>Ga0073934_10006787_pt1 | contig 16396 bp, 14 predicted proteins | sample LarsenN4metaG_FD_76834 | JGI IMG/M metagenome (GOLD analysis project Ga0073934, IMG submission 76834) | Hot spring sediment bacterial and archeal communities from British Columbia, Canada, to study Microbial Dark Matter (Phase II) - Larsen... ...
ATTCTTGATGTAGGCATCGGCGATGTTCCACTCTTTTGGCACTGTCCAGTCAAAGACCCGAGTTCCAGAGGGCACCTCGTGGATTTCCAGAGGGATCAGGGTCTTGAGAGTCGCGAGCGTCTCTCGGACGCCGTTACCCGTGATGCTTCGGCAAATCGGATACAGGTCCGAGATTAGGCGATGCATCTCTTGACCGATTTCCGAGAAGTTCAGACCCTTTTCGAAGTCGCTTATCTTCACGTGTCGAGCCTCCTCAGGGCGCGAAATCCGGGTAGCTTTTGTCCCGATCCGAAATGACTTGCACCGCTATCGGCCACCGGATTCCAAAGGCTGGATCGTCCCAACGCACACCCCGGGCACTCGCTGGAACAAAAAACTGGGACATTTGATAAAACACCTCCGAGCGGTCCCTCAGCGTCAGGAATCCATGGGCGAATCCTTCTGGGACGTAGTGCATTCGGTGGTTGTCCGCCGTCAGCTCCACCCCCATCCACTGTTTGAATGTAGACGACTCGGGGCGCAAATCGATGATCACGTCGTAGATTGCCCCCCTCGTGCATCTCACGAGCTTTGCCTCTTCGTGGGGCTTCGCCTGGTAATGCATCCCTCGCAAGGTACCCTTCCTCTTGTTGAAAGAGATGTTGCACTGCACAAGTCTGGGACGGAGTCCATGAGCCTCGAACTCAGGCTGATCCCAAGATCTGGCAAAAAAGCCCCGCTCGTCCTCGAGCCTCTCCAGCTCAATAGTGAATGCGCCCTTCAGGGGTGTCTCTTTGAATATCATGTTCTTCACGCGCGAGCCTTTGCCGGTGAGCGATCGGCGTCTAGATCCATGGATGATTTCCTACCGTCCTCGCGTCCGACTTGACCTTCACAGCACTTCTACCTTTGGAATCGGGATCACGAACTTCCCTCCCCATTCCCGGATATGGGCCATCTGTTCCATGACTTCATCCTTGAGGTTCCATGGCAAGATCAACAGATAATCCGGCTTCGTTTCCTTGACCATTTCCGGAGAATAGATCGGGATCCTGGTTCCTGGCAGGAATTTCCCCTGCTTGTGCGGGCTTCGGTCAACGGTGTAGTCGATGAAGTCCGACCGAATCCCACAGTAGTTCAGAAGCGTGTTCCCCTTCGCCGCGGCACCATATCCAACGACCGATTTCCTCTCGCGCTTGGCCTTGATCAGGAAGTCCAGAATCCTGCGCTTGGTTTCATTGACCTTTTCGCCAAAGGAAAGGTAGTGTTCCAGACTCGCGAACCCAGCAGCCTCCTCCCGAGCGCGTAGCTCCGTCACCCGTCGGCTGACCGGTCTGTCAGTCTCTCCAGCGTGGCAGGCATAGATTCGGAGAGAACCACCATGGGTCGGCAGCTCCTCCACATCAAAGATGGTCAGACCGTGAGCCATGAAGACCTTCTCGACGGTGGTGAACGAAAGATACGAGAAGTGCTCGTGATAGATCGTGTCGAACTCGTTTTCCTCCATCAACCGCATCAGATGGGGGAACTCCATGGTGATGACGCCCCGGGGTTCGAGTAAGATCTTCATCCCGCTGACGAAGTCGTTCAGCTTGGGGACGTGGGCCAACACATTGTTCCCTACCAGAAGAGCGGCTTTCGTTCCTTCGGCGGCAAGTTGACGGGCCGTGGCCTCTCCGAAGAACTTGATTATGGTGGGGATGCCTTTCTTCAGCGCCGCCTCTGCCACATTGGCTGCGGGCTCGATGCCCAACGCCGGTATCCCTTTCGCGACAAAGTATTGGAGCAGGTAGCCGTCATTGCTGGCGATTTCTACGACTCGGGTCCGTTCATTCAGTCCAAAACGCTCGATCACCATGTCGGCGTAGGCATTGGCATGTTGTAACCAGGTTTCGGAGTACGACGAGAAGTAGGGGTAGTCGCAGAAAATGTCTTCCGGCCTGACCACTTCCGGGAGCTGGACTAGAAAACAGCGGTCACACACGTACACGTGGAGCGGATAGAAGGGCTCCATTTGGTTCAGCTGATCGGGTTTCACCAGATTGTTGGCAAGAGGTGACATTCCGAGATCGACGAACGTGTGTCGCAGGCTGGACTCGCAAAACCGGCAAGAGGTCATCCGCTTAGCTCCAAAAGAAATGTTCGTCCAGTTGCCGTGTCTTGATCAGGTACTCAAGTTGTCTGAGGCGCGTAAACGCTCTGAATTCGAACGTATCACGCGACAGGCCTATCCTCTCAAACAGTTCGCGAAGCTCCGTTGCACCCTTCAAGGCATTTCTGCGGCATCGAAATCCTGGAAGCCGAGTATTGATCTTGTCAAAGGACACGCGATAGGTCCGGGTATCTCCATGAGCTATCCCTAAGGTCACCTCGCATCCGGGAAACACGCGGGAGACGATATCGGCAATCTCCTTGATACGGTAGTTCTCACTGTTGTCCCCGACGTTGAAGACCTGATTGTGGACGATTTCTCTCGGCGCCGCCAGAGAAAACGCAATCGCGTCGCAAATATCCAGGACATGGACCAGTGGCCGCCATGGGGTTCCGTCGCTCGTCATTCGGATTTGCCCGGTAGTCCAAGCGAGGCCCGAGAGGTTGTTCAACACGAGGTCGAATCGCATCCGCGGCGAAGGTCCATAACCAGTGGCGTTCCGGAGAAATGTTGGCGAGAAGTCGTCATCTGCCATCCTTGAAAGATCGCGCTCGACCAAGACCTTGCATTTCGCATACTCCGTCTGTGGGTTCGTTTCGGACTCTTCGGTCTTGTACTCGTCCGAGCCCAAGCCATAGACGCTGCATGACGATGTATAGACAAATCGCGAGACTCCCGCTTCCTTGCACCGTCTCGCCAGCTGGACGGTGCCTTCGTGGTTGATGTCGTAGGTCACCCTGGGGTTCAGCTGCCCCAGGGGGTCATTCGACAGTTCGGCCATGTGCACGACCGCATCAAACCCTTTCAAGTCCGCCGCAACAATCTGTCGAATGTCCTTGCTCACACAGGGAGGGAATCTCACGCTTCCAATGTTGTACAGCCAGCCATCCCGATAGAACCCGGTATCAAGGCCCACCACGTCGTGCCCTCGTTCAAGCAAGAGGGGACCCAACAGAACGCCGATGTACCCGTCCGCCCCGGTAACGAGCACTCTCATAGAACATCACCTCTAGGGGAACGTGACTCGAAGAGGTCCTGTTCCGGATGCCCGGCGCCTCGGGCCAATGTGTCCTCCTCGTTTCCAACGAGATGTCCGCGACATCGGCCGGCTTCCTCCAAAGGACAACCTATGGTTGCCCATTGCACCCCTCCTCCCCCGGACACATCGGGCCGTCTAATGGACCACGTATCCCTGGGGTCGTCGTCGTCTGTCCTCCCTTTGAACATCATAATTTCGGCTTCATATCATCGCTTCGAGGCTGTCCTTCTATCGCCAGATCTTCCAGGGAGCTTTACCGGAAGCCCAGAGTTCTTCGAGCATGTTCTTCTCTTTGAGTGTATCCATGCACGACCAGAAACCATAGTGGCGATACCCCATCAGCTGACCGTCGCGAGCCAGCCGCTCGATAGGGTCACGTTCCCAGATTGTCTCATCGCCGTCGATGTAGTCGATTGCTTGGCGGTTCAGTACGAAGTAGCCGCCGTTGATCCAGCCTTCACTCGCTTCAGGTTTCTCGTAGAACTCAGAAATCTGGTTTCCTTCGAACACGATTCGGCCGAAGCGTGCAGGTGAGCGAACTGTGGTAACGGTCGCCATCTTGCCATGGGCCTTGTGGAACTTGAGCAGCGCTGCGATATCCAGGTCCGCGACGCCATCTCCATACGTGAACATGAACGTCTCGTCGTCGGCGAGCCACCTCTCAAGGCGCTTCAGGCGTCCACCCGTCTGCGTGTACATCCCGGTATCTACGAGATGGACCTTCCACTTGGGCTGGTTATCGTTTTCGTGAACCGTAGTTGCCCCCGAGGAAAGGTCAACCGAAATGTCGCTGTTGATCGCATAGAAGTTGAGGAAATACTGCTTGACGATCTCACCTCTGTATCCAAGAGCGACGATGAACTCGTTCACCCCGTGCGCGGCATATATGTTCATGATGTGCCAGAGGATGGGCCTGCCGCCGATCTCAACCATCGGTTTGGGCCGCAAGGCTGTCTCTTCCGAGAGGCGGCTCCCGAACCCACCTGCCAGAATCACGGCTTTCATGACTCATGCCTCCAGTGTCAAAGCTCCGTGTTTCGCTTCAGCTCTTATCATGGACGGTCATATATCAGTTGTTCCGGGATCTCGTCGCTGCGCATCCCCCCGCGATCAGGCGCGTATGGCCCGCGGTCATCCTCCAAGTCTATTGAGGCCCGTCAGCCAGGGGTGACGCTGGAACGCTCTCGTGACCGGATTGTTGAAGGTCTGATGTTTCTGCATAGCGATTTTCGATTGGAGGTTTCCCAGCAACCTAACGATGCTTGGAATAAGGGTCACCTCCTCGGGAGGGTTGCAGGGCTCACTCAGGACCTCCGGCCACAAATAAAGTAGCAGGTTCCTTTGTGCCTTGTTCGCGGGTTTCTCGCGTTCCGGCAGAGGCAGGGAGAGCATCTTCGTCAAGAGCAGCCGGCAGTTGAACGGGACAAAGGCTTCCTGGACGATATCCCACTCCGACTGGCTCGTCGCCTGCCAGTTCCCTTCGCGTTCCTCCCAGTAGAGCAAGTCGAGGACATGAACGTTCGACCGACCAACCCTCGATAGCCATTGCTTGATCGCCTCGACCGCAAATGGCTCAGGTCGGCCGGTCAACCAAGCAAGCGTCTCCGCGTCGAGGCTCTGGTTCTCCAGATCTGGGCGCTGGCTTCGCAATCTTCTCCGCCAGGAGGACCTGGTGATAGGCATTGCATTGCCCTTCACAATGACCCTTCCCTCGGGAAGGTGTTCGTACATCCCTTGGGCAATCGGACCATGGCAGATGCGTGCCATCGTGACGTTTCGTGTGTAGATTTCTCTGAACCACTTCTCCATGCGGGATGGGCATACAACAACATGATGCGTCAGACCAAGGCGCGGGAGTAGGATTGAAGGGATTCGTATGTCCCGGCTGTTTCGGGTTAGGTTCCAATACATGAGCGTGAAGCAGTAGAGCCGATCCCGGATAGCTCTCGACGCGGCCAGTATGAGACGGGTGTCCCAGCCAGCAGTTATCGTGTGAGCCAACTCGAACCTGCGAGAAGCGCTCTGGATGAGCCCTTGGAGCAGTTGGGCCGACTCCGGAATGACTTCCTCAGGCGTCCTTGTGGCCAAGTCGCCATCGGGCCAGAACCGATGGCACGCTCCGGTTTCCAGGTCCAGGTAGTGGTTCGGTTGCAGGTGGTGTATCTCCTTATACGGAGATCGATCGCCTGGCCACCAGAACTCGGGTTCCCTCCGTCGGTATGCCCGGAGGAAGACCATGGCGTCCCGGTCCTCTACCACGTCTAATACCTCGGCAAGGATCCCCGTCTGCGAAGCACACCACAGACCTCGGGACTGCGTCCGTGCATAGAAGACCTGACGGTACCCACATGGGTCGGTGAACAGCCAACGACTGCGGCCGTCGTCGACGATCAAGACCCACCTGCCGCCAAGTGGATGCGTCAGCCGAATCAGGCTTTCGCGAGTGCCGCCCCCGTGAATGTGACGCAGAAGTCTCTGGAGGATCTCCGCATCGCGATCCTCCGGACGGAACGGATCTAGGATGTAACCAAGCAAGACGATCCAGCGATCCTGGCTCCTCCTTTCGTGGGCTGGCAGATCCGGATGGACTGTGAGACGGATTGAGGTCTCGGCCTCGATACGTTTCCACGACGGGAAGCCTTCGACGAATCGAGGACCGAGAATGAACTGCCGGCGAAACAGCAATCGCTTGCGGCTATGATCCTCCCGCTTCATCTCAACCTCCCAAGGCATGGAGTTCGCGTGAGGGCTAGGTCAAACCGGACTGGTGAAGTAGCGGGCGCTACCTTGGAGTTGGCCGATCAACCAACCGAGCCGCCAGACCCAACTTGCTCGTGTATCCTGGGATTTGAGGTCCGCGACCGTGCGGCGCAGACGATCCCATCCGAGTATGTAGCGTTTCCACGGATTCGAGACTCGCAAGCCAGATGGACGGTATCGCCTATACAATCGAACCCGATACTTCGCCCAGCCGCAGGCTTGCTTGAACAGTCCGTTCAGGGTGTTGCGACATCGATAGGAGACAACCGCATCCGGAACGAAGTGGAGTTCGAACCCTGCGAGTCGAGCTCGGAAACAGAAGTCTGTGTCCGTCAGGACCGGCCAGGATTCATCGAATCCTCCAACTGCCTTGTAAACATGCCGCTTGAACCCGAGTGTGCCGCCGCCCGCGTGAGAGAAGTACGGCGGGTAGGGCGCCTTCATGATTTCCCATTGTTGCGGATGTTTTCCGAAGATCCGTTGGATTCGTGGTGGGTTCAACCTCTTGGGATCCACGCGGCACGCAACGAAATCATGGATAGAAAGGGCATCATTCATCGCGGCCAACCATCCCTCGCCTACCTCGTCGTCGGCGTCGCAGAATGCGATTGCTTCACCGTGCGCAGCCCTGACACCGACGTTCCTCGCGTGCGCTTCTCCTCGTCTGTCGGACGCGTCGACAAGCCGCAGGTTGGGGAGCCGATTCGCGAAGAGACGGATGATCGTTTTCAATTCGTCAGAACCCTCGTTGTCAGAAATGACAACTTCCCATGGCTCCGACAACTTCTGATTGGCAAGAGCTTCGAGCTGGACCCCGACGGTCTCGGCGGCACGGAAGTAAGGGATCACAACGCTCAGCTTCATGATCTCTGCCCCTCGCTGGACGTCCTCTGGCCCCCTAGTCAGCTTCTGTGCCACAGGGGAGTTAAGGCTCCCAGGAATCTCCTTCGTTCGCTATCCAAGGCCCGCCCGAATTCGCTCTTGTCGAATGTGACCCGATACCCGTCGACGAGGGTCATGTTCCCGACCCCAGACAACGTGTGGATTCCGTCCCGATAGGGTCCTCTCCTCAGAGGCCCTACGACTGCGGCTGTTTCTTCTTCGAATTCCGAAGGAGTGAGCGTCAAGACTCGGTTAATCATGATGCGGCGCCCGTATGTCCGGCTGCAATCCTGCGCAGGCCGGTAGAGTTGCCCACGGTGGAGAAAAGGGGTGCCTGCCCCTCGAGCGGACTTGGCATCTGTCTTGACGGGATTCCTAGCGTGCGGACGCCAAGGACCGGTCAGGTGCTCCGAATGCCAGAGGAAGAGTTTGTCGAAGGGCCCTTTGTCCACGTCCGTGTAGCACAGCCACCATCGCCCGTCATGGTGGAAGACCTGCGAGTCATGGGCGCGGACTCCTTGGATGAGGACCGCCACTCTACGCCATCCTCGAGGGAACTCGTCAGTTGTGTATAGGCTGATTTCGGTCGTCGAGAAGTTCTCGGGAACACAGAAAAGTCGTCCCCCATCCTCGATGAGGTACGGGTAGGACAGGTGTGTCGGCTCTACGATCACAGGCTCCCGAGTCGAAGGGACAAAGCCGTCCGAGAGCTGGAACGTGACGATGATCCCCTTGTTAGTTCGATAGTCGAGTTCCTCGCAGAGGACATGGGTTTTCCCGCCTCTCAAAACGCCAAAGGGGTCGGCGAGATACCTCCCTCGCGGAAGGGGAGGGAGCCAATGGACCTCCCCGATCCTCTCAGGCTCCAGGAACGCTTGAATGGGTTTCTCTACAATTCCGATATTCCAGAGGGGGTGAGAGAACAGTGCGTGAAACCTCCTCGCCGTTTCGTTCTTCCACCCGCCCTTGACGAGATACACGCACTTGCCTCAGGTTGCCGGTTCGCGCGATCCACTGATCGAAGGACAAACTCAGGGAACCGTCTTCGGCGAATCATCGTGGTCCAGTAGATTGGCCCATCTCGCCCATTGCTCAGTCAGGTTGATCCCCGTCTCGAACGTGACCGTAGGTTTGTAGCCTAACAGGCGGTTCGCCTTGTCGACACGGACACGCACTTTGGACTCGAACCGGCGGATGGCCCATGGGCTCAGCGGATGAATCGGCAGCGTCGCCGATGACATGACCGGAACAAGGCTGCTCCGCCCCCTTGCCACCAAGCCCTTTGCGGTCCTTCGCGCCAGCCTTCTCATCGCCGGCGGGACCAAGGTCGACAGCTTTGTCGCTTCAGGGCTTCCGAGTACCAGGGAGAGAAGCCGGGGGTTACCACGCATGAAGGAGATCAGTTGCCGAGGTAGGGTCTGCAGTCCCTTCACCTGTTTTGCATGCGCGATCGCTTCCGATGTCGTCATGACGACGGTTCGAGAGCCACCCACCATCGCCTCGAAATGCTCGTAGAACGTCTTCCAAGTGATGGGTTCTTCCGCAGAAATAAGAAAGGCCTCTCCAACGGCCTTTTCCTCGGAAGCCGCCAACAGCAACGCGTTCACCACGTCGTCGATGTACACCGCGTTGCACAGTCCATCCCCGCCGTTCAACAGGATGACTCTCCCTGACTTGAGTCGATTGATCACGCTCGTTGTCCAAGAAGGCGCGTAGGGTCCGTAGACGACCGTGGGCTGAATGACTACGACCGGAAGGCCGGTTCTCTTCGAGTGTTCGAAGACGAGTTTCTCTGCTTGGAGTTTGCTGTCCGCGTAGTCGTCGTTGCAGAATTGCCTCGCAGCTCTTTCGTCCAGGTCCCCGTCGGGGGGATGACCATACACTGAAAACGTGCTCACGTGGACGAACCGCTTGACTCCCGCTTTCGAGGCTGCGTTCAGGACGTTCCGAGTTCCATCGACGTTGATCCTCCAGCGCACGTCCCGCGGCCCTCGGTTTCCGTAGGCGCAGTGGAAGACGATGTCGCATCCTTCAGTCGCTCGATCAACCGCGGATCGATCCAGTACGTCCCCGGCCGCAATTTCGACCGGGAACCGGGCGATTCGAGGGACGCGAGTGAGATCGCGCACGAGCACTCGAGCGGTCACGCCGTGCTCGCGGTAGAGTCTTTCCACGAGCCTCGCTCCGATGAATCCAGTACCGCCGGTAACAAGGATTTTCTTCCCACTGAGGTCGTCCTTCATGCCTTCACGCGGCCAGTCTTGGACTCTAGTTCTGGGTTCCCTCGACGGGACAGGTGTTTTGCGAGTCTCCTCGGACTCCTGAATGTCTTTCCCGCGGGCCGTTCCCTCTTGACGGTGTAGTTCATGGTTTCGTCCCGTTCGTGTTCTTTTGCCTGCCGATGCGTCGGCGATTTCTGCGGACTTTGATTTCCGAGAGTCGTTCACATCGGCCCTTCGGGCTCCGTTGGTTCAGATGTCCCCCCGCGGAAGGCATGCCAGAAGGCTCTTTCAGTCGAGTCCAGTCGCTTGGCAACCCTGCCTCCAAAGAAGGAAGCGACCCAGAGGGTCGCCATCTTTCGGTATCGTAGCGGGAGCGCGTGGTCGAGCGTCATCGCATATGCCAACTCCCTCCGGAACCCTTCGATTTGATCATGGACGAGCAAGTCGTATGTCCGTCGGACGTGGCGTTTGATCACGCCATGATACGCCTGGCGACGCAGTCCACGCCATTCCGCATTCGCAGGCATGCGTGGTAGAATCTCCGCCAAGAGCCGCAGCTCCTCGTCCGTGATGAGTCGAGGTTTCTTTACGAACTTCTGTGCGGATTCGCTGGTGGGATGTTGGTAGCGATGGAGCGACACCGGTTCCGCGATGTATCCGGCACCGGTTCGAAGAGCGATTCGCATGTACAAGAGCCAATCGATAATGACACGATACGCCTCGTCGTATCCACCCGCGGCCAGACAATGCTCGCGTCGCATCAGGACTGTCGGCGGGATTGCGAAGTTCGCATCGATCAGGTTGCTTCGCACAGCAGCTTCCCCGCTCATGATCCGGTCTTCGTCCCACTGACGTCTTGTCTTCACAAGCCTTCCATGTTCGTCTATCATGTGGTAGCTGGAGTAGGTGAAACCCACATTGGGGTGGTGATCGAGCATCGCGGCCGAGCGTTCGAGCATCCTTGGAAGATAGGCATCATCGGCCGGCAGGATGGCGATGTAGTCCCCCGACGCCAGCGAGACACATCGATTCCAGTTTCGCACGAGGCCGAGGTTTTCGTTATTTACGAAGAACCGGATTCGAGGGTCCTCGAAGGAACGGACGACCTCCGCGGTGTTGTCGGAGGAGTGATTGTCCACGACAACCAATTCCCAGTCCGTATAGGTCTGCGATAATACGCTCCGAATGCATTCGCCGATGTAGTGGGCGTAGTTGTAGCTCGGCACACAAACGCTGACTTTAGGCATCTCGGAATCCCCACTGAGCGACGCGCCTCAGCGATCCCACGGTAACGCTAGAGGACGGCGTGATTCATAACACTCTTCAATGAGATCGACCGACCGCATCCCCTCTGCCGCTGGGACTAGAGGTGGCTGACCATGACGCACTGCTCCGGCGAAATCCTCCAGTTGCCTCCTCAGAGCGTCGTGGAGATTTTCCGGGCCGACCCCCTCTCGGATTGCTGTTCCTTCTAGGAAGACTTGGTGATCGCCGACGCGCAGGCGAACCGCCGACTTCGCGCCCGCGCTTACGTCGATGGTCCCGCGTCTGCCTCGGAGAATGAATGTGTTCCTTAGCCTGCGCGTACGACTAAGTTCAACAGTCCCAGTCGCCCCGTTCCGGAGACGAAGGTGGAGTTCACAGTTCGCATCCAATCCTCCCTCGGCGTCATCATAATATATTACCGACTCCCAGTCCCCTAGCCACCAGAGAAGTGCATCTAGGACGTGGGAACCCGTATCGACAAGAACGCCGCCACCGGCCGATTTCTTATCGAATCGGAAGCCCGATCTCAAGGGCCAGTTGTAGATCTGTCCCTCGCGGAAGTCGAACTCGGTCACGTCGCCGATGACTCCCTCGTCGAGGGCACGCTTTACGAACTGGAACGAGGCGTAGAAGCGGCGTACGAGACCGACAGCCAACACCGAACCACTTGCTTGAGCTTGGGCCGCCATGGTTTCACACTCCCGGCGGGACAATGCCATTGGCTTCTCGACGAGCGTGTGAACCCCTCTCTTGAGCAAGTCGATCGTGACGGGCGCGTGGAGGTGATGAGGGAGGGCCACCAAGGCCGCTTCTGCGTGGCTTTCGATATTCGTCCAGTTGTCAGCGGCCGAAGGCACGTTGAACTTCTGTGCAAGCGACCGGGCCCTCGGCAAGTCCTTGTCCACGAGCAATGTAATCCTCATGTGGCGTGAGTTCCCCGCTGCGGGCAAATGGAATTCCTCGGTCACAGCGCCGCAACCTAGGATGGCCAGTTCGAGAGGTCGATCGCCAGGAACGGTCATGACAACAGCCTTCTCGTTCGAACTGCCCATGGCGCGTTCGTCGGTATAATGTCGAATTCCTCGACCCTACGCATGCCCGGAATCGACGCGTTAAATCGGAGTCTCGATTCACGTTGAGCAATCCCGAGAGAGCCTCCGGGTTCACGCCAAGTCGGACGCCGCGGGACACGCTTCATGCTGATTCGTCTCCCCGGTCTACACGATGATTCTGCGTCGGATTTTCCGGTAAACGAGATACCATTCCCCGACGACAAGTGCCGACGCACCGCTGATGACAATGATTACCGGGAAGCCTCTGTCGAAGCGGTAGATTGCGTCAAAGGTAGAGAACCAAATCGCTCCGTCGTAACCCACCTCTACATCGAGAATCGAGCTAGGTATTCTCGCGATGACTTCTTCACCTAGGACAATATCATATCTCGGCGGTCCAAGATCCAGGCGCCGAAGGCTTCCTGTGAGATAATCACCGATGACGAGATCACCTTGCCACTCTCGGAAGTGAGGACTATCAAGAACCTGAAGGTTCGTCGGCGCGATTGTCGGCGTGTACCAAGCCATCGGAAGTACTGCACTCGCCCCGTCTTGGTTCGTGTTCAGCGGCGGTCCGCGGGAGTCCGCACAAGTCCCGCTCGCGCCCCAGCCGTAGTTTCTTCCCACGATTAGGAGGTTCACTTCGTCGTTGCATTCCGGGCCGTTCTCCGTAACGTAGGCGTTCCCCGTTGCCCGGTTGAAGGTTAGGCCAAACATGTTCCGATGCCCGTAGGTGAAGATGAACGGATTCGCGGTAGTGTCCCCAACGAATGGATTATCCTCTGGAACGGTGCCATCTCCATTCATTCGCAGGACCTTCCCTGCCAGCGTCGTCAGATTCTGTGCGGTCGATGGAATCTCTACGTCGCCCACGAGCGCAAAGAGCTTGTCATCCGGGCCAAAGGCCAGGACGCCCCCATTCTGGTACCTCCCCGCTGGGATGCGATCCATTATGACCGTTTTCCCCTCTCCCGTGCTTCCATCGGCTCGTATTCTAGCGATTCGATTGTAGAGGTTGTTGTCCGTAGAATCGCGATACGTGTAGTATGCGTACAACCACGGAATGCTCGGGAATTCTGGGTGGAGGGCCAGACCAAGAAGGCCCTGATGGCTCTGATTGGTCCTGACCATGTCTTCGAAGACGTAGAACGGGCTGGGGATTACCTCGCCATCTGCGATGACGCGTATCTGGCCGGTGGTGAATTCCGCGTAGAAGAGGCGGTCGTCCCGCGCAAGCACAAAAGCCACCGGGTAGTCCAGTCGGGACGCGGTTCTCTCGAGACTGGTTATTGCCAGAGCATCTCGGGCGAGATAGAGGGACAATGAAATCAGTAGGATCCCGCCGCCGACGACGGCAACGAGAACTTTCCGGGGTATCACCATACGCCTCCGATTCGCGGCCCTGGTGGTGGCGTCCATTCAGACCCGTTCAGGTCATCTTGAAAGGCGGTTCGAAGCCGCCGGACAAGGCTCCGCCGTGCCGAAGCGGACTGAGACGAGGCTTTTGCAGTCGTCGCGGAACTGCTATCGACCTCCGCGTGCATTCACCGTCAGATGAGGAACGGCTGATCGTTCTCGCCGGCGCGAGGACTGAAGTCGAATCGTTCAAATGACTTCCCAGTCATGCGGGGCGGCCACGGCTCCGAAGCCTTTCGGTGGGAGCTTTCCGGACCCGTAGTAGTCTCCTTCAACGACTTGAAGCGTCACGGCGTCCTTGACGTCATCAGCGACGAGTCCATTCACGACGCAGGCTAGCCGCACCTGGTAGATCCCGGGCATCAGAGGGAATCTGTCGAACCGGCCCACAAAGGAGCCACGTTCCGGGATTTCGTCGAAGGTCCTTCCGACAAAGTCGCTGCCCGTAGTCAACACACACGTCCCAAACTGGTTGTAGAAGAGCATGTTGATCTCTACGTTCCTCAGTGGCGGTGTCCCTTCAAAGGCGATGACGAACTTGGTCGGAGCACCGCACCGAGCCGTATCGTGAGAGTTCGTGGACCCTGAAATAGAGAAACCGGTTATCCGCATCTTCCCAGTTCCTCGTCGATCGACACGGTCGGCGATAGATATCGCGTGTGGTCGGCTGACGCTTTCCAGGTACGATGAGATCACATCGTTCACTTCTCCGGAGGCGAACACCCGACCGTGGTTCAAGGCGTACGCTCTGCCACACAGATTCTGAACGGCTGCCATGTCATGGCTCACGAACATGATGGTCCTTCCTTCGCCTGTCACCTCGCCCATCTTTCCCAGGCACTTGCGCTGAAAGGACGCATCCCCCACGGCGAGGACTTCGTCGACGAGGAGGATCTCTGGCTCGAGATGGGCCGCGATCGCGAAGCCCAGACGGACGCGCATGCCGTCCGAGTATCTCTTGACGGGAGTGTCCAGGAAGTCTCGAATCTCGGCGAAGTCCACGATCTCGTCGAACTTCCTGTCAATCTCGGTCTTCCTCATCCCGAGAATCGCGCCATTGAGATAGATGTTCTCGCGTCCTGTGAGTTCCTGGTGGAATCCTGTGCCCACCTCGAGCAGGGAGCCGACCCTTCCGTGGATCTCTGCCACCCCTTCCGTGGGCTCCGTGATACGCGATAGCACCTTGAGCAGGGTTGTCTTCCCAGCACCGTTGGGGCCAATGATCCCCACAGCCTCACCCTCTTCGATTTCCAGCGAAACGTTCCGAAGGGCCCAGATGTGTCCTCCGTCCGAGGGGATGGGCGGGTATCCTGAGTCACCGACCCTGCGATGGCTGGTCCTACGGAACGGGGCAGTCGCTGCGCGTGCAATGGCGTCTCGGAGGGTTCGGTAGGGCTCCCGCTCGCCAATGCGATAACGCTTTCCAAGGTTCTGAACACGAACAGCTACGTTCTCCATCCCGCTACACCATGTCCGCGAAGACCCGCTCCGCGCGGCGGAAGTAGAAAAGGCCACCAACGAAGATGACGACGACGATGGCCATGGACAGCCAGACGATGGGATCGAGACTCCACGTGTCCCCAAGGAGAGCCCAGCGGAATCCTTCGACGACGCCGACCATCGGATTGAGGCTGTAGAGCCATTGAAACGACTCGGGCACGCTGCTAAGCGGCACGAAGACAGTCGCCAAGAACCAGATCTGTGTGAGGAGTGGAACGGCGTAACGCACGTCCCGGTAGCGCACGTCAATGGCGGAAAACCAGAAAGCGATTCCCATGGCGGAGAGAATCGCAACCAGGATGAACAGGGGGAGGGAAACGACGGCGACCGTCGGCCAGATCCCGTAGTAGGCCAGGAATCCGACGAGGACGGCCAGTCCGATGGCGAAATCGACGAGCCCCGCGAGCACGGGCGAGATTGGCAGGACGAGTCTCGGGAAGTAGATCTTCGTGATCATGCGCTGATTGGCGACGAGGCTATTGCTCCCTTCGGTCAGCCCCTTGGCGAACAGGTTCCATGGAAGCATTGCCGTGTAGTAGACTAGGAAGCGTGGCGCGTCGCCCGTCGGCTGGGCCGCGAGCGCGGAAATGACGGTCAAGACGAGAGCCATCACCAGGGGCTGGATCACAGCCCATGCCGCGCCGAGGACGGTTTGCTTGTACCGTACCTTCACGTCGCGCCAGACGAGGAAGAGGATGAGTTCGCGATAGGCCCAGAGCTCGCGAAGGCGGAGCGAAGCCCAACCCTTTGTGGGCCGGATTACCGTAACCTCTGGCGATACAACCTGCGCTGCCATGGGATCACCTGGGTAGGGAATCTTGAGCCGAAGATGGGACCCGCGGTGGCGCGAACTTCCAAACCACTGCAGCACCTAGTCGGTCAGTTGTTGCCTGACTCCTAACGGAAGGGCCTACAGTGAAGGGCTGGCCTTTCAATTTGCCTTCTCCCACATGCTCCGGTAGACGGACAAGAGCTGCTGGACCATATCCTCCGCTGGCCGCGCGCCGAGGCTAGAGTGCCCGCTGTGTCTCAACATCATGAGTGGCTCCGGAGGTCGGCTCCGGGAGGAGCCAGTTCCGAACTATCTGGGATCCCAGCCATCGCCAATTCATGCAGCCGGGTTTCCTTAGAAAGCCTCGTGCGAGCGACATTAGCGATGGTTCGACTGGAGGGTTGATTGGTTCGCTGAGAACCTCAGGCCACAAAATGGTCGTCAGTTTCTGATGCAGGGCAGAGGCAGGCTTTGTCCGCTGGGACTCCGGAACGGAGAGCAAGTTGGCCAACAGGAGGCGGCAGTTGTATGGAACGAAAATCTCCCGACTGAGGTCCCCTTCTAGTTGGGTCATTGCCTGCCAGTTGCCCTCCCGGTCCTCCCAGAGAAACAGGGTGAGGGGATCGAAGTTTTCGACGTTCGTCTCCTCCATGTCTCGGAGCCACCTATCAAAGGCCTCGAGTGCGAAATCCTCCTCAGGCATCTTGGCCACCTGGGCAAGCGCGTGCGGATCCACCGCTCCTCCCGCTGAGGCTGGCCGCTGATGTCGCAGCCGGAGGCGGTAGTAGGAGCCGGTTATGGGCATTGCGCAGCCCTTCATGCTTACCCTGTTCTGCGGATATTGCTCGTACAAGCCTTGCACGATGGGCCCATACGCGTCGTGTGCGGTCGCCACACTGCGTCGGTAAATCCGCGCGAACTCCCTGTCCATTCGCGAGGGGCATTGGATGACATGATGGGCCAGTCCAAGCTGAGTAAGCAGCCTCGAGGGGATATCGATATCCGGACTTTCGCGAGTCAAGTCCCAATATTGACAAGTGAAACAATATAGCTTGTCTCGGATGGGTTTCGAAGCGGCCAGGAGTAACCGTGTGTCGTTGCCGGCCGTAAGTGGCAAGGCCAGTTCGAATCGCTGGGACGCACTCTCGATCAGGCGCTGCAACAGCTGGGCACTCTCGACAACGACCTCCTCCGGCCTCCGCGGGCGGATGACATCGACCGGCCAGAATCTGTGGCTCGTACCGTTTCTCAATTCCAGGTAGTGATTCGGCAGCAAGTGGTGGACTTCCTTGTATGGCGAACTGTCGCCCGGCCACCAGTACTCCGGCTGTCGCTTTCGGAACGTCCGAATGAACG
>Ga0073934_10006788_pt1 | contig 16394 bp, 14 predicted proteins | sample LarsenN4metaG_FD_76834 | JGI IMG/M metagenome (GOLD analysis project Ga0073934, IMG submission 76834) | Hot spring sediment bacterial and archeal communities from British Columbia, Canada, to study Microbial Dark Matter (Phase II) - Larsen... ...
GAACGTCGCTGCATCTATTTTAACTGAAACGGTGCTGAATTTATCCGTGGACGAGGTCCTCACCTCGGGACGCCTGGTGATTCAGGATACCGTGAAGCAGAAAACGCAACAACTGCTGGACGCTTACAAGAGCGGTATTCACATCGTCTCGGCAAATATCATGTCCATCAATCTGGACGCATCGGTCGTTCAGGCCTTTCAAGATGTCTCTAACGCAAGGGCTGACAAAGAAAGAAAGATTAATGAAGCCCACAGTTATGTGAATAACCTCCTGCCTAAAACCCGCGGGGAGGCCCAATCTGTTTTGTTAGAAGCCCAGGGCTATAAAGAAAAAAAGATCTCAGAGGCGATCGGAGAAACCAATCGGTTTAAGGAGTTCTTAACAGAATATGAAAAATCTCCAGAAGCCACCCGAACTCGTTTATACCTGGAAGCTATGGAGAAAATCCTCCCCAAAGTTAAAAAGTACTACCTGGACTCTGATAACGGAAAAGTTCCTGTCAACCTGAGACTCGCTACGACGCCTTAAGGGGGAGTCTTGGGGGGTCAGGTTTTTGGGGAAGCCTCTGAAGCGCCTTCCCCAAGGACCCGCCCAGGAATTCCGTCCCCACCTGATGTTTCGCTAAGTCTCCAGGCTCCCCGTATCAGGTTGTTCTCCCGACATTTCTTCCACAGGAACCTCTTCTGTACTTGGTTCTTCTGGCGGTCGATCGAGTTCTTCCGGTTGCTGCTGTTGGCCTCTTTCTTCACCGGTCGGTTTGGGAAGACCGGCAGGCTTTGAAGCGCCCCTCCCCTCCGTAGCCGGTTTTTGAGCTGACTTTCCAGAGACCTTCCCCTCCGCCTTTACTTCTTGCCCGGCGGTGACCTCGGGCTCTTGTTTCCGGAGCTTTAACATCTTTTTTCTTCGTTTGTACTTCTGCTGCAATTTAGTCTTCTTTCTTTTGTGCTTACTTTTACTCACGGCCATAGGTGTATTCGTTCTGCCCGCCTGGCTTCAGAGGATCGATCACAAACCTTCATCGCTGATTATCCACGATCTGTAGCCATTTTGGTAGCAGAAAATCCCTTTTTATCAAGTTTTCTCATAAGGGCAGCCCCTGGGGCTACCTTATTTGAATACAACCCCCTTCATCAAGTCCGCTCAAGACGGCCTTGGAGCCCCCCCTATAAATTTAACTCGGGAGGCAAGGGGCTGCTTGCCTGGGCAGGTACATCTGAAACTTAGTTCCTATTCCTGAAGAACTCTGTATCTGAACCTTTCCCCCATAATTTTCGATGATCTGGCGCCAGATAGAGAGCTCGATCCGCGATTCCAGTACTTCACCCTTTACGCTGAAGGAATCAGATATATCATCTACAGCTTCCTTAGGCCAGCTATAGCCACTGGTTGAGATTTCTACGACGACCTGATTTTCCCCGTCCATCACCCTGACTTCCAGTTCTTTCCGTTCAGCGCCTTTCATGGCATCTATGGAAATTTTGAACACGCTAAAAACCGCCAGCTTGAGCCGATTGGAATCCGCCTCTATAAAGACAGGGGCCCCCTCGATTTTCGTGGAAATCTTGATGTGTTTACGCTTCAAGTAAGGATCTAAGAAAGAGAGGGCTTCCCCCAAGAAACTCCTTATCTCAACAGATTTCTGGACCCCCTGAGGGGATCGATAAAAATTTCTCAGCTTTTTTGTTAAGTCAGCTATATGCTCTACCTGTTCTAAGACCCCCTGCAATAATTGCGCTTTCCTCTCCGGCTCTATATCTGTCAGAGCATGACTTACCGCGAGCTGGATAGCATATAAGGGATTGCTGACCTCATGAACGAGACTCGCTATAATTTCCTCAGTCATCGGAATTCTCATAGATTGTATAAGTTGTAATCGGAGTTGTTTGACTAAGGTTTTATACTTGAGAAGCTGCTTAACCTGCCTCTGAGAAGGAGCGTCGGGTCTCGCATCATCTGGGTTTAGCCTATCATTAATATCCATTCTAACCTTCCGACTAGTTAAGGTTTAAATCTCGGTTGCGATCGCTACATCCGACCGGCCAGTTAAATGCTAGTTCAGGATTAAAGGGTATCAAGGAAATCTTACGTTTGGAGCCTTCTGACATATGGGGGCCCCTAGTACTTTAGGGCTAGGTTTAGTTAGTATCAAGGAAACGGATCATTGTCAAGAACCATATAGATTTTTCAGGTAGCGATGACCTCTACACATCGTATTCTGGCCGGCGTCTCGTTTCCAGACCTTAACCTCCCTATAGATTTTTCAGGTAGCGATGACCTCTACACATCGTATTCTGGCCGGCGTCTCGTTTCCAGACTCTAGCCTCCCTGGGGTTGACGTGAGATTTAAACAGCCCCGGCGGGACGTCCTGTTTGTAGCCCTCACGGCCTCTAAAAACCTCCAAGCTTTTGCTACAAACGGGTCGCCCCTGACGGAGCTAAAAAGGGATTCGGCTTTTTTTACTCCTTCTTAAGACCATAGCACGGGGGCCTCAGCCTGGGAACGAGAAACGGGACGTTCCCCTGGATACCCTTCCTTACAGGCTCGCTTCGATTGCCCTTGACAGGACTGCCAGGTTTAGTTTTACTTTTATGAAGATCCTTTTTAGGTTTACTCCTCCCGAGGAGTACCTACCGGATTCAGGGGAGCTTTCTGAAGCGCCCTACGCCGTAATTTATCGATTCCATGGTTATATTTATAACAGTAAACCTGGCAGATATCAAGGTCAATATAAAGTAAATTTTTGCCCGGTGATTTGTTAAATGAAATCGTTATGTCAGGACCTCTTCAGGGTATTAGGATTCTTGATCTAACATGGGCGTTGGCAGGCCCTTTCGCCAGCATGATCCTCGGAGATCTGGGGGCTGAAGTGCTTAAAATCGAAATTCCCGGAGAGGGGGATTCCACCAGAAAACATGGTCCTTACCTCCAGGGTCTGAGCTCTTATTTCCTTAGCATCAATCGGGGGAAGAAAAGCGTTACTTTAAATTTAAAAGATCCAAGGGGTAAAAAAATCTTACTGGCGCTGGCCGAAAAGTCCGATGTCCTTATAGAGAATTTCAGACCTGGGGTGATGGAGAAGTTGGGGTTAGGTTACGAAGAGATCAAAAAAGTCCAGCCCCAGATTATTTATGCGGCCTGTTCGGGGTTTGGGCGGACAGGGCCCTATGCCCAGAGGGGCGCCTATGATGTCATTATCCAGGGGATGGCCGGAACTCTGAGCATTACCGGAGAGCCGGGAGGTCCCCCCGTCAGGGTCGGATTTTCCGTGGCCGACCTGGGGGCAGGGCTATTTACGGCTATTGGAATACTTGCCGCGCTTCATGAACGCAGAAATTCCGGAAAAGGACAGATCGTGGATGTAGCCATGTTAGATGCCCAGGTGGCTCTCCTAGAGAATGCCTTCTCCCGATATTTTGCCACAGGGGAAGTCCCGGGTCCTTTGGGAACCAGACACCCCGTGGTGACCCCGTTCCAGGTGTTTCCTTCTAAAGACGGTTACGTCGTCATTGCCATCTCTAAAGATGAACAATGGGAGAGGTTCTTGAGGGCCCTCGACCGGGAAGACCTCTTACAAGATGAACGATTCCAAACGAACGACCTCCGTACCCGGCATCGTGAGGTTTTAGAAGCGCTCCTGACCTCTATAACCCGGACCAAAACGACCGGCCAATGGATCGAGATTTTACAGGCCATTCGAATCCCTGCCGGGCCCCTCAACACCATCGATAAAGTGGCCGAAGACCCTCAGATCCAGGCTCGGGAGATGATTACTGAATTGGATCACGCCGGTATCGGCAAAGTTCGTGTGATCTCTCCCCCGATCAAGTTTTCCAGAACCCCCTCCCGCATCCAGGGTTCCGCCCCTGAAGTAGGACAGCACACGGGAGAGGTTCTGAAAACGCTTGTAAACTTAAGTGAAGAAGAGCTGGCAGTTCTCAGGAAGGACGGGGTTATCTGAGGAGGTCCGTCACAAAGATGGATTGACACTTTGCGAGAGCCAGCATAATGTTACTATCAGGAGGTATACTATGCCGATTCGAGAAATTACTGTTGCCCATAGCCCGGATTCAGATGACGCGTTCATGTTCTACGCTCTGGCTAAGGGGAAAATCGATACAGATCATTTACGTTTTACCCATGCCCTCCATGACATCGAAACCCTCAATCAAAAGGCAGCCCTTGGGGAGTATGATGTAACTGCCGTTTCTTTTCATGCCTACGCGTATATTTCAGAGAAGTATGCCCTCCTCTCCTCAGGGGCCAGCATGGGACTGGGGTATGGCCCTCTCGTGGTCGCCTCCGAGTTCTTTCCTCCTACAGCATTGGCGGGGAGGACGGTAGCCATTCCCGGGACCAGGACCTCCGCTTACCTAGCCTTAAAGCTTTTTCAACCCGAGTTGACTTATCGGGTGATCCCTTTCGATAAAATCCTGGAGGCGGTTCAAGAGGGGGTCTGCGAGGCGGGGCTGCTGATCCACGAAGGCCAGTTAACTTATAAAGACCTGGGCCTCTATAAGATCCTCGACCTGGGAGAATGGTGGTCCCAGGAGACCGGCCTCCCCCTCCCGCTAGGTGGAAACGTCGTTCGCCGAGACCTGGGCCCGGACCTTATCCCACGGATCTCCTATTACCTCAAGCAGAGCATTCAATATGCTTTGGAGCACCGGGAGGAAGCGCTGGCTTACGCCGCCGGGTTTGCGCGAGGCTTGAGACCGAAGCTGACCGATAAGTTTGTCGGCATGTACGTTAACGAGTTGACTCTGGATTTTGGGGAGTCCGGGAGAAAAGCGGTACGGCTTTTCCTGGAAAAAGGCTATCAGAGAGGAATTATTCCCCATCCGGTGGAGGTAACCATATTTTAGACAGGCATAACGGAATGCGGAATACGGAATACGGAATAAGGTATCGCTCCCCTTGTTCCGTATTCCGTATCACGCGTTACGTTTTGGAACCACCTTGCTTTCAGCGCTATTGAAACGTTACCCTGATTATCAGGACATTATTGAAAAAGTCCATGAAGGAAAGCGGCTCCATTTTGAGGAAGGTTTGCGGCTTTTTAATTGCGATAATTTAAATCTCTTGGGATACCTGGCGAATCTGGTACGGGAGCGTCTTCATGGGAACAAAGCGTATTTTATCCGGAACTTCCATATTAACAGTACCAATATTTGTATCTACAGTTGTAGTTTCTGCTCCTTCGCAAGGAAGCCCGGACAACCGGGCGGGTACGAAATGTCCCTGGAGGACGTCTACCGTAAAGTCCACGAGTACGATCATCGGGTCGTTAACGAACTTCATATCGTAAATGGGGTCCACCCGAAACTGGGGATCGAGTACTATGCGGAGATGTTGCGGGGCATCAAGAAGATCCGACCTAACCTTCATTTAAAGACTTTTACAGCGGTGGAGCTCCCCTACATGGCTAAGCGTTCTAAGATGACCCTAGAGCAGGCCTTACGGACTTTGAAGGAAGCCGGTATGGACTCGATGCCAGGAGGTGGAGCCGAGATCTTCCATCCGGAGATCCGCCAACAAATCTGTGCCGATAAAGCCGATCAGGAACTATGGCTTGAGGTGCACAGAACTGCCCACAAACTGGGGATCCACACGACCTGTACCATGCTGTATGGGCATATCGAACGTTACGAGCACCGGCTTCATCATATGCTGGCTCTGCGAGATCTTCAAGATGAAACAGGGGGATTTACGGCTTTTATTCCTCTTAAATTCCATAACGAAAATAATGAAATGTCCCACCTTCCCCAAAGTTCTGTGGTCGATGATCTTAAAACCTACGCGGTTAGCCGGCTGATGATGGATAACATTCCCCATCTCAAGGCGTATTGGATTATGATCAGCCCCGAGGTGGCTCAATTAGCCTTAAGCTACGGAGTGGACGATATAGATGGAACCGTGGTGGAGGAAAGGATTTATCACATGGCCGGAGCTAAAACCGCCCAGGAGATGACCCGGGAGGAGCTCGTTCGCTTAATCCGTGAGGCCGGACGCCGCCCCATCGAACGGGACAGTTTATACGGGGTTGTGGAAGATTTGGGTGAACCCGTACAACCGGTAAACCGTGGGCAGTAGAGACGCACAATTGTATACCCGTGACAATGGACAACGGACGAATGTTTAAAATCATTGCAGTTTCTTATTTAAATACCAAGCCTTTAGTGTATGGATTGGAACGGGGGATGCTTCCCTCCGGTTACGAGTTATCCTTTAAAATTCCCAGCGAATGTGCGCAGGCTATCGCAGATGGGACCGGTCACATTGGATTGATTCCCTCTCTGGAATATCAGCGGATACCCCACTTAACGGTCCTGCCCGACCTGGGTATTGCCGCTCAAGGGGCTGTGCGAACCGTCCTATTGGTCTCCGAGGTTCCTATCTCTTCGTTACAATCGATTCTTCTAGACTACTCCTCGCGCACGTCCAATGCCCTGATACAAATTCTTCTGGCCGGTAAGTATAAGCGATTCCCCACTTTCCAGGTGGGGAACCCAGGGTACGAAGCCGAGATCCGGGGAAGGCAGGGGGGTCTCATTATCGGTGACCGGGCTTTTCTATATCGGCAACAGTTCCCCTATGTCTATGATCTGGCCCTGGAGTGGCAGGAGTGGACGGGACTTCCTTTTGTTTTTGCCTTCTGGGCGGTTAGACCAGGCTGCTTACGAGAAGACTCGGCCCGGGCCTTCTACCGAAGTCTGGACGCGGGGCTTGGGCATATCCCTGAGATCGCCCGGGAGTGGGCCCAACTCTATGGGGGTCAGCAGAGCGTTTATGAATCGTACCTGACCTCTGCAATCCTCTACAGGCTGGGTTCCAAAGAGTACGAAGGTCTTCAACGATTTTTTACCCTGGCCTGGGAGCAAAAACTTATTCCTGAGTTGAGAGAACTTAAAACCGGGTTCTAAATTCAGAAGGTAGTGGCCAGAGAAACAGAGGGCAGAGGCCCCAAAGCAGCAGGCCGCGGAATACTTACCTGCTGGCTTATGGCTTCCTGTCTTCGAAACTGCCGGCTGCCTTCTGCGTACGGCCTTCGGTTCTTATGATCATCCACTTAATCGATAAAGCCCTGAATTTCCAGCCGCTGACCCTCGAAGAGGGAAAACTGCTCTACGAAACCCTTCCGCTCAGCGAGCTGGGATTGCTTGCCCACGAATTGCGGATGATGAAAAAGAAGGATCCTATCGTCACGTACATCATCGACCGCAATGTAAACTACACCAACCTCTGCAATGCAGATTGTCATTTCTGTGCCTTCTATAGACCGCCCGGACACGAAGAAGGCTACGTCCTGACGGAAGAAGAGCTTTACGCAAAAATAGAAGAGACCCTTCAACTGGGGGGCCATCAGCTTCTTTTGCAGGGGGGGCATAACCCGGACCTGGGGATCGAGTACTATGAAGACCTCTTCCGAAAGATTAAGAGCCGATACCCCATTAAACTTCACGCCCTGGGACCTCCGGAGATCATCCACATCACCCAGGTCAGCGAGCTTTCCATCGAAGCCGTCCTCCGACGGTTGATGGCGGCAGGTCTGGATTCCATTCCCGGAGGGGGGGCTGAAATTCTCGTGGACCGCGTCCGGCGAAAAATTGCCAAGGGTAAATGCACCACAGAGGAATGGCTGGAAGTCATGCGCGTAGCCCATCGGCTGGGGCTTCGTACGACCGCTACGATGATGTTTGGTCATATTGAGACCCTGGAAGATCGGCTGGAACACCTGATTCGCATCCGTGAGGTGCAGGAAGAGCGGGGCGGGTTTACGGCCTTTATCCCCTGGCCCTACCAGAGCAAGAACACCGTTTTGGGACGAAGGATTGAAGGAAAGACGACCGGGCACGAGTACTTGGCTACGCTGGCCATCTCCCGAATCATGTTAAATAATGTGGATAACTTGCAAGTCTCCTGGGTCACCATGCCGGTTAAAGTGGCCGTAGCCGGACTTTACTACGGAGCTAACGATTTTGGCTCGATTATGATCGAGGAAAACGTAGTCAAGGCCGCCGGCGCTCATTACCAGATGGATACGCAGCAAGCGGAATACTATATCCGCACCGCGGGATTTATCCCGAAACGACGAAATATGAAGTACGAACTGATTTAACTATTTATCACAGGCAGCGACCGCCGATAAACGTCAAAGAGCGCAGATGTAATCAACGTCCACCGGCAGTTGCCGCTTTAGGCCCGGCTATGAACCAAATCGTTGAAAAACTCGGGCGCTCCGGTATCGGAGAAATGTCCCGTTATGCAGCCGGCGTGGGAGGAGATCTTATCCGGCTGGAAGTAGGGGATATCGATTTACCGCCCCCGCAAGTTATAAGAGAAGCCCTGACCGAAGCTTACGAAGAAGGTTATACCCATTACCCGCCTTTCGGCGGCTATCCAGATCTGATCGAGGCGATCAGGGAAAAATTATCCAGGGAAAATAACCTGGACGTGAACCCGGAAAATATTTGTGTAGCTGCCGGCGGCACGGTGGTTCTGTTTGCCGTATTCCACAGCCTGGTCAATCCGGGAGACGAGATTATTTCTGTAGAGCCAAACTGGAGCCATATCGCGCTGATGATCCCTTTGACCCATGGGGTCATGAAAACGGTGCGCCTTCGGGCAGATTGGGGATTCAAGCTGGATGTGGAAGAATTGAAGGATAAAATTACGGCGAGAACCCGGATCCTTCTGATTAATACCCCCAATAATCCCTCCGGCGCCATCCTGGATAAGGAGACCGCCCTGGAGATAGCCCGTCTGGCCGATAAGCATGGAATCCTCGTGGTTTCTGACGAGGAGTACGAAAAGTATGTCTACGATGGAAATCAGCACCTCAGCATAGCCTCCGTTTGCGAGAACGCAGCGATCATGCAGTCCTTCTCAAAGTCCTTCGCCATGTCAGGGTTCAGGGTGGGGTACCTGGTCGCGCCAAAAGCCGTTGTAGAACAAGCCATCAAGGTCATCAGTTATGCAGGCGGCTACGCCTCCTCCATCTCCCAGCGTTGCGCACTAAAAGCCCTTCAGAAGGCTTCGGACTTTCCATCCCGCACGGCTAAGGAGTTTGAGCGACGGATGCACCTCCTGGCCGATGGATTGGATCAAATTCCGGGCATTCGATGCCCAAGGCCCCAGGGCTCTATCTACGTCTGGCCGGATATCTCTCAACTCTCCAGGGATTCCGTTGAATTTGCCAGGTTTCTGGTCCGTAAGGCCGGCGTCGTCACCGTAGGAGGTCGGGCCTTTGGAGAAAGCGGCGAAGGCTTTCTCCGGATTTCTTTAGGCAGCCCTCTCACCGACCTTAAAAGGGCCCTCGAGCGAATCCAGGAAGCGGTCCACCTCTCTGAGTAAAGAAGTAGGGGCGCGGGGTGTGAGAGGTGCGGCCCTATACGCCCATACGCCCATACCCCGATGCCCTATACCCCGATGCCCTCCTACGTTCTTTTCACGGCTCCCTTGGTAATCCCTATCACAGCTCCCCCTATCCGGGATGGGGCGGTAGTTTTTTCCGGGGAGGGGAGGATTCTGGATTGCGGACCCTGGCGGGAGGTACGAAGTCGATTTCCGACGGCTCAGGAGCAGCACTACGAGGCCGTACTCGTTCCAGGATTTGTAAATGCCCACTGCCACTTAGAATTAAGCTATCTCCGAGGTCGGCTTCGGCCTGGAGGGGGGTTGCCGAATTTCGTTCGGCAGGTCATGGAATTGCGGAACGCAGAGCCCTCAAAGATTGAACAGGGAATTCAGGAAGGCCTTCAGGAACTTCGGCAGGAAGGCGTGGTTGGCTTAGTCGACATCGGAAACACAGGCCGATCCCTCCCTTTTCTCCAAAAATCCGGACTGTATGGACTCTTTCTGCTAGAGTTAATTAAGTTTGACCCCCGACAGGCAGAGCGGATTTTTGAGCAAGGGAGAGCGTTCCTGGACCACTGGGGACTTCAGGATCCGGAGATACCGGGACGTGGAGACGCGGAGGGGGAGGAGGACTCGTCCTGTTCCTGCATCTCCGGATCCCCGATCCCTGAAGCTCGGATCAGAGTCGGGTTAACCGGCCACGCCCTTTACTCCTGCTCGGAGCCTCTCCTACGGAAAGTGTCCGCCTACGCCCTCCAGACCGAAACGCCGATCTCCTTACACTTGCTGGAAAGTCCGGAAGAACGGGCTTTGATCGAGCAGGGCGGAGGTTTCTTTGCGGAATATCTTGAGCAGCTCGGATATTCCCTGGATGCCTGGGAGGTGCCCGGCATCGGTTCCGTATCTTATGCGGAACGTTGCCTGGGCCCCGGAACCCGGCGGCTTTACGTCCATCTCGTTCATGTCCGGGAGAAGGAGCTTCGCGACCTCGCTACGCAGGATAACACCTTTATCGCCCTTTGTCCCAAGAGCAACCTTTTCATTGAAGGAAGGCTTCCCCCCATTGACCAGATAGCGGCAGTTCATCCCTCCATCACCCTGGGCACCGATAGTCTGGCCAGTAACGATCGGCTCAGCATCCTGGATGAACTGAAAACTATCCAGCAAGCATTTCCTCAGCTCTCCTCGATAGACCTACTGCGATGGGCCACTCTGAACGGGGCCCGGTACTTAGGGCTAGAGCCTATTCTGGGCAGTTTAACTCCGGGTAAGCGACCGGGTCTTTTAGCCATCTTCCCACCGCAACGAGATCCTAAAGGGTTCCTTGCAGTTGACGGCCTTTCTGTAAAACCCCTCTGGGTGTAATCTCTAAAATTTTTGATCCATCACGGCAGCCCCCTCGGCCTGTAGCTGAGGGTAGGCGCGTAAGAGACCTGGCACGGCTGCCCCAGATGACATCACGACAGTCCCCTCGGCCTGTAGCTGAGGGTAGAAGACGTTTAACCTTGAAACGGATTATCGTCCCCACCTTGCGCCTTACCCCGGCCTGCAGCTGAGGGTAGGAGGCGTTTAACCTTCCCTGCCAGGTTGATACAGGGACGGTCTTTATCAAAAATTTGACAGGGGAGTCCTTCCGCGTTACATTAATTCTAAGCAGATGAGGGAATGTCATAAGGTCCATAATTTTTGGAAGTGGGCTTTCTGGCGCGTTTGTAAAAAGTTTTAAGGTACCGTGGAGGTGTCGTTTATTTATGAATATACGAGGAAAGTTCTCCTTCTGGTATATTATCGTAGCCCTTATTTTTTTATTCCTCTTCGAATACCATTTACTGACTCCCAACGTTCAACAGGTACCGTATAGCGAGTTTAAAAGCCTGTTGAGAGAAGGTAAGTTTAAGTCGGTCCTGATTGGCTCCGATTTCGTCCGAGGGATTCCTAAAGAAGCGAATGGGACGCAATACCAGGGGAAGGTGTATGTGACGGTGAGAGTTGACGATCCCAAGCTCATCGAAGAGCTGGAGCAGGCCGGGGTTCAATATGCCGGTCAATACGAGAATCCCTGGGTCCGGGATATTTTGTCCTGGGTTGTTCCCCTATTAATCTTAGCGCTGATTTGGGGTTATTTTTTCAGGAGAATGGGGAACGCCGGCACAGGTATTCTCTCTTTTGGGAAAAGCAAAGCGAAAATCCAAAGTGAAAACAAAATAGGGATTACCTTTAACGACGTGGCCGGGTTGCATGAGGCCAAGGAAGAGCTCAAAGAGATTGTAGAGTTTTTGAAAAATCCGGAGAAGTTTCAGCGGCTGGGGGGGCGGATCCCCAAAGGGGTCCTTTTAGTAGGGCCGCCGGGCACAGGGAAGACCTTACTGGCTAAAGCTGTAGCCGGAGAGGCGAGCGTCCCCTTTTTTAGTATTAGCGGATCAGACTTCGTAGAGATGTTTGTCGGAGTCGGGGCGGCCCGAGTTCGGGACCTTTTTGCCCAGGCCCAGGAAAAAGCGCCCTGCATTGTTTTTATTGATGAATTAGATGCCCTGGGTAAGGTCCGAGGCGTTTCCCCGGTGGGAGGCGGGCACGAAGAGCGGGAACAAACCTTGAACCAGCTTCTGGTAGAAATGGATGGGTTCGACTCTCGAAAAGGGGTCATTATCATGGCAGCTACCAACCGACCGGAAATTTTAGACCCGGCTTTATTACGGCCTGGGCGATTTGACCGGCATGTGGTGGTAGATAAGCCGGATCTTAAAGAACGGGAAGCGATTTTGAAGATCCACGCCAAAAATGTTAAGCTCGCTAAGGACGTGGACCTCCATGTGATTGCGGCCAGAACTCCGGGGTTCGTCGGAGCCGATTTAGCCAATGTGGTCAATGAAGCGGCCCTGCTGGCAGCCCGAAAGGACAAAGATGCCGTGGAAATGAAGGATTTTGAAGAAGCCATCGATCGCGCCATAGGGGGTCTGGAGAAAAAACAAAGGGTCTTAAGCAAGCAGGAAAAGAAGATTGTGGCCTACCACGAAGCGGGCCATGCGCTGGTTGCGGCCTCTGTTCCCTATGCGGATCCGGTCCACAAAATTTCCATCGTTTCTCGAGGGATTGCCGCGCTGGGTTGGACTCTGCAACTTCCCACAGAGGACCGTTACCTGATGACCCGATCGGAGTTGCTGGATAAAATGGCCGTTCTTCTGGGAGGGCGCGTCGCAGAGGAGCTGACCTTTCAGGAGATCTCCACCGGGGCGCAGAACGATCTTCAAAAATGTACGGACATCGCTCGAAGCATGATCATGGAATACGGGATGAGTGAAAAACTGGGTCCCTTGGCCTTTGAAAAAGATCGAAGATCTCCATTTCTCGGGATAAACGGATTTGGGCATACGCGAGAGTACGGGGAGCGCGTCGCCGACGAGATCGATAAAGAGGTCAAACGCCTTGTGGAGGAAACGTATCAGCGGGTCCGTGAGATCCTTCAACAAAAGCAAGATAAGCTAGAGTCTCTCGCTACCGCCCTTCTGGACAAGGAAACTCTGGAAGGGGAGGAGCTTAAGGCGTTACTGTACTAAGGTCGGAACGATGACTCCATGGTAGTCGCCGAACGCGTTCAGCCCCCATCACGGATGATCTCTTTTTTACGTGTTCTTAAGTCAACCGCACGGAGGCTCTGCCTCCCATCTTCGAGAGATGAGGCAGAGCCTGGGAGTGAGTCAGGACGGGTTGTTATTCTTATCCTGGCGCCTAGGGGGGGAAAGGGGTTAGGTGAGTAAAAAAAGCTCCCCCTCTCCGATTCTTCATTTATCTGTACTTACCGGCATACCTCTCTCGCAGCACCGCTTTCTGGATCTTCCCGGTGGAGGTCGTCACTGGGAGGGCTTCAACAAATTCCACATATTTAGGCTTCTTGTAGCCGGCCAGGCGCGTTCGCACATACTCGATAACTTCCTCCTGGGTCAGTTCGGCGCCTTCCTGGGGTACGATGACCGCCAAAACCGACTCCCCCCATTCTTTATCCGGCACTCCGATAACCGCCACCTCTTTAATTTTATCGTGCTGCCGCAGGAGTTTTTCCACCTCCACCGGATAAATCTTTTCCCCACCGCTGATGATCATATCTTTCAACCGCCCGGCGATATAGATAAATCCTTCCTCATCGTACCGCCCCAGATCCCCGGTATGTAACCAGCCCCCCCGGAGGGTTTCCGCCGTCTTTTCCGGCATATTCCAGTAACCTTGCATGATGGTGGGTCCTCGGGCGATCACTTCCCCCACCTCACCCGGGGCCACATCCCTTCCTTCTTGATCTACGATCCGGACCTCCACCAAGGGGTGAGGCTTTCCTACCGAATGGATTTTAGCCCGGTCCTGTCGGGTTAGCTTAGAAAAGGTCAGAATACAACCTGCCTCGGTCAGACCGTACGTCACGTGGACCTCCGCGTTAAAACGTCGTAGAATCTCATCCAGGAGATCCGGGGGAAAGGTATCGGAAGATCCCAAACAGCGCTTCACCGAGCTGACCTTATATTGATCAAAATTCGGGACGGCCAGTAACCTTCGCCAGACCGTAGGCACGCAGAAGATATTGGTGACCTGATATTTCTGGGTCATCTCGAGAATATCTTCGGGATTCGGTCGATCCAGGATAATAACGGTCGCGCCGACGATGAAGTGAGGCAGCAGAATGCAATCCGGTCCTCCCGTATGGAACAAGGGATAGAGAACCAACCCCCGATCCTCCTCCACGTTACCGGTCTTGAGGGCCCAGGCCAGGGCATGGAGGTAGTGGTTCCGATGGGAGAGCACCGCGCCCTTCGGAAAGCCGGTGGTCCCGCTGGTGTAGAGGATAATATGCGGGTCGTTCTCATCGACCTCAACGTTGGGTTCTTCCTCGGGCTGCGAAGCCATCAGTTCTTCCAAATTCCTTACACGCTTCCCCTCATCTGTCCGGGCTTTGCTCCCGTAGTAGAGGACCTGCTTGACGCCCCTCAGATCCGGGAGGATAGACGTTAGGGTACTGGAAAAATCCGTATGAACGATAAAAACAGAACTTCCGGATTGGTCCAGCGTGTATTGAATTTCACTCCCTTTGTACCAGAAGTTGACCGGGACCATAATGGCCCCGATTTTTGCCAGGGCGAAGTAGATGGTTACGTACTGAGGGGAGTTTCTCCCGAGTACGGCAACCTGGTCCCCTTTCTGGACGCCTGCTCCCAACAGAGCGTGGGCCAGACGGTTGACCTGGCGGTTCAATTCCCCATAGGTCCAGCTTTCTCCTCGAAAAATGAGAGCTACCTTGCTCCCGTATACCTCAGCTTTGGCGTTCTTCCGTAAGATTTCTCCGAGAAGCATAGAAAAAGGCAGAAGGCAGAGAGCAGTTCGTTGGGGGGTTTAAGCGGGTAAATGTTGAGCAGATACCAGGAACTTACACTGTCCTTCCACCACAACCTCATTTCGCTGATTACGACAGAGGCCCTTGAAGGTGATAAAGCCCCCGTCTAACTTTTCTTTATATTCTTTGGATTCCACCTGCCATTCCGTGGTAAGGGTATCTCCCGGGAGAACCGGCGCTTTAAATTTCATCATCTGCTCGACCAAAGCAAGGGCGGTGCCGGCCAGATAATTTCCCAGGACCCCGATCATAATCCCTGCCGTAAGGGCGCCATGGGTGATTCGGGATTTAAATCGCGAAGCTCTACCAAACGCCTCGTTAACGTGAACCGGATTGAAATCCTTAAAAAGACCTGCCGCCGTGAAGATATGATAATCTGTAACGGTCAGCGTATCTACGATGCGCTCTCCCGGTTCAATTTCGATAAACGTTCGACCTTTCATGATTTAAATTTTTGTCCTCGGACAGGTTAGAACTTGACTCCAGATCGCCCCCCTTCAGCTTCTTCTGATGTGGGCAGATCGCTCATACCGGTTAACCTGGCGGAATTCCCAGGGGGGTTGCGGATTAGACTGTTTCCATAGGCCTCTCCTCTTTTCCCTGGCCTCCCTTTCCGCGTCGATATACTCCGAGGCGTACGCCCCGCTCAAATAATGTCGATAGGCCCAGGCATACCCCCGCTTCACCATTTCAAGGTTGATGTCCTCATTCTTCAAGTGAACGTGGCATACCTCCCTATCGTAGGTTCTCTCCCCCGTGGTCTCTACCTGGACCGTCTTCCCGTAAATCAAATCCGACAACACCTCCTTAGCTTCAATTCCATACGGCTGACCGGGCCTGTCCGCATTGGGAACTTCTGGAGCATCTATTCCATACAACCTGCACTTAATTCTCCGTCCCTTTCCCTCCATAACGGTTATAGTATCTCCATCCGCAACCTCTACGACTTTTCCTTTTAACTTCCCCTCTACCCTCTCTGGAACTCTGCGAGTTTTTACCCGTCGACCCTCCGGGGCGCAATAATATAATATTCCGCTGACTGTGAGTAAAATTAATATTAAACAGAGAGATTTAAGTAATTTGCTCATCGCCACAAGGATTTCAAAATTCCCCCCACAGAGAAAATGGTTCGTGGATCCACCGTTTCTGTAATAATCCCGGTAAAGGCATCCTGCAAGAACCTACTTTTCCGGGTGCGACGTGCGATCAGATCACAAAGCCAGGCCTTGGAAAGCCATTTTTCTGCAATTTGATATCCAAGGTATCGCGGTTTCAATCCCTCCAGGAGGCGTGGAAACTCACGCAGGGGTTCAAAATTCCCTTCCACCATCGACCGATGCACGACGTGCGCAGCCAACTCTCCGGTCTCCATAGCCTTCCCGATCCCTTCGCCAGTGGAAGGAAAAGTTGTACCAATCGTTTCTCCGATAGATAATACATTTGCAGGCTTGAAGGGGAGCGCGCCTTTTAAACCCCATCGAAGCCTGGCCCCCTGGAGCGGCGTCACCGCCTCACCCTGCTGCATCAATTCTCGTGCCAAAGGAAACTCGGTCATAAACCGATTGAAAATTTCTTTCAAATTCACCTGGCTTTGTCTATTATCTTTACAGACGATACCGCAGCCCACGTTATACTCGCCGTTATTGAGGGGAAATATCCAGGCA
>Ga0073934_10006790_pt1 | contig 16386 bp, 12 predicted proteins | sample LarsenN4metaG_FD_76834 | JGI IMG/M metagenome (GOLD analysis project Ga0073934, IMG submission 76834) | Hot spring sediment bacterial and archeal communities from British Columbia, Canada, to study Microbial Dark Matter (Phase II) - Larsen... ...
GCCGCCGGCGCCCCGCTGCGCGGTACACCGACGAGGAGCGGACGTGATCCAGAGCCCCTCCGACGCTCCCCTGCGGCACCCCGGCGCTCCCGGCGTCGGCGGGATGTGGCCCACCGCCGCGCGGGCCGGCGGGGCGTCGAGCCGCGGGCGGGCGGCTCTCGGGCTCGTGCTCATGGCCAGCGGCGCCGGCCTGCTCCTCCTCACGGCGTCCTGGTACGTCGCTCCCTGGCCCGACCGCAGCGCCCACAAGGACGTCGCGCGCCGACTGCCGATCGCAGCGCCCCCGCCCGAGGTGGCCGGCCTGCGCTCGATCGAAGACCTCGCGAACGCAGTGCTGCGCGAGGGCCCCGCGCCGCCTCGCGAGCTCGCGCGACGCGCGTCGGCGCTCGTCGACGCACGCTTCGACACCTGCCACGGCAGCGCCTTCACGTTCCAGCAGAACTGGATCGCCGCGGCGATGGGTCTCGTCGAGCCGACCTACGGCCTCCACACGAGCGCCCACGCCATCCGCTACGCGGACTGCAGCCTCTGCGGCGAGGTGAACGGCACGCTCGTGCGCGTGCTCGGGCGCCTCGGCGTGCCGGCCCGCCTGTTCGTCGTGCCCGGGCACGTCCTCGCCGAGGTGGAGTGGGACGGAAGCTGGCACGTCGTGGATCCGCACTACGGCTACTTCCCCGAAGCGCGATTCGCACCGGATGCGGCGGCGCTCGCTGGCGATCCGCGCCTCGTCGATGCGGTCTACCGCGGCCGCATTCCCCCGGACGTGCTCGCGCTCACGCTTCACGCCTTCGCCGACTTCCGTGCGGACGATCCTGCCACCGGACCGCGGCCCGTGCAGCGGGACAACGCGCCGAACGTCGCCACCGCCCACCAGGTTGCAGAGGTGGCGAAGTGGATCCTGCCCGCCCTCGCCATCGCCGTCGGGAGCCTGCTGCGGCGGAGAGCGCGACGTGCGGACGCCGGGGCCTTGTCGCAGGGTGCCCCTCGCGCGTAGCCTCCTGCCATGCCGCCCCCCACGCCTCGCGTGGCTCGATTCGTGCTGCTCGCGTTCGCGCTCCTCTTCCCGGCCCCGCCCCCCGCGTCCGCCGCCGAGACGCTCGACTGGTGCGCGCCGATCGTCGTCCGTCCCGACCAGCGCTGGTGGTCGTACTCGCCCTGCGAGCCCTGGTGGAAGCCCGACACCATCGCGCGACGCGCGGACTTCGTCTTCGACGGCTTCCCCGTGCCCGCGCAGCCGGTGCTCACGCCCGATCCGATCGGCTGCTTCGGCGCCACCACGCACGCGAACAGCAGGGCCTACCACGACGACCTGCGCGTGCGCGCCGCCGCCCAGGGGCGCACGCTGGGGATCATCTGGGCCCAGCGCTTCGATCTCGTGGACCGACACCTGGCGGCGACGCCCGGCTTCGATCCGAGCTTCCTGCTGCCCGCCGCCACGCCGTGGGCGCAGTTCGAGGACTTCTTCTCGAAGGACACGACGGAGACGTGCGTGTGCGGCTGCGCCTGGAGCCGGGAGCGCGGTGCGAACGCGACGCCGGCGGGCACGCGCCTCGCCGACCTGATCGACGCGCACGGCGGGGCGGGGACCTACGAGCGCAAGGTGCAGTACGCCATCCGCCCCTCGACGGGCGGCTCCGCCGACGGCGAGCCGCGACGCTTCTTCGGCAGCTCGGCCCTGGCGGACCTCGGCAACCCCGCCTACCGGGCCTGGATGGTGGCCCACACCCAGGCGGGCCTCGCCGCGGGCGGCTTCGACGCGGTGGAGCTCAACCACAAGTTCCACCAGTACCTCCCCGGCAATCCGCCGATGTGGGCGGGCGGCGCCCGCGCGCCCGACGTCGCGCGCTACGTCGCGACCGACGACACGCTCTGGAGCGCGCCGCCGTCTTCGTACGGCTACGCGGAGTACGTGGCGGGCTGGGCGGCGATGGGCGCCGACCTCGCGGCCGCCGGGGTGCCCTACGTCGTGTGGCTGCCGCCCACGATGTGGCGCGCCGGCTCGACCCTGTACGACGACCCGGCCACCCCCACGGACGAGAACGCGCTGATCCGCTCGGTGGCCCACGGCGCCCGCTGGGTGCTGCTCGACAAGATCGGCGGCGGCACCGACGCCGACGTGGCGCTCGCGCAGGCCGACCTCGCCGCGAACGGCGGCGCGATCGGCGTGCCCCTCGACTCCGGCTGCGGCTTCGGCCCCGTCGACGCGCCCCAGAACCCGCTGCCGGCCCTGGCGGGCCAGCTCGTCGTAACGCCGGACGCCGGGGCGGCGCTCCAGTACGCGGGCCGCGCGATCACGGTGCGCCCCGCCGGCACCGCCACCGGCCCCTGGAGCGCCGAGCTGTGGTGTCATTGTCCGTCGCCGCCCTGCGGCGCCGCGGACGCGAGCGCCACCGGCCTCACCGGCGCGAGCTGGGACGTGCCGCCGGGGACGTGCGACGCGCGCTGGAACGCGTCGACCGGCGCCCACCGCCCGCGGGTCCGCATCACCCGCGCGTCGAGCAGCGCGGGGAGCCTCGACACGGTGACCATCTGCCAGCCCGCGTGCGGCAACGGGCGCGACGACGACGGCGACGGTGCGGCCGACTTCCCGGCCGACCACGGCTGCGCCGGCGCGACCGCACGCTACGAGAACCCGCAGTGCGACAACGGAAGGGACGACGACGGCGACGGCCGCATCGACCGGGCGGACCCGGTGTGCACGATCTCGTCCCGCGACACCGAGGCGCAGCCGCCGCTGTGCGGGATGCTCGGGATCGAAGCGGCCGCGGCGCTGGCCGTGCTCGCCGCCCGGCGACGCTACTCCACGTAGCCCAGTGCGCGGAGCTGCTCCTCGCGGGCGGCGTCGATCGTGACGTGCTCCGCCTCGTGCCTTCGCTCGCGGTCGAACGCCTGCTGGTGACGAAGCTGCTCGTCGAGCGACGCGACCACGTCGCCGTCCTCGCGAGCGAGGTTCGCCTCCTGCCGCACGTCCTCGGCCCGGTAGAGCCATTCCCGCCGCTGGCCGAAGCGTTCCTCCTGGAAATACGCCCAGTCCGGGCTGCGCAGCCCGCTCTCGCCGTTGAGGGGGTTCTGCTGGAACACGACGCGCTCGCGGCCGTTCCCGCCGCCGTAGAGGCGCGGTACCAGGCTCTGGCCGTCGAAGGACGGGACGGGCGGCAGGCCCGCCATCTCCACCAGCGTCGGCGCGATGTCGAGCAGCGACGCGGGATGGGGATGGCGGCGCGGCGAGGCCGTGGCCTGCGTGGTCCACAGGATGAGGGGGATGTGCACGACCTCCTCGAACAGCGCGACGTTGTGGGCCCACATGCCGTGCTCGCCGAAGCCCTCCCCGTGATCGGAGGTGATCACGACGACGGCGTCGTCGAGGCGCCCCAGCCCTCGCAGCGAGTCGAGGAGCTTTCCGACGTACTCGTCGTGCCAGACGATCTCCTCGTCGTACTGGTCGATCATCTGCTGCCGGTCCGCGGGCGAGAGCCAGTCGGGTCCCGCCCAGAGGTCGTCCGGCGGGCGCGTGAGACCCGGGTCGGAGCCGCGATCGCCGAAGATCCCGTCGTACGGCGGCGGCGGATCGTAGGGGTCGTGGGGCCCCATGTAGTGGAGGAAGAGGAACAGCGGCTGCTCGGCCTTCACGCTGCGCACGAAGGTGAGGGCCTGCTCGGTGATGTTCTCGGGGCGGGTCCACTCGGCGGTGGGGGCGGGATCGATGAGCCAGGGTCGGGTGGCCGGGAAGTCGCGCAGCACGAAGTTCTGGAACAGGGTCGTGCGCGTCACCGCGGCGCTCGGCCGCGTGATGTAGAAGTAGTCGACGCCCCGGGCGTAGCCGTCGGCCGGCTCGAAGTTCGCGCCGACGCTCACCATCCCCGTCGCGTAGCCGTGGCGCTGGAGGTGCTCGGCCAGGAGCGGCAGGCTGCGCGGGACCCCGCGGTCGAGATCCACCACCTGGTGTCGGAGCGGGTGCGTCGAGGTGTGGAGGCTCGCGAGGGCGGGCCGCGTCCAGTTGCTGCTCGAGTACGCGCGCTCGAAGAGGTGGCCCCGGCTCGCCAGCTCGTCGATGCGCGGCGAGGTGGGCCGCGCGTAGCCGTAGGCGCCCAGGTGATCGGCGCGCAGGGTGTCGAGGAGCACGATCACGAGGTTCGGCGCGCCGAGCGGAGCGCTGGCGCGGGGCGCCTCGTCGCCGAAGCCGCCGTCGGCGCTGCGCTGCACGAAGAGGCCCGCCGTGACGGCGACGACGCCGAGCGCGGCGGCTACGAGGAGCCGGCGGTCGCCCCGCCGCCCCCAGGGCCGGGCCGCCCAGAGCAGGCCGATCGCGAGCGCGCCCGCGACGAGGGTGCCGTCCACGGCGAGGCTCATCGGGTCGAGGCGCTTCGGCAGCCAGCGGATGTTCACGAGCAGGCCGCCGAGGACGAGCAGGGTCGCCAAGGCGGGACCCGCCGCGATCAGACGGCGCACGAAGCGCCACGCGCGGGTGTCGGGCCGCCGCCAGGTGAGGCCCCGCAGCAGCGCGGCCCCGAGCCCGAAGGGGGCGCCCACGACGACACCGAGGGCCGTATGGGCGAGCAGGATCGTGCCCACGTCGCGCAGGCCGAGGCTGAAGCCGCCCCAGCGCAGCCAGGCGGTCTCCCCGAGGCCGAACAGCAGCCCGGCCGCTCCGGCGCCGAGGAGGCCCAGCCCGAAGGTCGCCGCCATGGCGCGCCCCGCGGTCGTCACGCTTCCGGTCCCCATCGCTTCTCCTCCTCGCCGCGCGGGCCCGCGGCAGCGCGTGCGCAGCGGGGCCGCCATCCAGGTGGCAGAGCTACCGTATCACCTCCCACGCGCCTCGAACGGCACGCAAGTCCGCGGCTCGCCTGCGCGACGCGTTCGGGGGCGACTCCCCCCTTGATCGGCACGGGCCGCCCGATCCATCATGGCGCACGACGGGGGATCGGTGTCGTACGTCCGTCACATCGCCGCGGCCGCCGCCGGCCGATTCTTCGATGCGGAGCGCTTCGCTTCGCTCGCGCGCAGCCGCGGCTGTACCGCCCTGGTGCTCAACTACCATCTGATGCGTACACGCTCGATGCACGAGCACCTCGCCGTGCTCGAGGACCTGTTCGACATCGTGCCCCTCGACGAGCTGGTGGCGCGCTCCCGGGAGCCGTTGCAGCGGGGGGCCCGTGTGCCCGCCGCGCTCACCTTCGACGACGGCAAGCGCTCCCACCTCACCGAGATCGCGCCGGCCCTGAAGCAGCGGGGACACCACGGCACCTTCTTCGTCACCTCGGATCCCGTCGCGACCGACGGCATCCACTGGTTCGACCTCGCCGACCGCGCGCGCCACGCCTTCGACGCGCTGCTCGCGGGCGCCGGAGACGACGCCCTGCGCGAGGATCTGCGCGGGCGCTTCGCCGGGCTGCTGCGAGCGCGCAAGCGCGACGGGCGAGCGGTCTGGTGCGTCGACTTCGACCGCTGGAAGCGCATGGACGCGGCCCGCCGCGACGCTTCGGTGCACGAGCTCGCGGAGCGGCTCGGCATCGATCCGCGCCCGATCGACGACGACGAGCGTGCGCTCACGCCGGGCGAGGTGCACGCCCTCGTGGAGGCCGGCTTCACCGTCGGCTCCCATTCGGCCACCCATCCCATCCTGGTGCACGAGGACGAGGAGCGGCTGCGCCGGGAGATCGACGGCTCGCGCGCGCGCATCGCCGAGTGGATCGGCGAGCCGGTGCGCCACTTCTGCTATCCGAACGGGAACGCGAACGCCGCCACCGAGGCTGCGACGCGGCGCGCGGGCTACGAGACCGCATGGGTGACGGAGCCGGTGTGGCTGGGCCCGCGCGAGAATCCGCACCGCCTGCCTCGCGTGCAGATCTTCGAGCACTACGACCGCGGCGAGATCGCGCTGAAGGCGCTGCTCGCCACGGTCGGGGCGCTGCCCGACCCCGACGGCACCGGCCGCGCGTACGTGCAGCGGCGCGCGGGGCGCTAGCGCGGCGCCGCTCGCGGCGCCCGACTTCCCAACTTCCCGACGTCCCGACGCGTGAGCCGGTATGATGCCCGGTTCTTCGCCGCGCCCGCGGCGGGGAGCGGGGGAGGGGCGTTGTCGGAGATCGTCCGCGACTACCGGCCGGGCGCCGACGACGCCGCCCTGGCGGATCTATGGCGCCGGGTGTTCGGCGAGCCCCGCGGCGGGCAGACGGTGGAGTGGCTGTTCCGTCCCGGCCCGGCCGGCGACGCGCCCCGCACGGTGGCCGAGTGCGACGGCAGGATCGTCGCCCATGCCGGCGGCGCGCCGCTGCGCTTCCGCCTGGACGGCGAGGAGGTGCGCGGCGCGTACTCGGTGGGCGCGATGACGGATCCCGCGTTCCAGGGGCGCGGCCTCTTCGTGCGCATCGGCCGCGCCCTGTACGAGCGGCTCGAGCGCGAGGGCTTCGCCTTCGTGGCCGGCTTCTCCAACGCGAACTCGCACCGCCTCATGACGGGTCCCCTCGGCCGGATCGCGATCCGGCCCTTTCCGTGGGCCGTCCGGCTGGTGAGCCCCACGGCCCTGGCGGCCGGCCTCGCGGGGCGGGGCGGGGCCCGGGCGGCGAGCCTGCCGCCGCGTCCCTTCGCGCCGCGGGAGGAGGGCGGCGTGCGCGTGGAGGAGCAGACCGGCCCCGAGCCCGGGAGCCCCGCCGGGGACGCGTGCGATCGGGTCTGGCGCCGGGCACAGGCTTCCCTCGGCGTCGGCTGCGTCCGCGACGGCCGCTACCTCGCCTGGCGCTACGGCAGCCGCCCGGACGCCGGCTATCGCTTCCTGGCGGCCCGGCGGGGCGAGGAGGCCGCCGCCTTCGCGTCCTTCCGGCCCATGGCCATCCGGGGCGTGCGTGCGGGCTTCCTGCTCGACTTCCTGGCTGCCCCCGGCGACCCCGCCGCCGCCCGGGCCCTCCTGCGCGGCGTCGCGGCCCTCGCGCGCCAGGAGGGCTGCGCCCTGCTCTCGGCGCTCCTGCCCGGCACCGGACCCTCCCGGGACGCCCTGCGGGCTGCGGGCTTCCTGCGTATTCCCGAGGCCTTGCACCCCCAGCTCATCCGCTTCAGTGTGCGCGGGCTCGGCCGATGGGCAGGGAGTAGACTCCTGGCGGACCCCCGCGCCTGGCACCTCAGCTGGGCCGATACGGACGTGGTGTGATGAAGAAACCGGTGGTGAACGGCCTCAGCTTCGACGTGGAGGAGTGGTTCCACGTGCTCGACGTCCCCGGGGCGCCCCAGCCCCGGGAGTGGGACGCCCTCCCGCGGACCGTCGAACGCAACACGAACCGGATCCTCGACATCCTCGACGACTCCCACGCCAAGGCGACGTTCTTCGTCCTCGGCTGGGTGGCGAGCCGCTATGGGCACCTGGTCAAGGAGATCGCGCGGCGCGGGCACGAGATCGCCTGCCACGGCGACCGGCACCGGCTCGTGTACCAGCAGGGGCGGGCGGGCTTCGAGCAGGACCTGCGGCGCGCCTGGGCGGGCCTCTCGGACATGATCGGCGCGCCCGTGCTCGGCTACCGCGCCCCCGGCTTCTCGATCGGCCCCCGCGCGCCCTGGGCCTTCGACGTGATTCGCAAGGCCGGCTTCCTCTACGACTCCTCGCTCTTCCCGGCGCGGCGCGTCCACGGCGGAGCGCCGAAGGCCGCCCGCTTCCTGCACCGGATTCCGGTGGAGGACGGGCAGCACCTGGCCGAGTTCCCGATGAGCGTGGTGGACGTCGGACCGGTGCGCGTGCCGTTCTCGGGCGGCGGGTACCTTCGCCTCCTCCCGTATCGCTTCATCTACGCCGCGGCGCGGCGCCTCAACGCCGACGACGTCCCGGTGTGCGTCTACCTGCATCCGCGCGAGATCGACCCCAGCCATCCGCGGCTCCACATGAGCTGGCAGCGCAGCTTCCAGTCGTACGTGAACCTCGGATCGACGGAGTGGAAGCTTCGCCAGTTCCTGACGGACTTCCGCTGCGCGCCGCTCGCGGACGTGCTGGTCGAGCGCAAGCTGCTCGACCTCCCGGCGCGAAGCCCGGCCCGGGCCTGAAGGCGCGCGCGGGGACGAGGCGGGATGCTGGCGTTCGAGATCGCGCTCGTCCTGTCGCTCGTCTGGATCGCGTACGCGCTCGTGGTGTACCCCCTGCTCTCGCTCGGGATCGGGCTGCTCTCGTCCCTCTGGTCGCAGGTGCGCAAGGGCGACGCGACGCCGACCCTGTCCGTGATCGTCTCCGCGTACAACGAGGAGGCGGTGATCCACGACAAGATCGCGGCGACGCTGGCCCTCGACTATCCCCGCGACCGCATCGAGGTGATCGTGGCCTCGGACGGGTCCACCGACCGCACGGACGAGATCGTGAAGACCTTCGGCGACCCGCGCGTGCGGCTCTTCCGCTCCGAGGGCCGGCTCGGCAAGACGGCCGCGCTCAACGGCGCGGTCGGGGTCGCGTCCGGCGAGATCCTGGTCTTCTCCGACGCCACCGGCGAGTTCTCCCCCAACGCGCTGCGCGCCCTCGCCTCGAACTTCGCGGATCCGCGCGTGGGCTGCGTGGCCGGGCGGGTGGCCTACCGCTACGGCGAGGACCGCACCTCCCAGGGCTTCCGCGGCTACCAGCGCGTCGCCGTCGCCATCCGGCGCGCCGAGAACGCCTTCGGCGACCAGACCTCGGTGTCCGGCTCGATCCACGCCATGCGCCGCGAGCTGTTCCGGCCCGGGGTGCCCGGCTTCTCCATGGACGTGATCGACGCCCTCCACACCGTGCTGCAGGGCCGGCGCGTGGTCTACGAGTACGACGCGGTGTCGCTCGAGGACTCGCGCACGCGCACGCGCGACGAGTGGCGCGCGCGGGTCCGCATCAGCGTGCGCAACAACTCGATGACTCCGTACATCGTGCGCGAGCTGGTGCGGCACCGCCGCTGGCGCTTCGCGTTCCAGATGCTGAGCCACAAGCTGCTGCGCTGGTGGCTCTGGCTGCCCCTCGCGGTCGCCTTCGTGTCGAGCCTCGTGCTCGCGGGCCAGCACTGGGCGTACGCCCTGCTGGCGGCGGGCCAGGTCGCCTTCTACGCCTTGGCGCTGCTCGGCCTCGTGGCCGGGCGCCGGCTCCCGGGGCAGCGGATCGCCGCCTTCGCCGCCTTCTTCGTGATGGGCAACGCCGCGGCGTGCGTCGGCACGCTCACCGCCCTCGCCGGCGCGCAGCGCGCCGCGTGGGAGCCGATCCGGTAGCGCCGTGCTGGGCGTCCTCGGCTTCGTGCTGTTCGTCGCGCTGCCCGCCGCGCTGGCGGCGTGGCTGCTCTCCTCCGCCTGGATCGAGCACCGCCGCGACCGCATCCCGATCCTGCTCTACCACCGCCTCATCCGGAAGGCCGACGCCGACGCCGGCCGCGTGCGCGACGACGAGCGCATCTGGGTGGCGTACGACGTGGTCTTCGCCGCGCAGATGCGGTGGCTGCGCGACGCCGGCTACGAGACGCTCGACTTCGACGACTACCTCGAGATCCGCGCCGGCCGCCGGCCACAGCCCGCGCGCTCGGTGCTCGTGACCTTCGACGACGGCTACGAGAGCAACTACACGCTGGCGTTCCCCGCCCTGCGGGAGCACGGCCAGAAGGCGACGATCTTCGTCGCGCTCGAGCCCGACGAGCACACGCGCCGCCAGGTCGAGGGCGTCGACGGCTTCCTCACCGCCGCCCAGATGCGCGAGATGGCGGAGCACGGCATCTCGATCCAGTCCCACTCCCTGACGCACCCGATCCTCACGGAGCTGCCGCCCGAGGGCGTGCGCTTCGAGCTGGCGGAGTCGAAGCGCCGGCTCGAGGCGGTGACGGGGCGTCCGGTGCGCCATCTCGCCATCCCCCGCGCGGGCTACAGCCGCGCGATCCGGGAGGAGGCGCGGCGGCAGGGCTACGCGACGGTGTGCTGCAACAACAAGGGCAGCGCGACGGGCCTGTCGGACCCCCTGGCGCTGCCGCGCATCGTGATCGACCGAGACATGGACGTCGCGGACTTCGCGCGCGCCCTCTCGCCGCGCAGCGCCACCATGCTGCGCATCGTCGGCAACGTGAAGCGCATCCCCGAGCGGCTCGGCGGCGCGCGCTTCTCGCGCGACGTGCGCGACGTGCTCTACCACGGCCCGCTCTCCGGCGTCTTCACCACCCGGAACCTGAAGCGCGCCGTCGCCGTCCTGGCGCTGGCCTACCTGTGCGGCGCCGCCCTCTTCGCCTGGCGCGTCCTCGTCGCATGAGCGCGCGCGGAGGCGGGTAGCGTGGACGCGCCGGGCCTCGTGGCCCTGGTCGTCGGCGCGGCCTCGGCGGGCGCCCTGGGTGCGGCTGCGGCGGCGGCGTGGCAGGCCGCGCGCCGGCCCCGCGTGCTGTGCCTCATGTACCACCGCGTCGCGCCGCGCGAGGCCTGGCTGCGCACGCGCGGCACCGAACGCGTCTTCACCGTGGCGGAGGACGCCCTCGACGCGCAGCTCGGGTGGCTCGCCGCCGAGGGCTGGCGCTTCGTGGACCCCGAGGACGTGGCCGCCTTCGCGCGCGGGGAGCGCACCCTGCCGGACCGGAGCGTCCTCGTCACCGTGGACGACGGCTGCGCCAGCGGCCACGCGCTCCTGCTGCCGCTGCTGCGGCGGCACGGCGCCCGGGCCGCGTTCTTCGTGACGACGGACCCGGCGAGCCCGATCTTCGCGCTGGGCGAAGGCGAGCGGCGCATGACGGACGCCGAGCTGCGCGCGCTCGCCGGCGCGGGCTGCACGATCGGCTCCCACGCCGTCTCGCACCGCCCGCTCGCGGCGCTCCCGGACGACGAGGTGCGGCGCGAGCTGGCCGAGAGCCGGCGGGTGCTCGAGGACGCCGTGGGCCGGCCGGTCGTGCACTTCGCGGTGCCCTCCAACTGGTGGGACGCGCGCGTCCTGCGCCTCGCGCGCGAGGCCGGCTACACGGGGGTGTGGTGCTCGCGGCCGGACACGGTGCGTGCGGGCAGCGGCGCCTTTCCGATCCCTCGGCTCAACGTGGAGGGCGGGCTCGACCTCGCCGGCTTCCGGCGCGCGCTCTCTCCCGCAGGCATCGCCCAGCGCCGGCTCGTGATGGGCCTGCGCGGCCTGCCGAAGCGCCTGCTCGGGCCCGGGGCCTGGACCCGCATCCGCCGGCGCCTCCTCGCGGGCTCCGCCGGCCACTGGCTGTCGCCGCGCCGCATGGCCCGCGTCGCCGTCGCCGCGGCCGGCGCCGGCCTCGCGGGATCCCTCTGCTGGTGGCTCCTCGCGGGCTGAGCGAGCGCGATGCACGTCGTCGTCCTGATCGACAGCCTCGGCAGCGGGGGCGCCCAGCGCCAGGCGGTGGAGCTCGCCCGGCGGCTCGTGCGCGAGCACGGGCTGCGCGTGAGCTTCCTCGTGTACCACGACTACGGCTTCCACGCGGAGCGGCTGCGCGAGGCGGGCATCCCGGTGCGGCTCGTGGCCCGCCGCGGCAAGGCGGATCTCGCGTTCCCCTGGCGGCTGCGCCGGGCGCTCCTCGCCCTCGCGCCCGACGTGGTGCACGCCTTCCTGCTCTCGCCGGGGCTGTGGGGGCTCGTGGCCCTCGCCGGCGTGCGCGGCGCACGCCGTCCGCTCTTCGTGGCGGCCGAGCGCTGCGAGATGTCGGCCTACTCGCCCCGCGAGCTGGCCGTACAGCGCTTCGTGTACCGCCGGAGCGACCTCGTCACGGCCAACGCGCGCAACGCCGCGCGCGAGATCGAGGAGCGCATCGGGGTGCCGGCCGAGCGCGTGCGCTACCTGCCCAACGGCATCGACCTCGCCGACTGGGACCGGCAGGCCGAGGCCCCGTGCCCGCTGCCCCTCGCGCCGGGCCGCTTCCACCTGGCGCTCGTGGGCGGCTTCCGCCCCCAGAAGAACCACGGGCTCGTCCTCGACGCCCTGGAGGCGCTTCCGCCCGCGCGGCGCGAGCGCCTCGAGGTCTGGTTCGTCGGCGCCGAGGTGGACGGCGCCGAGTACCCGCGCTGGGTGCAGGCGGAGATCGCCCGGCGCGGCCTCGACGGCGTGGTGCGCACGGCCCCGCCGACGCCCGCGGTGCCGTCGCTGCTGCGGCACCTCGACGCCCTCGTGCTGCCGTCGCTCTACGAGGGCTTCCCCAACGTCCTGCTCGAGGCGATGGCCTCCTCCCTGCCGGCCATCGCGACACCGGTCGGCGACGTCCCGGGCATGCTGGAGGACGGCAGGACGGGTCTCGTGGTGCCCCTCGGCCGGCCCGACGCCCTGGCGGCCGCGCTGGAGCGCCTGATCGACCTGCCGGAGGCCGAGCGCCGCGCCCTCGGCGCGCGCGCCCGCGAGGTCGTCGAGGCGCGCTACCGGATGGAGGAGATCGCGCGCCTCCACGTCGAGCTCTACCGGGAGGGGCTCGCGGGGCTCGCGCGGCGGGGCCGCGCGGCGCCGGATCAGTGCACGTAGCCGAGGTTGCGCAGCTTCTCGAGCAGCTCGCGGTTCGCGTCGGCGGGGGTCGCCTCGGCGGCGCCGGCCTGCAGCACGCCGAGGCCCTCGCGCAGCCGCGCCACGAGCTCCGGCTCGCGCTCGGCCACGTCGGACTCCTCCCACGGCGACGCCCGCAGGTCGAACAGGCGCTCGGCGCCGCCGGCCTCCCGCACGTACTTCATGCCGTCGCGGTACACGCCCACGCGGTTGCCGGGGAAGTAGGGGAAGTCGCCGGGCTCCGCGCGCTCGAACCACTCGGTGAGGACGACGTCCGGCGGTGTCGGCCCCATGGGCCGGTCGTCGAGGCGCGGCGGGAACGGCAGCCCGGCGGCTTCCAGGATCGTCGGCAGCACGCCGGTCTGCTGCACGAGGTGCGCGTGGCGCGTGCCGCTGCGCTGCCCCGGCCGCTTCACGATCAGCGGGATGCGAACGGCGGGCTCCCACGCGGAGTGGTGCCCGAAGTAGCCGGGCAGGTGCGGGTTCTCGAACCAGCCCTCGCCGTGGTCGGCCGTCACGATCACGAGGGCCGAGTCCCACATGCCGCGCTGCTCGAGCTCGCGGAAGAGCCGCCCCAGCTCGGCGTCGAGCAGCTCGGTCTGGGCCGCGTAGTACGCGCGCAGCAGCCCGACGTGGCGCCGGAAGAGCGGCTCGGTCCCGACACCGCCCAGCGCCCAGCGCACGACGTCGCGCAGGAACGCGGAGCGCTCCGGGGCGGGGACGCGCTCGTCACCGGGCGGCAGCGTGAGGGGCCCGTGGACGTCGAGGAAGTTCAGGAAGAGGTACTGCCCCGCGCCGCCGGGCTCGAGCTCGCGCAGGGCCGAGCGCACGATCTCCGAGGCCACCGGGTTGACGTTGAGCCCGGTGGTCTCGAGCAGGAGCTGGGACACCGGGCTCGCGTCGCCCGCCAGCGTCCGCAGCGCGCGCAGGGGCAGCACCGACTGGAGCCAGATGCGGGACGGGGCGTGGTAGCGCTGGCAGCCGCGCGCGAGACCCGACGAGAAGGAGACGATCGGGTTCGCGGACACGCACGTCGTCCGGTAGCCGGCGCCCCCGAGCAGCTCTGCGACGGTCGGGATGTCGCCGGGCAGGGCTGCGGCGAAGCCGGGCTGGGGCGTGAGGTCGGTGCGATGATGGGAGACGAAGAGGCCCGTGAAGAGCGACGCGTGACCGGGCAGCGTCCAGCTCGCGTTGGCGACCGCGCTCTCGAAGACGTCGGCCTGACCCGCGAGGCGCGCGAGCACGGGCGTGCGGGAGCGCGCGGGGTCGCCGAGGTCGAGGGCGTCCGCGCGCAGCGTGTCGAGCACGATCAGCACCACCGGCGGCCCCGCGCTGCGCGCCTCCGTGGGCGGCGGCAGGCGGATCGGCTCGTGGGAGGTCGGCAGCGCGATCCCCGCCGCGAGGGCGGCGGCGAGGCCGAGGGCGGGCAGCAGCAGCCTGCGCGCCGGGCTGCGCCGCGCGACGGCGGCGCCGATCGCGGCGACGTAGAGCAGCGCGGCGAGCGCGACGAGGGGACGCGACACCGGACCCCAGATCGCGTCCCGCTGGAGCGCAGCGCTCAGCGCGGTCGGCACGGCGAGGACCGCGCCGAAGGCGAGGGCGAGCTCGAAGGCCGAGGCCCCGGCGCGCCGCGCCAGGACGGCCTGCACGGCCGCCACGGGAGCCAGCGCGAGGAGGGCGAGGACGACGGGCCGCAGCGCCGCGGGAACCGCGAGGAGCGGGCCGCCCAGGAGTCCTTCGGCGAGGCTCCGTGCCACCACGCCGGCGCACAGGCTCGCGCCGAGGACGAGCGTCGTGGCGACGGCCGAGACGCGGAGCCCGGCGGCGGAGGCGAGCCCGCCGACGACTGCGCCGAGGAGTGCGAGCGCGGCGGCGAGCACGACGGCCGAGCCGAAGGCGACGCCCAGCGTGCGGGCCGAGCGCAGCTCGTCGAGCGGCGCGAGCACCAGCAGCTCCAGCGCCGTGCAGAGGAGGACGAGCGTCAGCCCGACGCCGAACGCTCCGAGCAGCCCTCGCACGCCCTGGTCCGCGGCCCGCGGCGTCAGCGTCGATCCTCCCGTTCCGCCGCGAGCGCCGCCCGGCGCCCGTGAGGCCGCGACGCTAGCGCGAGCCTTCCGCACCGGCGAGATCGGCCTCCGCCGGGCGCCGGCGTGCGAGCGCCTCGCCCACCGGCCCGGCCAGCAGCTCCGCCGTGACGGCGTGCCCCCGCTCGTTCGGATGACCGTCGAAGGGAATGAAGAGGCCCTCCTCCGCGCCGCGCGCGACGAAGGCGGGCAGGACGTCGATGGCGCGGATCCCGAGCTCCGCGGCGATGGCGAGCACCCGATCCTGGTAGCCCGCGGTGAAGGGCGCGGGCGAGACCTGGGCACGCAGCGGCAGCACCGCCAGCACGAGGGGGATCCCGTGCGCCGCGCACAGGTCGCGCAGTTCGGCGAGGGAGGCGCGCACCGAGTCCCAGGCCGCCCGGGAGGCGGGCGACTCGCGGTTCTCGTAGATCGCCGCCACCCAGAAGTCGCCGCGCGGAGGCATCAGCCGGTAGCGCAGCTCCTGGCTGCCGTAGAGGATGGCCGACACCACGCGGAGTCGCTTCACGGCGTACACGAGCTCGTCCGGCACCAGCCCCCGCACGCCGCCGAGCTCGGCACGCCCGCGCGGGTCCACGCCGATCGCGGCCGCGGGATCCTCGAGGCGGGGGCGCACGTCGTTGGCGAAGAATCCCACCACCACCACGTCGGGCTGGAGGGCGAGCCCGCGCTCGCGCAGGTAGTCGAGCTCCTGGTGGACGTCCCAGCCCGGCACGCCGCTGTTCAGCACGCGCACGCCGGGCTCGCGCTCGCGCAGGATCGCCTGCAGCCGGGCGGCGTACGTCTCGGGCGTGGCGACCCCGTTGCCGAAGGTGAGGGAGTCGCCGAGCACGAGCACCCGCCGCTCGCCCGGCGGCTTCTCCCGCGGGACCTCGTCGTCGTCACGCAGGCCGAGCGAGTTGACGTGCACCGGGGCGGCGTGGGTGAACGCGTCCTGGCCCGGGCGAAGGATCCAGCCGAGCTGCGGATGGGGGTCGTAGAGGGTCTGGGGCGTCCGGTAGAGCGGCTGCGGCGGCAGCACGAGCCGCGCCGCGAGCTCGCCGAGGATCAGCGCAGCCGCCACGCTCGCGAGCAGCAGACCGAGGTTTCCGAGCCAGCGTCGCACGGGCCGAGACACTACCCCGCCGAGGGCGGATCGGACCGGCGGTGCGGGACGGCCCGGCCGCGGGCGGCGGCGAGGGCGAGGAGCAGCGCGGCCGGCTCGATCCCGAGCAGGCCGCACGCCTCCGGGGGGACCACCGACAGCGAGACGTCGTCGAAGGAGCGGCAGCCGGCGGGCCGGGCCACCCAGACCGGATGCGGCCCCGGGGCGAGGCCCGCCGGCACGGCGAAGTCGAGCTGGAAGCTCTCGTCCGGCAGCGTGGTCGCCGGGCGCCCCCCCACCCAGACCTTCGCCGTGGCATCGAAGCCCGCGCCGCCCAGCGTCAGGACCGCCATGCTCGGCGACGACGTCGGGTAGACCCAGTCCACGCGCACGTCGAGGGGCTCGTCGCCGCAGCGGGCGTCGCAGGCATCGCCGAGCAGGTCGCGGTCGCCGTCGGTCTGGTCGGCGTTGGGCGCGAGGGCGCAGTTGTCGCAGCCGTCGCCCACGCCGTCGCCGTCGGCGTCGGGCTGGGCGGGATCGGCGAGCATCGGGCAGCGATCGGACGCGTCGCGCACCCCGTCGCCGTCCGCGTCGTCGAACGTCGCGCCGTTCAGGTACTCCTCCACGTTGGTGTAGCCGTCGCCGTCGGCGTCCCCCGGTCCGTCGGACGCGGCGTCCGGGTCGAAGCCGTGCTGCAGCTCCCAGCCGTCGGGCATGCCGTCGCCGTCCGTGTCCGGCGGCGCCGGCCCGGGCGCGAGGGCCGGATTCGCGAGCACGCTCGGGTCCGA
>Ga0073934_10006791_pt1 | contig 16380 bp, 15 predicted proteins | sample LarsenN4metaG_FD_76834 | JGI IMG/M metagenome (GOLD analysis project Ga0073934, IMG submission 76834) | Hot spring sediment bacterial and archeal communities from British Columbia, Canada, to study Microbial Dark Matter (Phase II) - Larsen... ...
CGCGAGCGGCGGGCGGCGTTTTCGGAACGCCGCGACAAGTTGTCAGCGGCGCTGACGCAGATCGGCGAGGCCTGAGGCGCAGCTCCGCCGCCCCAAACTTGTCCCGCGCCCCGTTCGCCCCTATAGCCCGCCGCGCATGATACCCTTGAAGAACATCCGCAATTTCTCGATCGTCGCCCATATTGACCATGGGAAATCGACGCTCGCCGACCGCCTCATCCAGAAAACCGGCGGCCTTTCCGAGCGCGAGATGAAGGAGCAGGTGCTCGACTCGATGGAGCTTGAGCGCGAGCGCGGCATCACCATCAAGGCGCAGACCGTCCGCCTCGACTACAAGGCGAAGGACGGCGAGACATACGTTCTAAACCTCATCGACACGCCGGGCCATGTCGATTTCGGTTATGAGGTCTCGCGCTCCCTGTCGGCCTGCGAGGGCGCGCTTCTCGTCGTCGACGCTTCGCAAGGCGTCGAGGCGCAAACGCTCGCCAACGTCTATCAGGCGATCGACGTCAATCTTGAAATCGTGCCGGTGCTCAACAAGATCGACCTTCCCGCCGCCGAGCCCGACCGCGTGCGCGCGCAAATCGAGGACGTCATCGGCATCGACGCGTCGAACGCGCTTGAAATCTCCGCCAAGACCGGCGTCGGCGTCGACGACGTCCTTGAAGCAATCGTCAATCGCCTTCCGGCGCCGAAGGGCGACGCCACAGCGCCCTTGAAAGCGCTTCTCGTCGACAGCTGGTATGACAGCTATCTTGGCGTCGTCGTTCTCGTGCGCGTCGTCGACGGAGTCTTGAAGAAGGGCATGCGCATCCGCCTCATGGGCACCAACGCCGCCTATACGGTCGAACAGGTCGGCGTGCAGACGCCGAAGAAAGTCCCGGTCGCCGAACTCGGTCCCGGCGAGATCGGCTACATCACGGCGTCGATCAAGGAAGTCGCCGACACGCGCGTCGGCGACACGATCACCGAGGACAGAAATCCGACGGCGCGGCCGCTTCCCGGCTTCAAGCCGTCGCAGCCTGTGGTCTTTTGCGGCATGTTTCCGGTCGACGCGGCCGAGTTCGAGGATCTGCGCGAGGCGATGGCGAAGCTTCGCCTCAACGATGCGAGCTTCCACTTCGAAATGGAAACGTCGGCGGCGCTCGGCTTCGGCTTCCGATGCGGGTTTTTGGGGCTCCTCCATCTCGAAATCATCCGCGAGCGGCTCGATCGCGAATTTTCGATCGATCTCATCACGACGGCGCCGAGCGTCAATTACAAGATTTTCCTGACCGACGGATCGGTCAGGGAACTGCATAACCCGGCGGATCTCCCCGACGTCGGCAGGATCGATCACATGGAAGAGCCGTGGATCCGCGCGACGATCATGACGCCGGACGAGCATTTGGGCGGCATACTCAAACTTTGCGAAGAGCGGCGCGGCGTGCAGAAGGAACTGACCTACGCGGGAAGCCGCGCGATGGTCGTCTATGAACTCCCCCTCAACGAGGTCGTGTTCGATTTTTACGATCGTCTGAAATCGATCTCCAAAGGCTACGCCTCGTTCGATTATCAAATCCTCGACTATCGGCCGGGCGATCTCGTGAAGATGCAGATCCTCGTCAATGACGAGCCTGTCGACGCGCTTTCCGTCATCGTCCACCGCGAAAAGGCAGAATCGCGCGGGCGCGCGATGTGCGAGAAGCTGAAAGACCTTATCCCGCGCCACCAGTTCAAGATCCCGATTCAGGCGGCGATCGGCGGGCGGGTCATCGCGCGCGAGACGATTTCGGCGCTCAGGAAGGACGTGACCGCCAAATGCTACGGCGGCGACGCGACGCGCAAGCGAAAGCTCCTTGAAAAGCAGAAAGAGGGGAAGAAGAAGATGCGCCAGTTCGGGCGCGTCGACATTCCGCAGGAGGCCTTCATCAAGGCGCTGAAGATCGACGGGTGAGGCTGCGCCGGCGCATCAGGCGACTTCGACCTGATAGGCGGCTTCGGGAAGGTCCTCGCCGAAGGCGCGCTGATAGAATTCGGCGACCGTCGGGCGCTCAAGCTCGTCGCATTTGTTGAGGAAGGTGACGCGGAACGCGTAGCCGATGTCCTGGAAGATCTCGGCGTTCTGCGCCCAGGTGATCACGGTCCGGGGGCTCATGACGGTTGCGAGATCGCCGTTGATGAAGGCGTTGCGCGTCATGTCTGCGACGCGCACCATGGCGCTGATCGCCTGACGGCCTTCCTTCGAATTGTAGAGCGGGACTTTCGCGATGACGATTTCGACTTCCTCATCATGCGGCAGATAATTGAGGGTCGTGACGATCGACCAGCGATCCATCTGTCCCTGATTGAGCTGCTGCGTGCCGTGATAAAGGCCGGTTGTATCGCCAAGGCCGATCGTGTTCGTCGTCGCAAAGAGCCGGAACCAGGGATTGGGATGCAACACCTTGTTCTGGTCGAGAAGCGTCAGGCGCCCTTCCGATTCGAGAACGCGCTGGATAACGAACATGACGTCCGGGCGCCCGGCGTCGTATTCGTCAAAGCAGAGCGCGACGGGGCGCTGGAACGCCCAGGGGAGAATCCCTTCCTTGAAGGCGGTCACCTGAACGCCGTTCTCAACGACGATCGCATCCTTGCCGATGAGGTCGATGCGGCTCACATGGCTGTCGAGATTGACGCGCACGCAGGGCCAGTTAAGGCGCGCGGCGACCTGCTCGATATGCGTCGACTTGCCGGTGCCGTGATAGCCTTGCACCATGACGCGGCGGTTATACGCAAAGCCCGCGAGGATCGCACGCGTCGTCTGCGGATCGAACCGGTAGGCGGGATCGACCGCGGGCACATATTCGTTGGGCTTCGAAAACGCCGGAACGGGCGTTGAGAAATCGACGCCGAAGACCTTCTTGGCGTCGAGCTTTACGTCCGGCTTTTCCATGAACTTGTCGTCGGGGGCGGCCATGATCTTCAATACTCTCGGAATCGCGGCGGACCCTTGCGCGAAAGGGTAGGGATTTCAAGGCCGGCGGGCATAGCCTCGCGCCGCGCGACCGATCAGCAAAATCCCGCTTTCTTGAGGATGTGATGCGCCCTCACGACTTCCTGAAGCTGGGCTTCGGCGCTGCGGTCGCCGCCATTGGCGTCTGGGTGGAAGCGCCGAAGGAGTTCGGCGTAGCGGCGGCGAATGTCGCCCGCCTCGGCCGCCGCCGAAAGGTCAAGGGTCAAGAACGCTTTCTCCTGAAGCTTGCTAAGGGGCCGGCCGTTTCGCATCGCCGGCCTTGCCGCCGCCTCGACCTTCACCGCCTCGGAAAAAATGCCGTAGGCGTCGCGCAAATCCGCAGGCCCCCGTGCGCGCGCGGCGGCGCGGGCGCGGTCGTTCTTGCCCATCGTCCAGGTCGGACGGTCGCCATAGACATTAGCGAGGCGGGCCGCTTCCGCTTCCGCCTCGGAAAGCCCGTCAAAATAATTCCACTGCGCGTTGTGAAGGCGGGCGTGCTCGGCGCAGAGCCACAGCTTTTGCTGGGTCTCGCGCGGCGACTTCGCCGCCCTGACGACCGCCTTTTTCGCGCAGCCTTCCCGATCGCAGGGGCGCGTGTAGGCGCGCGCCCAGACGGGCGCCTCCCCGGCGTCCCCGACCGGCGGCCGGACGCGGATGTCATACCCGAAACGCGGTCGGTAAGAGAAAGCCATCGGCGAATTATGGTGCTTCGTCGGCGTTGAAACAATCTTGACAAAAGCGATGCGTCGGCCGACGCGGACGAAATTCCGTGATAGCCGGCATGGTTAAGGTGAAAGTCGCAGACCTCATTGAAACGAGGCTTAAGGACGCGTTCGCGCCGCAGCGCCTCATCGTGAAGGACGAATCGCATCTTCATGCGGGCCATGCCGGCGCCCGGCCGGGGGGCGAATCGCATTTCCGACTGCTCGTCGTTTCCTCGCGGTTTGAAGGGCTGTCGCGGGTTGCGCGCCAGCGCGCGGTCAACGACGCCCTGCGGGATCTCCTCGCCGAGAAAATTCACGCTCTCGCGATGACAGCGCTGACGCCGGCGGAAGACGGCGATGGGAGCGCCTGAATCAGTCGCCGGCCGCGGCTTGCGCTTGCGGGCGAGCGAAGACGGCCGAGAAGAGGGGCCAAGATGGACGGCATAGGTTCCGCGCCGGCGACGCTCGGCCTCATCTGCGTCAACATCATGATCAGCCTATACGGCTTTTACGGCGATCGCACCTTCATCAACCAATTCGCTTTCCAGGTTCACGCCGTCCGCGACCTGAAGCAGCACTACCGGATGGTGACGTCGAGTTTCGTGCACGGGAACATCCCGCATCTCCTTCTCAACATGATGACGCTGTTCTTCTTCGGGCCGGTAGTTGAGGAGACGCTCGGCAAGCTCGGCTTCATCGTCGTTTATTTCGGGTCGATCCTCGCCAGCGGCTTCGTGTCGCTTTACGTCAATCGCGGAAACCCCGGCTACGCCTCCGTCGGCGCTTCGGATGCGGCGTCAGGGGTCGTTTTATCCTATTGCTGCTTTCATCCGTTCAGCAGCCTCTACATTCTTTTCCTGCCGTTCCCGATCCCGGCGATATTGTACGGCGTGTTGTTCATTGCGATTTCCGCGCAATTGATGGAGCGCGAAGACCGCGTCATCGCGCATGAAGGCCATCTCGGCGGCGCGCTCGCGGGCGCGGCGTTGACGATCCTCATGCGGCCTGACGTTGTGACGCAATTCTTCGGCTAGAGCTTCGCGCGATATTTCGGAATCGGGGCGCTCGCTCTCGCAATTGATCGTCGCGGCGTTTACGCGCTGAACCGCGCGCGCTTCAGCGCACGCCGCTCTAGCCCTCGTCGCATCCCTCAAAGTGGGACAAGAGGAGCGTCCGCCAGCGGCCTTCTCCCCCGTCATTGACGTCGAGGAGTGAGAGCTTGAAGTCTTGATATTCCGCGTGATTGGGAACGGCTGTCTCGACGTCGACGACATGTCCGTCATCGGCGTCGAGAAGAAGCGTTCCGCCGGCGGCAAAGGCCTCTCCGCCGAGATCGTACCGATAGGCGCCGCGGGATCTGTCGAGCCCCCTGGCGATCGCCTTCGCCTCGCCCATGCGCGTCAAGAACTCCTCGACGTCCGGATCGGCGACGACGACCGCCATGTCGACCGAAAAGTCGCGCTCGTAATTCTTGAGATGCTGGGCAAAGACCGTGAACTCGGCGAAGTCGAAATCATAAAGCCGCCAAGGCAGCGCCTCGAGATCGAGAGACTGCGTGAGCGTGCGGTCCGGCAGATTGACGACAGCGTCGATGCGGGGCTCGCGCGTATCGAGCGTGAGCGTTGCGAAGGCTAACTGGTCCGCATTCTCGCCGAGCCTTCCGCCGACAAGTTTTGTCGCCGACCATTTTTCGAAATCGAGTTCGGCCGTGACGAGCGCGGCCCCTGTGCACTTTTGCACCATTTTGTAGACTTCGACCTTGTCTTTCGCCTTGTGAAAAACATGAATGTGCTCAGGAAGCGAACCGTCTCGGTTCGAACGCAAATAATGAAAGATGCGGCCGACATGGTCGCGCTCTTGCGAATACCGATAGGCCGCCCCGCGCGACGGGTCCGCGGTTGCGCAAGCGGCAAGCGCCATCGCGGCGGCGGCGCAGATCAAAGGCGCTTGTCCGCGCAATTTGGGGCCTCATTGTTCCAGAATTGAGTAATGTCCGTCTTGTCAAAGGACCGCAAGCCCGTCTGACGCGCGCCAATATCGCCTCGTCGTCAGCCGAGGGCTGTTCAAGCGACGGGACGGTGATAAGTTCCGGCGAACCGAGACGAGGAGCTTCGCATGCGCAGACTGATCATCGCCGCGTCCGCGCTGGCGCTCGCCGCCTGCGCCACTGCGGTCGGCACGGAGTACGCTGCGGCGGACCGTGCGGGCTACGGATATGCGTCAACGCGCATCGAGGGCGACCGGTTCCGGGTCTCGTTCGCGGGCGACGGCGCGACGCCGGCGAGCGTTGTCGAAGATTACGCGCTGCTGCGCGCCGCGGAGATCGCACTCGAAAACGGCTATGACTGGTTTCGCGTCGTCGGGCGCTCGCTTGACGAGCGGGAGAAGGGCGGCGTCGGCATCGGCGCAGGCGTCGGCGGCGGCGGACGCAATGTCGGGGTCGGCGTCGGCGGCAATATCGGGAAGATCGGCGCGCGGAAATTCTATACGTCGAATCTGGAAGTCTTGTACGGCAAGGGCGCAAAGCCCGAAGGCGATGATCGCGGCGAAGTCTATGACGCGAGGTCAGTGATCGAGACCATTCGCGCGCGGATGCCGGCGGCGGAATCGGCGCAATGATCTGGGATCGCCTGCGCCGTATCGTGACGGAAAACGATAAGGATGGCCGCTCGTCAGTGAAAATCGACGATCGCGCGGCGAAGGTGCTCGCAGTCGATGAAGCGGGCCTTGCGGAAATATGGACCGCCCACCTTGGCGCGCGCCTTCTCGACGGCGTCGATCGGCTTCAGAAGGAGGATGTGCGCCTAGAGCCGGATGCAGGCGCCGTCAAGGTTCGCTGGTTCTCGATCGCGCCTGAAAATCAAAAGCTCTCCGCCGCCGAACGCGAGGCGCAAGCCGCCTTCGCCTTCGCCGCCTGCGGCGCAGCGCAAGCGCGCGTCGATACGGCGCGTCATCCCATGATGCACAAGACGGAGACGCTCGACGTCATCGTGCTCGTCAAGGGCAAGGTCGATCTTCTGCTCGACGACGGCGAGGCGAAAGCGCTGAAGTCCGGCGACGTGATCATCCAGCGAGCGACCAATCACGCCTGGGTCAATCGGGGCGAAGAGACCGCGCTGCTCGTTGCGGTGTTGATTAGCGCCGAAGCCTGAGGCATGGCGTTCCGGGCCGTGCGCAATCTTGCTCCGGAGGAGGAGCAATTGCCCGCGCGCCGCCGCGGGCGTTAAGGTCGGAAGACTTGGAGGAGCGCCAGGATGGACGAAAACGGACTGCGCTACGCCGCCGCCGGAACGACGCTTCTTCTCCTCGCCAGTGTTGGGGCGCGCTCCTTGCGTCTTCGCCGCGCCGGAGTTCCAGTCAACCAGCTCGGCGCGAAAGGGAATTTCAGCCAGCGCGCGCTCGTCGCGCTGGCGCCGGTTTTCGCAGGCTATCTTGCGGCCCGCGCGCCATTTCCGGCGATCGACGCGCTGGTCGCCGCCCGACCGTCGCCCGCGCCGGCGGCGGCGCTTGCGATCATGATCCTTGCGTCGTTCTTGATTATCATCGCTCAGGGCGGCATGGGAAAATCGTGGCGCGTCGGCGTGCCGTCGGGCGAGGGCGACGTCGACCGGCTGGTGACCGGCGGGCTGAACAAGCTGTCGCGAAATCCGACCTATCTTGGAATCATGCTGTTCCTCATCGGCGCCGCGCTTGCAGCGCCCGGGCCTTTGACGGCGGGAGCGATCGTCATAACATTCGCGCTGCTCTCCGCAGTCATCGACAAGGAGGAGAAATACCTCAGGTCGCGGTTTGGCGCGGAATACGACGCCTACGCGCGCCGCGTGCGCCGCTGGATCTAGGAATCAGCATGGCCGAAGAAAATCTCGCCGCAGCCTTCAACGAGCAGAACGCGCCATTTGCGAAGCTGCTCGGCGTCACTATGACGCTCGTGACGAAGGAACGCCTTGAAGCCGAGCTTCTCGTGACGCCCCAGCATTGCACGATCCCGGCGACCCTGCATGGCGGGGCGATGATGGCGTTCGCCGACAATATGGGCGGCTGCGGCGCTTTCCTCAACATGCCGGCGGGCATGATGACGACGACCGTCGAAAGCAAAACGAACTTTCTCCGGCCGGTGCCGGTCGGCCAGAAGGCGCTCGCCGTGACGACGCCGGTTCATATCGGCAGATCGCTCCAGGTATGGAAAACCGAGATCAGCCGCGAGGACGGCAAACTCGCCGCAATCGTCACGCAAACGCAGATGATTCTGCCGATGCGCAGCTGACGCGGTCTGCGCCGAGGGGGATTTCCATGTATCGCCGGCACTTGACAGAAAGCTTCTTTCCGAAGGCGGACGACGGCGGCTTTCGCGCCGTCACGATCGGAGAGGCTTTGCGCGAGCGCGCCGCCGCTTCGCCGGAACGGCCGGCGATGAAGGAGCTTACCGCCGCCGGCGACATCGGGCGCGTATGGACCTATGGCGATTTGCTCGATGACAGCGAGCGTCTCGCGCGCGCGCTCGCAAGCCGCCATGCGCCGGGCTCGCGCGTCGCCGTCTACGCGAACAACATTCCGGAATGGGTCCTTCTGGAGCTCGCCTGCGGCCTTGCCGGCGTCACGCTCGTCACCGTCAATCCCGCGTTCCAGCCGCGCGAACTGAAGTACGTTCTCGAACAATCGCGCGCCGAGGCGGTCTATCTCGTTGAGAGCTTTCGCGGCAATCCGATGCGGGAAATCGCCGAGGAAGCGTGTGCTGGCAATGCCGCCGTTCGGCGCAAGATCCTTTTGACCGATCATGACGCGCTTTACGCTGGCCATGCCGACGGCGTTCTGCCGCGCGTCCTGCCTGGCGACGCGGCGCAGATCCAGTATACGTCCGGCACCACCGGCTTTCCGAAAGGCGCCCTGCTGCATCATTTGGGCCTCGTCCAGAACGGCTATGATTCGATGACGCGCGGCGGCGTCGGGGAGGGCGACCTCTTCATCCACAACATGCCGCTTTTTCACACGACAGGTTGCGCGATACTCGCTCTTGGCGGCCTTGCCGTCGGCGCGACCTTCCTCTTGGCGCCCGTTTTCGATCCCGAGATGATTGTTCGCGCGATCGAGCGCGAGAGGCCGAAATTTCTCCTTGGCGTGCCGACCATGATCGTCGCGCTGATCGACGAGGCGGCAAGAACCGGCCGCGACGTCTCGTCCGTAAAGCGCATCATGTCGGGCGGCGCGATGGTCGCGCCCGAACTCTGCAGAAAGGCGCGCGCCGTCTTCGGCGCGCCGATCCAGATCGTTTACGGACAAACGGAATCCTCGCCCGTCATCACGCAGACCTGGTTCGACGATGCGATCGAGGACCTGACGCAAACGATCGGGCAGCCAGCGCCCCATGTCGACGTCTCGATTCGCGATCCGAAGACGAACGCGGTCGTTCCGATCGGCGCGCAAGGCGAAATCTGCTGCCGTGGCTATCTCGTCATGCGCGGCTACAACGACAATCCCGAGGCGACCGCGAAAGCGATTGACGAAGGCGGCTGGCTGCATACCGGCGACCTCGGAACGATGGACGCGCGCGGCTACTTGAAAATCACCGGGCGCGTGAAGGAAATGATCATTCGCGGCGGCGAAAATCTTTTCCCCGCAGAGATCGAGAACGCGCTCCTTGAGCACCCCGATCTCGCCGAAGTCGCGATTGTCGGCGTTCCGGACGAAAAATGGGGCGAACAGGTCGCCTGTTTCATGCGCGCGAAGGCGACGGCGAGGCCGTCGGCGGCGGCGATGAAAGTCTTCATTCGCGAAAGGCTCTCCCCTCAGAAGACGCCGGCCTACTGGGTCTATGTCGATGAATGGCCGCTGACGGGCTCTGGCAAGATCCAGAAATTCAAGCTCGCGGAAAAATTTCAGCGCGGCGATTTCGCGCCGCTCAGCGACTGACGGTCGAACTCCGTGGCGAGGCGCCGGAACGCATCGACGTCGAGTTCCTCCGCGCGCATCGTTTCCGCGGCGCCCGCGCCTCTGAGCGCATCGCCGAGCCCTTCTCCAAACAGGCTCTTCAACGAAGATCGAAGCATTTTCCGGCGCTGGCCGAACGCGGCCTGCGTCACCGCTTCAAGCGCGCGCATATTGGCGATGCGGGTCGCGCTCATGCGAAACAGCACGACGCTTGACGAAACCTTCGGCGGCGGCGTGAACGCCCGCGCCGGAAGATCAAACGCCCGGGACGGAATTGACCCGGCCTGCGCGATGACGGAAAGGCGGCCGTAATCCTTGGTTCTCGGCGCGGCGAGGATGCGGTCGGCGACTTCCTTCTGGAACATCAGCGCCATCAGAGGCCACAGCGGCGGGTCTTCGCGGTGATTGGCCTTCAGCCATTTGATCAGGAGCTCAGTTGAAATGTTGTAGGGAAGATTGGCGACGATTTTCGCTTGGCGGCCGGAGGCGATGCGCCGTTCATCGATGCGCAGCGCGTCGTCCTCGATCAATGTGAGCTTGCCTTGAAACGCCGCGCCAAGCTCTTCAAGCGCGCCGATGCAGCGCCTGTCGCGCTCGATGGCGATGACTTCGGCGCCCGCGTCAAGAAGCGCGCGCGTCAAACCGCCGGGACCGGGGCCGACTTCGATGACGAGATCGCCCAGCGCGATCTCGGCCGCGCGCGCGATCTTGCGCGTGATGTTGAGGTCGAGAAGGAAATGCTGGCCGAGTGCTTTTTTCGCCCCGAGATCGTGGCGCGCGATCACCTCGCGCAACGGCGGCAGATCTTCCGTCATGCGGATCGGCGCGCCGCCATCGCGGCGGCGAGGCGAATTGCGGCGATGAGGCTCGAGGCGTTCGCTACCCCCTTTCCGGCGATGTCGAGCGCCGTCCCGTGATCGGGCGACGTCCGGACGATCGGCAGTCCCAGGGTTACATTGACCGCTTCGTGAAAGGCGAGGGTCTTTGCCGGAATGAGCGCCTGATCGTGCAGCATGCAAAGCGCCACGTCGTAGGTTTCCCTCGCCGCCGCGTGAAACATGGTGTCGGCGGGCAAAGGACCGGCGACGCGCGCGCCGGAAATCCGGCGAAGGCGCTCGACCGCCGGCGCGATGACGTCGCGGTCCTCGGTTCCGATCGCGCCGCCTTCGCCCGCATGCGGATTAAGGCCGGAAATCGCAAGCCGCGGCGATCGAACGCCGAAGTCCGCTTTCAGCGCTTCAATGACGATCATCGCCTTTTCGACAATCAAGTCGGCGGTGATGCGTCCCACCGCTTCGCGCACCGGGAGGTGAATGGTCAAAGGCACGGTTCGAAGGTCGGGACCGGCGATCATCATGACCGCGCCGCGCCGGCGCCCGCTCGGCATCGCCGCGCCGCCGGTTAGCGCTTCGAGAAACTCCGTATGTCCTTGATGGCTAAACCCGCCGGCGATGAGACTTGCCTTCTGGATCGGGTTCGTGACGACCGCGGAGGCTTCGCCCGCAAGCGTCAGCGCGACGGCGCGCTCAATCGAAGCGATGACGGCCGGGGCGGAAGCGGGATCCGCGCGCCCCGGCGTCGCTTTGACGCTCGCGCCAAGGTCGACAACGGGCAGCGCGTTTGCGAACGCTTCGCGCGCGGCGGCCGGCGACCGGATCAATGCGGCGTGCGAGCCGTAAAGCGCCGGGTCCGCAATCGCGAAGAAAACAGGTCCGCTCTTGCGCAGCGCCTCATAGGCCTTGCAGGCGATTTCAGGACCGACGCCGCCGGGCTCGCCCATGGTGAGCGCGATGGGCGGACCGTGGCGCGTCGTCATCTGGCGCTTATCGGCCCTGAGAGGCCGCCGCAGACGCGCGTTCCCCTTCGACCTCGCTCGGCGATTTCAGGCGAATGTCGACAGTCGATTTCCGTTCGACGTCACGGAGATATTGCTGCGCGATGCGCTGGAGCTGGCGATTATAGAGCCGCTCCTCGATCGCCTCGCGCGACGGGATTCCAAGTCCTTCGTCGATTTCACAGGCGTAAAGAATGTGAAGCGCGTCGTCGGCCTCAATGATTTCGCTGAGTTCGCCGCGGCGGAGGCCCTCGACCGCCGGGCGGAAGCGTTCATCAATGCTTGCGAGCGTTGCGTTCTCGATAAGCGCGACGCTGACATCGGGGCCGAGATCCTGACGAAGCGTCCTTCCCCCGGCGCAGGCTTCCGACGTTTTCAGCTTCTCAAGCGCCGTCCGGCCGGCGGCGCGGCCGGTCGCCAACGGCGTCGAAGCATAAGCGATCGTCCATGACATCTCGCCCTGTTTCACGGCTTCGCGCTTGTCGCGAACGGCGAGGATCATGAACGCGCCTTCCGACGGAATGGGATTGGTCACGGCGCCGACCGGCAGTTGGCGCACCGCTTCGTCGAGTTCCGGCGGCAATTCGCCGGCCCTGACCCAGCCCATGTCGCCGCCCGCGGCGGCGGTGGTGCAGGCTGAAAACTGCTGCGCGATGACCGCGAACGGAACGCCCTTGCGCATCTGTTCGAGGAGCTGCAGCCCGCCTTCGTAATAGGCCTGCGCCTGATCGGGCGAGGGAACCGGTATGCAGATTTCGGAAATGAGCGTTTGCTCGTGCGTCGCGTCCGCGCGCATTCGCTCGATCGTCGCCGTCACCTCGTCGTCGCTGACGCGGACGCGCTTGCCGTAGCGGCCCTGCACGATGCGCGGCCAGACGATTCCCGCTTCGATCTGGCGCTTGAGCGTGTCAATCGAAACGCCGTCGGCTTTGAGCGCCGCCTCAAGGAGTTCCGGCGTAAGACCCGCTTGCGCTGCCATGCCGCGAAGTTCGCCGGCGACTTCGCCCTCGTCGGGCTTCACCTCAAACTCGGTCGCTTCCTGAAGCTTCAGTTGTTCTTCGACAAGGTCGCGTACCGCCTGCCGCTGCAGCTGAGGAAGCATTTGCGGCGTGATGCGCCCGCCCGCCGACATCAACATCAGCTTCATCCGCTGCTGGACGTCAAAGGTCGTAATCACCTTGTCATTGACGATCGCAGCGACGGCGCTCGCCGGGCCCTTGTAGGTCGAAGGAAGGCCCGCGCGGTCGTCCTGCTGCTTTTGCGCGACGCCGGGGCCGGCGGCGAGCAACGCCGCAATGGCGCTCAAGGCTATTGATTTCAAAAGGGAATCCACTGGTTTTCCGCTCACGCGCGACTGCTCCAACCTGCCCGACACGCCCTCAATACCCGACTCGGCGCGCTGGCTCGACCCCCGGTCTGGCGCGGAAAATAGACGAAAATGGGGTGGGCGCAACCGAACGCGCCGAACCGCTAGTTCACAAGCGAACGCAAGGTGAAGCGCACGAGGAAGGCCTCGTCGGGTTCGAGGCCCTGATCCTGGGTCCGGTCCCTGCGATAGGTCAACTCAAAGAGCGAGCATTCGTCCTCGTAGCCGAGGATGAAATCCTGCCGGATCGTGCCGTTGCGCGGCACTTGCTGATTGAAGGTCGGCGAGGCGGGGTCGGAGTCAAGGCGCGTTCCGGGCTCGAGGTTCTCGCGCCAGCCGACGCCGGTGTACCAGTTCTTGGTCAGCTTGAAGTTCATCCGAGCGTTTAGCTCCTCGCGCCGGCGTTCGCCGCCGATCGAAACTTCGTCGTCAAGGCGCACATAGCTCGCATTTCCGCGAAAGCGCCAGTAATTGAGATAGATCATCGACTCCGCGCGCTTTAAAGCGCCGTCGTCGTCGGCGATGCGGAACCGGTTTTCGACCCCGATAATGTTCTTGTACCGGATGTTGAGCGATCCGACGTAGTCGGAGCTTTCGTCGCCAAGCCCGGTCGAGCGATCGAACGCGCTCGATTCCTGCAAGCGGAATTGCTGGCCGATTTCGCCTTCCAGCGTGATGCCGTTGTCGAGGACCGCCGCCGCCGCGACGCCGGCGTTCATGCGCTGTCCGTCTTCAAAGGCGTCAAATCCTGTCGATTTATTGTACTCGAAGAGGCCCGCATAATCGAACTCGATGCTTTGCGAATCTTCGTTGATGATGCTGGCGTCATTTCGATCAGACGGGCTCGCGACGAGCTGGACCCGCGGCTCGATGAAGAGCCGCGCGCTTTCGACGCGGCGCGTCAGCGGATACGACCACTCGACGCCGACGGTCGGCGCAAAACGGCCGTCGATGCGGTTGTCGTCGGCGATCGGCTGACGGGTTTCGGCGCCTTCATTGAGGTCTTCGTAGCGGAAGAGGTCGCCGCGCAGTTCGGCGAACGCATTGAGCCGGTGGCCGCCGGGCGTGAAATGCTCGCGCTCCCAATACGCGCTCGCGGTGAGCCTTCGCGTGTCGACTCCGCTCGTGCGCTGAAGCGATGCGAAATTGAGATTGAGGCGCGCGCTGCCCCCGATTTCCGACGGCGCGAATTCATGCCGGAAATCAATGACCGGCAGCGCATAAGGGGTGACGCGCGCGATGTCGGGACCCTCGACGGCCCCAGGATCGATGTCGCGCCTTACCTGCGCGCAATCGGCCGCGGAGACGACAAGCCGTTCTCCGGTCGGCAGGTCGCAGATCGTCGTCGTCCGGAGTTCCTGGAACGTGTAACTGTCGGCGCGCAACTCGGTTTTCGAATCGCCCCAGCGCAGATAGGTGTTCGAACGAAGGCGGTTCGTCAGCGACGTGTCGAGCTCTTTTCTGAGATCGCCGCGCCGCTGCACGTCATAGCGGCGAAGATAGGTGTCATCCGACGCGCGTTCGACGTCGTAGCCGAGCCTAAGCCTGTCGCCGAAATCGCGATAGCCTTTGGCGAAGACATGCCATCGCCTCCCCGGGACGTCGACCTCGGTCGGATCCGGCTCATATCCGATATATCCGCCCTGAACGACCTGATAGCCGTGATCGTCGCGGCGGCGAAATTCGCCCTGCCAGAGAACGCCGTCATTCGACGTGTACTTCGGATAGAATGTCGCGTCCTGATGATCGGAAATCGCCAGGTAATAGGGAACCTCAATGTTGAAGCCGAGGCGCGACGAGGCGCCGATGAGCGGCGTCAAAAACCCGGACTGGCGCTCGACGGTCGGGTCAGGCGCCTGAAGGAACGGCGCATAGAGAAGAGGGACGCCCTTGATCTCGAAGAATGCGTGATGGAAGCGAACGACCTTGCGTTCTTCGTCGCGCGTCACCCGGAGCGCCTTCACGCGCCAGGTCGGCGTCTTTCCGTCGCCCTTCTTATCGCAGACGTCGCAGGCGGTGTAGACGGCGTTCTTAAGGCGCGTTCTTGCGCCCTGTTCCCTGACCGCCGAGTCGGCCGCAAGGCGCGTCTTTTCCTCGAGGATGGCGCTGAAATTCTCGGCGATGCCGTCGCGAAGGTCGCCGGTCAGCTCCACCCTGCCGGCGAATGCCGTCTCAAGCGTTTCGTCCGTGATCGAAACATTGCCTTCGGCGACGACGATGTCGGACGCCGGATCATAGCTGAGCCGGTCCGCCCTCAAATACCGCTCGCCGAAATAGGCGCGGACGTTGCCCTCGGCGACGATCGGCGAATCCTCCCGCTCGCGCGTCACCGTCTCGGCCTCGAAGAGGATGCGCTCGCGATCCGCCTCAGCCGGCGGCGGCGAGGCGCGCGGACGCTCTCCGACCGTCGGGATCTCGGCGTCCTGCGCGGCCGCGCGCTCGACCATCGGCCCTGACGCGCCGACAAGCGCCGACGTCGCCAGAAGGCGCGCGATCAATCGGGACCGATACAAGAAACCTCCGGCTCGGCGGCGCTAGAAAACTGAGCGGCGATGCATGGTTAGCTGAGCCGTTCCGGTTGGTCCATGGGCCCGAGATCAGGTCTCTTCATGGCGCATCAGCAAGGAAATCGCGACGATTGATGCGGCAAGGGCGGGCGTCCAGGCGGCGAGCGGCGCCGGTGCGACCCCCGATTCGCCGAGCGCGGTTGAAAGCTCGGAGAGAATGTAAAGGAGGAAGCCGCAGCCGACCGCGGCGAGAACGAGTCGCGCCGCGCCGCCGGCGCGCGCCGGGCCGAAGGAGAAGGCGGCCGCGATAAGGACCATCGCCGCGAGCTTTAACGGCGTCGAACAAAGGTCGTGGAATCGGATGTTGTACTTGACGGTGGAGAGGCCGGCGGCTTCGGCAAGGAGGATGAACCGCGGCAGGTCGAAGATCGACATTGATTCGGGCGGCGGCGCGCTCTCGCGAAGGTCCTTGGGCGTCAACCTTGTCGGCACGGCGTAGACCGGCGTCCTTTGCGAAAACCGATCGCCCGCGGCCTTCATGCGCGCGTCCTTAAGCTCGATCGTTCGGCCGGCGAGAACGGCCTCCGGCGCGTCAATCCGCTCGACAAACTCGCTGTCGCGCGACAGTCGCCAGATCGTCACATCGTGGAGCGCGCCTTTTGCCGCGTCGAGGCTCGCGGCGTTGATGATGAGGAGTTCGCCCGCATCGCGCTGGCGAAGCCATACGCCGTCCCCGAAAACGCGCATGAAGCTCGAAGTCTGGCCGCGAATGTCGTTCCGCATTTTCTCGCTCATCGACAAGAGCCGGGAAGCCAGCGGATCAACGGCGACAATAAGGAGGAAGCCGCCGATCGCGGCGAGGAAAGCGGCGGGGCCGATTAGCCTCCAGACCGACAGCCCGGCCGAGCGCATGACGGCGAGCTCTGACCGGCGGTTCAGCTGATGAAACATCCAGAGCGCGCCGAAAAGAAAAACGAACGGCGCCATCGACTGCGTCAGCGCCGGCGTTCTAAGGAGCGTCAGCTGCAGCGCAAAGGCGAAGTCGCCGTCGAACTTCGCGGCGAAGCGCA
>Ga0073934_10006793_pt1 | contig 16377 bp, 20 predicted proteins | sample LarsenN4metaG_FD_76834 | JGI IMG/M metagenome (GOLD analysis project Ga0073934, IMG submission 76834) | Hot spring sediment bacterial and archeal communities from British Columbia, Canada, to study Microbial Dark Matter (Phase II) - Larsen... ...
CGACCTGCACGCCACCATCCTCCACCTCATGGGTCTCGACCACAAGAAACTGACCTACTTCTACGGCGGCCTCGACCAAAAACTAACCGGCGTCGTCGAAGCGGAAGTGATCCGCGAGGCACTGGTTTAGCGCCGAAGCGTCAGCGAGGGAATCTCGCGTCCCCAATCGCACCGCCCTCGAAGCCGCCCGCGCGCACTTGGACGATGAACTGACGTACCCAACTCTCCAGCGCGGCGGGACCGCACTACAACTCTGCCAGCCGGGTAAATGTGGCGAAGCGGTGAGTGCAGTCGTGTTAAGCTGCCGCGAGATTCGCGGCCTCGTGTCACGTCGCCCATCGCGCGCTTGGAAAGCCGCAAGACGCTTCACGCCACGCTGCACCAATGGGCCGAAGCGCTGGGGCGAACGCTGGACGTGGCGCGGGCGGGCGGGTGATCCATTGATCGCTTCGGCGTACGTCAGCGCCAGTGGTTCAGGATGATGTACTCATTCTGAATCGGGACGCCGGCCGCTTCTAAATTGCGAACCGCGGTGACGATGCCCTTGGCCGTCAGATCGCGCCGCGGATCGTTGTCCTGGCGAACGACCAGAATGCCGGCATGTTGCCCTTGCGCTTCTTTGATCAAGTGCTGAAGCGCCAGGTAGTCGTCATAGTTTTTCGTCAGGCAAGCGCGGTCGTCATGGATGGCATGTGCCAGGTGAAGTGCGTCGGGTTTGCCTGCCATGCCCACGTCGCTGGGCATCTGCACGTCATGTCCTGCCTTGACGAGTAGCTGCGCCAAGAGCGGCCAGGCCGAATCGTCGTCGAGGTAAATCCTCATTTGTCGAAAATCCGCGCGAACTCTTCCGCAGACAATGGCCGAAACTTGCCGCCGTACTTGTATGCGGGATCGTTCATGCCGGTGGCTTCCATCAGCCGTTCTTCGCGTTCGAAGTCCTGTTTGATCTCCGGCGGATCGGTCCGGCAGTACGCAATCGCCTCCAACACGGCCTCCAACGGTAAGCGGTATGCGGCCGCAATCTCCTCCGCGCTCATCGGCTCTTCAGCGCTGACGTGCATCCCGTACAAAGTGCGCGCCCGAATCCGCGTCCCCTTCACGAACAGCTGCGTGTACAGCGACTTTGGATTCGGCGCCAGGTGCTTCCACGTAGTGGCTGTGGTCGGTTGCATGATCAAATTGTAGCCGCGCGGATTTGAACCGCAAAGCGGAGTTTGGTTTCCGGTAAGATGCTCCACCCGACGCTCGCCACGCTGCACCAATGGGCCCAAGCGCTGGGGCGGAAGCTGGAAGCGGCGCCGGCGGGCGGGTAAAGAACGCTCGCGGACTGTCATTGTGTTACTGTGGATCGAAATGTTCAGTACAATTGAGCATGAGCCACTCGAACGCGAAAGAGGCCGATCGATGAGTATGATTGCGTCCGATTCTCCGATGCTTGATCGCCTGCTCGATCCGATTCGGGACTGCCTTACCAAGGATGTCGCCGCCAAGATTGCCGCACTTCGCGCCGATCCCGCCACGCAAGCAACGCTCGACGAGCTTGCCGAAAAGAACAAGGAAGGCACACTGTCATCCAGCGAGCGAGCGCAATACGAATCGATGGTCCAAGCAGGCGCGTTGATCGCAGTGCTGCAAGCCAAAGCCCGCCGTGTCCTGGCAAACGGGGACTGAAATGGATCAGGCGACCCGCCTTCGCGTCCGCCAGCGCGCCGGCAATCGCTGTGAGTATTGCCGCATATCGCAGAACGACGAGCCGATTTATTCCTACCAGATCGAACACATTACCGCCAAGAAGCATGGCGGCAGTGAAGACGATGCCAATCTGGCTTTGGCATGCCCATTCTGCAATCAGCACAAAGGCACGGACCTGACCGGCCTGGACCCGCTCGATAACGCGATTACCCCGCTGTTCCATCCACGCTTGCACGTCTGGGAAGAACATTTTCGATTGATCGGTCCAGAGATCGTCGGCCTCACCGCGATTGGCCGCACGACCGTGCAAACGCTAAGGATGAACGATCTGCTGCGCGTCGAGCTGCGCCGAGACATTGGCGCCGGCTAGCCGGTACGATGCTCAACCCGACGCTCGCCACCCTACACGAATGGCCGAAGCGCCGGGGCGAAAGCTGAACGTGGCCCTGGCGGGCGGGTGAGCGCAACCGAATCGGCGGGGCTGAACTTTGACTTTGCATTGCAACACAATTGTGTTATCATACAATCAACGATCGGGGGTAAGGCGTGGATTTGACCGACGCCCTGATTGATTGGGACGAGTTGGACGACGAAGGCAGCAACACCGCCCATGTCGCGGAACATGGGCTGTCGGCCGATGAAGTCGAACACGCGCTCTTGGACGAAAGCACGACATTCGAGTTGAGTGATTCGTCCGGACGGCCAATCGCGTTCGGCGACACTGGGACAGGCCGGTTTATCGCCGTCGTTTTTGAGGTCCTGAACCCAGCCCATCCGCTAGTTATTCGCCCGATCACGGCATATGACGTTCCCGAGCCGACGGAGTGACCGATGAAGCCAACCATGAAACCGAAGCGCACCGCCGAACAACGCGCGGAAGAGGAAGCGATCCGGCGACAACACGCGGCCAACCCGATTCGCGCGCGGCCATCGACTGTCGTCGGCCGGCACAGCTTTGCTGCGATCCTCAGCCTGGTGGCGCGCTTCAAAGCGGAGCGCGAACGCCAAGGCCTGACCTTGGCAAGCGTTGCCGAGCGCATGGGCATCGACGCGCCCGCGCTGTCGCGCCTCGAAACCGGCAAGATGCTTAACCCCACGCTCGCCACACTGCACAAATGGGCCGAAGCGCTCGGGCGAAAGCTGGACGTGGCGCTAACGGGAGGGTGAGCTGAATGCGACGAAGCATCTTGTAGGGCGGGTGGAGGCTTTGCGCAACCCGCCGTTCCTGGCCCCGCGCTGGGCAACGGTCTCTCGCCCGTTGCCCTTGCCGGCTGTCACGCTTGGAGACCGGCAAAATGGGGCGCCTAGACGCCCAACGCGCTCACCGTGACCTGAAAGCACATCGTTTCCCCATCCGCACGTAGCGTCCTGAAACCAAAACATGGGCTCCGCCGGTATTTGACCATCCGTCGCCAGGATTTGCTCTTGTTTTCCCTCGTTCCGTGGCCCCGCCACGGAACGCACTGCCGAGAGGCTCCTGCCTCACGCGATCCACATCCTGGCGGGGCCGCCGGGGAATCGTTATTTCCCTCCTCCCGTGGCTCCGCCACGGAACGCATTGCCGAGAGGCTCTAGCCTCTCGCGACACACATCCTGTCGGCGGCCCCGAGGAGTGGTCATGTCGCGACGATACGGCCGAAAAGGGTTGGCATCGGAAACCAGCCTGTGCAAATCGGCGTGGCGATTGGTCGCTAGCGGCAGTTCCGCGCCATGGCACGCAGCCAGAGTCGATGTAATTACGAAAGTGCCGCAAGAAACCGTGTCGGCGTTACGATCCGCGTTCGCCGGTATTTCTTCAGCCGAAGCAGGTGCCGTCCATCTTTGGTCACGAGGTAATCCGCGTCGGATTCTGCCGCCAGACTAAGGAATTTCACGTCGGTGACATCGCGCGGCAGACTCGCCGGGACGTGTGCGAGTCCGGCGTACATGGCGGCGCCGGCCGGCAGGTTGGTCACGAATCGCAGAATCTCATCATCGGCCCATCCATGAACCTCACGGATACCGGGCAAGAGCAGGACCGTGAGCAATTCCTGGAGAACCGGCTGAGACAAGACAAGCTGAAACTCACCATCAAGATACGCATCCACCACGCGGGCCGACGGCGAAGCGGGGCAAAGTGCGGCGCGAATGAAAATGTTCGTATCGAGGATGGCGGTGACCATGTCACCGTCCCTTGCGAACGGTCTTCACGGCATCGCGGATAGTATGTTCGATTACGGTTGCCGGTACGCGCTTGCTTTTTTTGCGGGCGGCCTTCAACAATTGACGAACCTCGCCGAGTTGGGCGGACTTTTCCAAGTCCGATAGTTGCCCCGGCGGAATGATCCGGCAGACCACATCGCCGCCGAGTGTGACTTCGACACCGTTCGCATCGATTTCAAGCGAGCGAATAAACTTCTTCACTGCAGGTGCGGCAGAATCGACGCTGATTCGGGTCATCGTGTCCGTTTCTCCTCTGAACCGCATTATACAATGTGAAAGCCGGATCGTGGGTCGTCTGCGAGGACGTAGGGGCAATCATTTCTTGCCTCGCTTCTCTCTTCCGCCAAAGCGATGCACGTCAAGTGACCCGACTCGCACCATCCATATTTGCGCTTCCGGAAGGTGGGCTCGCAGCGGGCCGCTGCTTCGTTTGCCTTTCCCCAGCCGGATCATAGACTTCGGCGGCGAACCTTACATTTCGCCGCGTTTGGGCGTTTCATGTCGAACTTGCAACCCGGAAAACATGATTTTGCGATCTCCATCACGACAAACGGCGTGCGCTTCGGCTGGATTCTTCTTGCCCCCGGCTGCTGCGCGCGTTTTTTCGACCTGCGATCGCTTTGCACAAGCACATGCACAAGCACAAGCACATGCACATGCACATGCACAAGCACATGCACGTGCACATGCACATGCACAAGCACATGCACATGCACTCGTGGATGCACAAAAATGCGCGCTTTTTTTGAGAGCTTCGCGGAGCGGAAGTGGTTGGCTCGAGCGGCACTTACGTCAACGTCGTCCAAGCCGCCCTGTCCGAAGCGCGCATTTTTGTGAATGTCAGCGCGCACCCGCTGCCGGCCTGTGGATCGAAAACGTGCGAACAGATTTGGCGGCAGTCGATTGCGAGCGTTACCCAGGGCGGGTACAATCCGCAGTTGCGACTCGGAGAAATACCGACATGAAAAAGAAAATCGCCGCCATCGTCACGGAATACCGGAAGTGGTCGCATGCGGAGGTGATCCTCGACAAGATCTTCGAGGGCTACTACTACGACCGCAAGGAGTTTCCCAGCCTCGAACTCGTTTCGCTCTTCGTCGACCAGTTCCACAAGGGCGATCGCAGCAAGGATCTGGCGAAGAAGCACGGATTCACGATCTACGACTCGATTCAAAAAGCGGTCTGCCGGGGCGGCGACAAGCTGGCGGTCGAGGGCGTGATCTCGATCGGCGAGCACGGGCAGTATGCAAAAAACGAACGCGGCCAGATCCTCTACCCGCGGCGGCGATTCTTCGAGGAAATTGCCACAGTCTTCGAACGCTCGGGAAAAAGCGTGCCGGTGTTCAACGACAAGCACCTGGCCGCGACCTGGGCCGACGCGAAATGGATGTACGATCGCGCGAACGCGCTGCACGTGCCGTTCATGGCCGGCTCATCGGTGCCCGTGACCTGGCGCAAGCCCGACTTGACGCTGAAACGCGGCTGCGAAATCGAGTCGGCCGTGCAGGTCGGCTACGGGCCCTTCGAGGGCTACGGTTTTCACGCACTCGAGGCGCTGCAGTGCATGGTCGAACGCCGTAAAGGAGGCGAGACCGGTGTCAAGGCCGTGACGTGCGTCCAGGGCGAAGAGATGTGGAAGTCGCTCGACCGCGGCGAATGGTCGAAAGAAAGTTTGGAGGCGGCGCTCGAACGCGTGCCGTCCCACGCCAAGGGCGACTATCGCGAGCCAATGAAAAAGGACAAGGAATCGGGCGTATTCCTGATCGAGTACCGCGACGGCTTTCGGGCGGCGGTCGCGATGATGAACGGCTGGGTCTACGAGGGCGACGGCGGCGCCTTCTGCTTCGGCGCGAAGATCAAGGGCGACGCCAAGCCGGTTTCGACGCAATTTTACTTGCAGCAGCCGGACCCGTTCGGCCATTTCGCCTGGCTCTTGAAGGGAATCGATCACTTGATTCAAACCAATCATGCCCCTTATCCGGTGGAACGGACGCTACTTACTACGGGCATTCTCGACGCGGTGATGATCAGCAAGAGCGAACGCAATCGCCGGGTCGAAACGCCGCACTTGGACATTCGCTACGAACCGACCGACTGGCCGCACGCGACGGGCGATTTGCCCAAGCCGGTCAAGCGATCGTAAAAGGGAGACACCATATGAGAGGAAACGGCGCAATTGAAATCATCATGTCGCTGGCCATGCGCTTGCCGATCCTGGTTGTGGCCATCATCGGACTGGTCATGGCGTTGCAGCGCCGCGACAAGCATCCACGTGCCGCAAATTACGTCCTGATTGCCAGCATCGGCATGCTGTTGCAGACGATCGTGTCGATGGCGTTTTATGCGCTGCTGCCGCGCGCCGATTTTCGTGGCGACGGCTACATCGTCGTGCTTCGAGGCGCGAACTGCTTTTTTACTGTCCTCGATGCACTTTTCACTGGGCTGTTGATTGCGGCCGCGTTCGTGGATCGCCGTGATCCGAACGCACGGCCGAGCCGGGGCCGTTATGATCGGGAAGTTCTCGATGAACCGACGCTGGTGGACGAGGAATCGCGCCGCGATGCCGGGCCAAATTCGACCGGCATCCGCGAGCGGCCGGAATGATCGACGTGAAGAAACGGACAAATCGACGTTGAGGATGAATCATGCGTCAGTTGATTGCCGCAGTCGTTTTGGTGGGCATCGCCGGCGTCTGCCATGCTCAAGAGCCGAAGTGGCTTCTTGGCCGGGCAACGAAACTTCCGTCCGAATACACGAACCAGGAGAGCGGCTACTTTTCCATCGTCGAAGGCAGGAACGGAAGGCTTTACGTCGGGGCCGCGAAGTATGGTGTGAACGCATACCTGTTGGAGTACGATCCCAAGACGGATACGACGAAAATGGTCATCGATGCTCACCAAGTCATCGGCACAAAGGCCACGGGCTTCGCGGCTCAATCCAAGTTTCACACTCGCAACAACGTCGGCGAGAGCGGCAAGATCTACGTCGGCACCAAACAGGGCTACCCGGAAAAAGGCGAGTCGCGCGACCTGTATCCCGGCGGCTACGCGATGACGTACGATCCATCGACAGGCAAGGTCGAACACTTCGGCATCGCCAAGCCGAAGCACGGCATCATCAGCGTCACGCCGGACGAATCGCGCGGCTTGGTCTACATTTCCACTTGCTCGGACGACCGGCCGATCGATCACACGCACTTCATGATTTATGACGTCAAGGAAAAGAGCTACACCGACCTGGGCGACATGGAACATGCGTACGCGTTCATCGTCATCGATAATCAAGGACGCGCCTATCACCCGATTCGGGGCGGCACGGTGGCTCGCTGGGACCCGGACAAGAAGAAGCTCGATCGCCTCAAGGTGAGCATCGATGGACAGCCGGCGCCGCCTTCGATCACCAAGGATCACGCGATATTGAACTGGGAAGTTTCGCCGGATCGCAAGACGCTGTACTGCGTCGAAATGGTGACGAATCAGTTGTTTTCATTCGACCTGACCGCGTCCGGCGACACAATTCCGGGCAAGTCGCTGGGCGCTCTGATCCCTGGCGCGAAACACACCGATTGCCGGGCGATGGCCGTGGCGCCGGACGGCACTGTTTGGGCAGCCGTCACGGTGCAACAAACGGCGGGCGGATTGCACCTGGTTGGTTGCAAGCCTGGCCAGTCGCCGCGCGATCATGGCTCGGTCGGCGTCGCCAATGCGGATTTCACGAGCTTCACGGACGCGAACGGCAAAGAAAAACCGTGGCACCACACGATGCCGAAACACAAGGACGGCACTCGCGCGCCGTGGCAGCCAATGGGCGTCTGCGGTATGAAGGACGGATCGGTTGATGTGCTGACGATTGCACCGTTCACGTTGATTCGATTGGAGAAGAAACAGTTGGAATAACGGAGGCTGCATATGTTCCCTAAACTCCGCCGACAGACGGGTATTCGAGCGGTTGTGGCAAAAGAGATAAGCTGCTTCTTGCTCGATTCATAATCGCGCTTGACAGGTTTTTTGTTCAAGTCTAGGATGCCGCCGCTTCTGAAGACTCACTTCTGTGGATTCGCCCCGGTTGATTTTCAGGAACAGGCCCGTTTGTGCGACGAGCCGGAGAAACGCTTCAACGTTTTATGCCGGGGCGCGGCACGGGCGGCGTTTACATGAAGGAGACTGCAATGCGAAAATGCTGGAAACTGGCGGCCGTGGTGACGGCTGCGATCGGCCTGATGCTGACGGCATCGCGGGCCGACGCCGGCTTGATCCCGACCAACGTATCCATCACGCCGGACTCGGGCAACTTCCGCTGGACCTACGCGGTGGTGGTCACGACCGACGTTCAAGTCAACCCAGGCGATTTCTTTACGATCTACGATTTCGGCGGCATGCTGGCGGGAACGACGGTCGCACCTGTCGGCTGGTCGGCCAGCGTGGGAATGCTGACGGCGCCTCCGGGCGGCACCGGTCCGGTCGATAACCCCGCAGTTGAAAACCTGACATTTACGTATACCGGCACCACGCCGATCGTCGGTCAGCAGGGCCTCGGCAATTTCATGATTAACTCGCAATATGGCGACGCGACGACTTCCGACTTCACGTCCATCACGCATCGTCAGGTGGATGGCCGGACGGAAGCGAATATCACTTCGACGGATGTGCCCGTTCCGGGTACGCCGCCGAACGACACGCCGGAACCGGCGTCGCTGGCCATGTTCGGCATCGGTTTGCCGGTGCTCGGAATGTTCCGGTACCTGCGGAACCGGTTCCTGAAGAAGTAAACGCGATACCTTGGACGCCGGCTCTGCCGGCGTCCCGATTCCAAAAGCGGCGGTGGCTTTGGCGCATATGCGTCGAGGTCGCCGTCGTCGTGTTTACGCGAACCTCGTATTGACACATGACACACTCGTCGCCACAGTCCTGCCCCGCGCCTGCACGCTGGGGTAACGCGCGGCTGCGCACAGGACCGTCGTCATGTTCAAGTACCTGCGGATTTTCGCACTCATACTCGTTCCGGCATTAGGACTACCAGTTTCCGCACAAAACGTGCGCATGTGGACGGACCAGGGACCAGACGTGCGGGCGTGGGCATTTCGGCCCGATAGCGGCGAGTTCGCGACCGCAGGCGGCGACCGGCGAATCCGAATATGGGATCTCGACCGTGGAACGTCCAAAGCGGTGCTCGCAGGCCACCACGCCCAGATCAACGCTCTGGCCTATGGACCCGATGGCCAGACGCTTTTTAGCGCCGACGGCGATGGCAGGCTCCTGCTTTGGAAACTGGGAACCGATGCGCCCGCTCAGAAACTCGAGGGGCATCCGCTTTCGATCCAAGCATTGGTTGCGTTCCCAGGCAGCCAAGTCGTCCTTACTTCGAGCCACGACCGCCGGGCAAAAATTTGGGACGCCGATTCCGGTGAAGTGTTGCGACGGTTCGGCCCCTTTGATTCTCCGATCACGGCGGTTGCCTCCGGTTCGAATCGTGTCGCGATTCTGGAGCAGGACGGAACGCTTCATATCGGCAATACGACCGACCCAGCACCGCGGCGCTTTGCGAACATTCCCAACGGTACTTCGGCGGTGGCGTTTTCGAAGGATGGTCAATTCCTTTTCGTCGGCGGCAATGATGGATCGATTCGAATCTTGAATCTCGGCGACTATCGCGAGGCGCCTTCGATTCGGGGACACCGTGATGCGATTTGCAGCCTTGATGTGAGCCATGACGGACGACGTCTCATTTCGCTCGGCAATAGCGGCCAATGCGTGCTGTGGGACCTATCGAGTGGCCGGGCCTTGTTCAGCCATCGCTTTCCAATGCCGGTTGTCGGGGCGTCGTTCGCACCGAATGGCCGGCAGGCGGCTGTGATTGCCGGCGGTGGTCGATTGTACTTCTTCGATACAGAACATCGGACGCCGTAATCGGGCTGAGTATCGCAAAATGAAATGCGATGCAATGCGATGCACGGCAGGAGTTGGGGGTGGCAGGCATAGCCGCCCATCAATTTTATGAGACATGCTTTCAAATATGCAGGCAAAATGAAATGCGATGCAATGCGATGCAGGGCAAGAGTTGGGGGTGGCAGGCGTTGCCGCCCATCAATTTCATAAGACATGCTTGGTCGAAGCAAAGCAGCGACATGTAGTCGAGTCCGCATTTCGGAGTTCCGCCGATGGGAACCGATCCACAGCCTGCGCGGTTGGAAGACATCAATACCCGCTGGAGCCTGTTGCGATTGGCGCATCAAAGCGCGGTCAGTCAGGCGGGACCAGCGCGGGAAACACTGGTGCTCGCTTATGCACGCGCGATTCGCTCCTATGTTGGCGCCATCGTACGTGACAGTGGCGATGTGGATGAACTTGCTCAGGAAGTCCTCGTCCGCATCCTTCGCGGCGACTTCTCCGGTGCCGATCCGCGGCGAGGCCGCTTTCGCGACCTGCTCAAAGTTGCCGTTCGCAATCAGGCGCGCACGTTCTTGTCAAAGAAGCAGCGTCGTGCGGGCGTTGATTTGGACGTCAACCTGGCTGCCAGCAAGGATGACGAGACCGATGTCGCCTGGGACGAAACCTGGCGAAAAACCGTGTTGGAAAACACCTGGTCGGCGTTGCAATCGTACGAGCAGACCCATCGCGGCAGCATTGCGTACACCATTTTGAAACTACGGGTCGATCATCCCGACGACGACTCGCCGCAACTCGCTGAGCGCTTAAGCAAGACGATCGGAAAGCCGGTCAACGCCGCGGCAACCCGTCAACAACTGCATCGCGCGCGATTGAGGTTTGCGCAATTCTTACTCGAAGAAGTCGCGCGGTCACTCGAGGAACCGACGCCCGAACGGGTTCAGGATGAACTGGTCGCGCTCGGACTGTTGGAGTACGTTCGCGAGTTCCTGCCCGACGATTGGAAGGAAAAAGGCGAGTTGAAGGAAAACGATTGACATCGTTTACCGTTCCAATTCAACCAACAGATCCTGGAATTCGCGACGCGGCATCAATGCACGAAGTTCCGGCAGCGTGCGAACCAATTCGGCTTCGGGCCAGGATGTGCGTACGACTTCGACAATCGCCCCACCCGATGCCAAGGCAATCGTCCTGGTGGGGTGCTGCTGCGCGAGGCGAATTTTCGCGGATTGACGCACGAGTTCAGCCGTAACCCGGACGTATCTCCCCGCGGCTTCAGCCTCTTTCGCTGCTGAAGCACACTGGGCCGTGATCTGGGCGGCATAGATGAAGTACACTGGATCGTTCGGCACAATCTGCGTCGTCGATTGCGCGATGGAGATGGCCTCATCGAACTTTCCCAAGTGCATTGCCATCTCGCCCTGATACCAAAGCGAGTCGCGCATCAAGTTCTGGTAGCGTCGAACGCTTGGGTCCGGTCTCAGCGCTAAACGAAGGCTGAGTATCGTTCGATCAAAAAGCTCGTAAGCCGTCTTCCATTCATGATGCTCGCGATGCCACAGCGCCTTGTTGGAGTATGAAATCGCCAGACTGGCATGATAGTCGGTCACGTTCGGGTACTTTGCGACGAGATCCTGCTTTTCTTCGATCGCCTTTTCACGTAGAACGGCGCCTTCCGCAATCGTTGAGAGATCGATGGCGAGGATCTGCTGCCAGAACGGCTCATCCACGCGAATGTGCCCGGATCGAAAGAGCACAAAGCCGAGATGTTCCAGGCAGTGTGCCATGCTGTTGCGATATTCAGGGATGCCCGGGAAATCTTGAACGAGTTGCTGCATGCCATCGAAAGCGTAACGATAGGCGAGCGTCGCCGCTGGGCGGTCATTGAGGCGCCACAGCTGGTTGCCCTGGTTTGTATACATCTGGGCGAGGGTCCAGCGGTAATTGCGATTTTGGGGAAAATCATCAACCAGCTTGGCCAGCAGTTTGCCGCCGCGATCGTAGGCTTCGCGGCTGTCGCGGATTCGGCCAAACTCGCCGTACACCAGACCGAGATTGATCCACGCTGCCGCGAGACGTTCGCGGTACGTGGGTTCGTCCGGATGAAGCTCCGCCAGAATGGCCAGGCGGTCGCGAGCATGCCGGAACGCTTGTTCCGCCTGATTCGGATGATTCGTGCGGCCCAACAGCCGGCCATGATTGATCAGTATGCGACCGCGCTGATGCGAATAATTCGAATCGTCCGGGAATTGTTCGGTGAGCCTCTCGAGCAGATTGCCCGCCTGGACAAATACCTCATCCGCTTCGGTGTTCTTCGCCATGTCACCGAGCATGCTGGCCAGGGCGTTGAGATCCTGGGCCCATTCAAGTCGGTATTCGGGATCATGCGGCAGCTGCTCTGCCAATTCGCGATGCAGTTGGGCGGCCTGTCGGAAATGCTCGTCCGCGGCGTTCAAGTCGCCGAGCAAAACGTAAATCTCACCGGCGCGTCGCGCAGCAATCGCGACATCGTTCTTCGTGGCCGGATTTGAAACATCCTGCTGCAAAAGCTGGCGTTGAAGATTGAGCGCTTTTTGCAGGATCAAACGTCGAGTCGGATCGAGGTTTGGCACGTGGCTGAGATCATTGGCTGCGATGTCGCGCATCTCGGTCACGGTTTCGCCGGCAATGCGAAAGTTCATTGTCGCGCGCTCGTGTGCTTGTCGCTCACTTTCCGCTAGTTTCTTGAGCCGGTCGTTGTGGCGGCGCAATTGCATGCCGTAAAGCACGCCGGCAATGACGAGCGAAAAGCCGATAACAACTGCGCTGACGGCTAGTGTCGCGTACGCCGGATTGCGTTTGCCCCATTTGAAAAGCCGCTCCGCCAGTCCAGCCGGTCGAGCGAGGATCGATTGATGAGTGAGGTAACGATGCAGGTCATCCGCCAAGTCAGTTGCGGATTCGTATCGTTTGGCCGGCGATTTTTCGAGGCACTTGAGGCAGATGGTTTCCAGGTCCAGAGGACAATCCGGCCGAAGCTGCCGAACGGGCACCGGATCCTTCGACAAAACCTGCAAGACGGTTTCGGCCGAACTCGAGCCCAAGAACGGCGGGTTGCCCGTCAGCATTTCGTAGAGGATGGCGCCGAGCGCATATACATCTATCGCCGCGGTGAGCGATTTCTGAATGCCACTAGCCTGTTCTGGGGCCATGTAGCTCGGCGTGCCCAAGACATCGCCAAGTTGCGTGGGACCGTCGGGAGCGGCCAGGTCCTTGGCCAGGCCGAAATCGGCAATTTTGAGGTGCGAATAATCGAATCGCAATTCGTCGTTCGCAACGCGGGTGTTTGCCTTTGGAACCAGCACGTTGCCCGGTTTCAAGTCGCGATGAAGAATGCCCGCACGATGTGCGTGGTCAATGGCGCGAGCCAACCGCTCGACGACTTCAGCGGCAAGCGCCGGCGGTTGAGGCTTGCGGTTCAGGATGCGCGACAGGGTCAAGCCGTCCACGAACTCCAGCGCCAAAAAACGTCTGCCCGCATGCTCGCCGACTTCGAAAATCTGGATGATGTTCGGATGTTGCAGCCGGGCGACCGCATTGGCCTCCGCGACGAACCGCTCGCGAACTTCCTGTGATGCATCGACTCCGTGAAATGTCTTTAGCGCCACGATTCGCGACGGCGCATGTTGGCGAGCCTTGTATACGATGCCCATGCCCCCGGCGCCGAGCACTTCCAGCACGTCGTAACCCGGAAAAAGCGGTGCAGTGCCGGGAATTCGCGGCTGCGTCAACTCAATGGGAGTTTGAAGACTCGTCTCCGTGAAGCGCGTCATCGTGATCGCTTCCGTTGCGCCGCACTTGGGGCAGGTCGGCTGCTTTTCGCTCCAGTGCCAGGAATGGCCGTTTTGGCACGTGACTTTTTGCGACATCGCTCAGGCGCTATTTCATGGGTGTATCGATCGGTTTCAACGGAAACGCCGACGATGGCGTGTGCTGCTCCTTCATGATCTGCTCGATCTTGACCACGAGGTCAGGATGCTGACCGGCGACGTTGATTGTTTCGCTGGGGTCATTGCGGAGGTCATAAAGCTCCGTCTTCAGATTGCCCTTGGCCATATTTTGCCGCACACCCTTCCAGTGACCGAGGCGAACCGCTTGCTGCCCGCCATACGACGGGAATTCCCAATACAGGAATTCGTGTCGCTTCTGACCTACTTTGCCCAACAAGGTCGGCACGAGGCTGAACCCGTCGCAGTCCTTGGGGATTTCCGCTCCGGCAAGCTCACCAAGCGTCGGCATCACGTCCCAAAATGCGCCGGGCAGATCGCTGGTTGTACCCGGTTGAATCTGCCCCGGCCAGCGAGCGATGAACGGCGTGCGAATGCCGCCTTCATACAGGCTCCCTTTTAAACCGCGGAGGTTGCCGGCTGACTCGAAAAACGTCGAATCAGCGCCGCCGACGTTATGCGTCGGACCGTTGTCGCTGGAGAAAAACACGATCGTCTTTTCGTCGAGATTCAGATCTTTCAGTTTCTGCATAATTCGGCCAACGCTTCGATCCATGCGCGTCACCATCGCCGCATACGCGGCTCGCGGCGTCGGGTGCGGCAAATAACCTTTGTCGCCCTTGTATGGTACTTCTTCGAATTTGCCGCGATACTCGGCCAATGAGTCATCCGGCACCTGAATCGCGACGTGTGGGATGGTAAACGGCAAATAAAGGAAAAACGGTTTGTCCTTCTGTTTGTCGAGAAACTCGAGCGCTTCTTTTTCCATCAAGTCATGCGAATACTGTTTGCCCGTCAGGCCGCGCGTGTTGCCTTCGAGCCCGACCTTTTGATCGTTGCGCCACAGATAGGTTGGATAGAAGTTGTGCGCCTGAGCCTGACAGTTGTAGCCGAAAAACAATTCGAAGCCTTGGTTATTTGGATCGCCGGTCGAAGCCGGCGGACCCAGTCCCCACTTGCCCATCGCGCCGGTCGAGTAGCCTCTGGCTTTGAGCAGTGTTGCGATGGTTGTCGTTCCGGCTGGCAGCGGGTGTTGCCCTTCGGGCTTCATCGCTCGATTGTCGCGAACAACGGCATGGCCAGGGTGTTTACCGGTCATGAGGCAGCAACGCGACGGAGCGCAGACTGCGTTACCGGAATAGAACTGCGTGAAGCGCATTCCCTCGGCCGCCAGATGGTCAATGTGTGGCGTGCGAATTTTCTTCTGGCCGTAGCAACCCAACTCTGCCGAACCGAGATCATCGGCGAGAATGAAGACGATGTTCGGCTTTTGCGGCGGGGCAGCCGCTGCACTGATGGCAAGAGATAGTCCGACAACGAGCACAAGTGCCCATTTCATGGAAGACGCCACCGCATTCAGGCCAATTAAGTGCCGCCGACCGCCGCGGGTGCTTCGCCCAGGAGCCAGTTCGGTTTCATCCTTGGGCCATACGTCAGGCCAAAGCGCTGCATCGCTACGGAGGCAATCGACTGCACGACTTCCTCCGGTGAATCGCTGACAATCAATCGCGCGAAGTCAGCTTCATCGATCGTCCCTTCTTTGACCATCGTGTTCTTCAAAAAATCCAACAACGGCTGCCAGTAGGTACGGCCCATGAAGACCAGCGGGAAATCGCGAATCTTGCCCGTCTGGATCAACGTCGCAGTCTCGAATATTTCGTCTAACGTGCCAAACCCGCCCGGCATTGCAATAAACGCGTACGAGTATTTCACTAGCATCAGCTTCCGCACAAAGAAGTAGCGGAAGGTGATCCACTTGTCGAGATACGGGTTCGGTTTTTGCTCTTTGGGTAGGACGATGTTGCAGCCCAGGGACGGCCCGCCGGCCTCACGCGCGCCGCGATTGGCCGCTTCCATGATGCCTGGTCCACCGCCGGTCATCACCGTAAAGCCTGCCCGAGCCAGAAGCGAGCCGACATTGCGAGCCAGTTGATAGTGCGGATGCAATTCGTCGAACCGAGCCGATCCAAAGACAGTCACGCACGGTCCTTCGAAGTGCAACGCGCGAAAACCGCGGATCAACTCGATGAATACACGAATCGCGCGAAACAACTCGTAGCCGCGAGGTTGCGGTCCGTGAAGGAACCGCGCCGTTTCCGGCGTTGCTTGGCCGACTTGATGCTTGCCCCAATAAGACGAGCGTGGATCGGTGAATTGCATTGTTGTATGCCTATAGGGCCGGCGGCATCGCGGCCGCGGCTCAGGTCGAGGACCCGCTGGATTTTCATGGCAGGCAAAAAGCCTGCTCCACTCATTGGAAGTATACCCGATCACGCCAGCGAGTTGTGAGACTACCCCCGCCGACCACCTTCGAGTGCCCCGTTGGACCCCCTCAAAGCCCGAATTGCCGGTGTTGCGAAAGAACCTCTGGCGGAATCATGAGTGCAAAAGCTGCAACTTCGGAATATCATGAGGGCTTGGCCAATGAATCCCGTGCCATTCTCCACGATGGATCGAGAGGCTCAAAAAATGAATGCGCTTCGTTGGGCAAGGCTCTCCATATTGCTCTTCCTGGCCGTCTCTTTGAGGTGGACCCCATTCTTTGGACAAAAAAAGGCCGTTCCTTAGCTACACTTTTGCCAGTCTGCCTGACTGACAACCTTGGACTGCTC
>Ga0073934_10006795_pt1 | contig 16367 bp, 15 predicted proteins | sample LarsenN4metaG_FD_76834 | JGI IMG/M metagenome (GOLD analysis project Ga0073934, IMG submission 76834) | Hot spring sediment bacterial and archeal communities from British Columbia, Canada, to study Microbial Dark Matter (Phase II) - Larsen... ...
ACGCAGCGCACGCCGGCGATCAGCCGTCCCCACGGGCGCGCGCCCGCGGGCAGAAACGGCTCAAGGCGAGCGCAGGCCGAAAGGTCCACGCGCGCATCGGGGGCGCCGACGGTCACCTCGACGCGGCCGGGAAGTGCGCCTGCGGCGCGCTCGACGAACAGGCGCAGGCTCTCGGTAGCGACCTGCGCACGCGCGGCACCGCCCGGGGCGCAAAGCAGGACGGCGCTGCAGATCGGTGCAAGAAACCGTTTCATCGGCCCGCAGCGTACGCGCGCGCGCGGGCTCGGTGCGCCCGGAATAGCGCCCGCTTCCCGGTCCTGATCGGGCGATGGCGGCCGGAGCGCGCGTGCATACTCGGCGCGACATGATGAACCGGATCCACGACGCGCTTCGCACCCAGAGCCTTGCGCTCGAGCTTCGTGCGCACCGCCAGGGCGTGCTCGCTTCCAACATCGCCAACGCCGAGACGCCCGGCTACCGCGCGGCGGATTTCGATTTCGCACGCGCGCTGCGCGCCGCGCTGGCGCGCCCGGGCGCGCCGCTTGCACGCGCCGAGCCGCTGCCGGGTGCGCAGCCGGCCGCCGACGGCAACACCGTGGACATGGACGCCGAACGCGCCAAATTCGCCGACAACGCCGTGCGCTACGAAGCGGCGCTCCGGGCGCTGAACGGCCAGATCCGCACGCTTCTCGACGCGATCCGGGGCTAGCACGATGTCGCTCGCGCGCGCTTTCGACATCGCTGCCGGCGCCGTTTCCGCGCAGGCGCAGCGCCTGAATGCCGTGGCGAGCAATCTCGCCAACGCCGAGAGCGCCGCGGCCCCGAACCAGCCACCCTATCGCGCGCGCCAGGTGCTGTTCGAGGCGACGCCGGCGCGCGACGGCACCGCCGGCGTGCGCGTCGCGGCGGTGCTGGAAGACACGGCGCCGGCGCGCCGTCACTACGATCCGCGCCATCCGCTCGCCGACGCGCAGGGCTACGTGACGCTTTCCAACGTGAACGTGGTGGACGAGATGATCAACATGGTGTCGGCCGCGCGCGCCTACCAGAACAATCTCGAGGTCATGAACACGGCGAAGACGCTGATGTTGCGGACCCTCAACCTCGGCACATGAGGGGTACGCGATGACGAGCGCAGTCCAGAGCGTCACCGGGGCGACCGATCGCGCGCAAACGGCGGCGCCCGCCGCCGCGGACCACGAGGACCGTTTCCTGCGCCTGCTGGTCGCGCAGATGCGCAACCAGGATCCGCTCAATCCGCTCGACAACGCGCAGGTGACGGCGCAGATGGCGCAGATCGCGACGGTGCGCGGAATCGAGCAGTTGAACGAGACGCTGCGCGCCATCGCCACCGGCGCGCAGGAGGCGCAGTCGCTGCAGGCGGCGATGCTGATCGGACGCGATGTGCTGGTCGAGGGCGATGCGATCACGCTCGGCGCGCAGGGTGCGCGCGGCGGATTCGAGCTCGCCGAGGACGCCGACCGGGTAAGCGTGACCGTGCACGACGGCACCGGCCGCATCGTGCACCGGGCGGAGCTGGGCGCGCAGCCGGCCGGCATCCACTCGATTTTCTGGGACGGCGTCGGCGACACCGGCGAGCGGCTCCCCGAGGGTGCGTACCGCATCGCGGTCAGCGCCGAGCGCTCGGGCGCTCCGGTCGAGGCGAGGGCGCTCGCGGCCGCGCGCGTGCTCGGTATCGCGCGCGACGCGCAAGGCGTGCAGCTCGAGCTGGCCGGCGTCGGGCGCCGGTCCTACGGCGCGGTCAAACAGATTCTGTAGAGGAGGCGATTCATGAGCTTTCAGCAGGGACTTTCGGGACTGAACGCCGCGGCCAAGAGCCTCGACGTGATCGGCAACAACGTGGCGAACGCGAACACCGTCGGGTTCAAGGGGGCGCTCGCGCAGTTCGCCGACGTGTTCGCGGCCACGGCCGGCGGCGGCACCGAGATCGGCATCGGCACCTCGATCACGACCGTGCTGCCGCTCTTCGGTCAGGGGAACATCACGGTGTCGGCCAATCCGCTCGACATCGCGATCAACGGTCAGGGATTTTTCCGCGTCTCGGCGGGCGGCACGGTGAGCTACACCCGCAACGGCCAGTTCTCGCTCGACAAGGACGGCTACATCATCAACGCCGCGGGCGCGCGTTTGTCCGGCTACCCCGCCACCGCGAGCGGCTCGATCGTCGCCTCCACGCCGGTGGACCTTCGCATCTCCAGCGCGGACCTCGCGCCGGCGGCGACCCAGAACGCCGGCATCGTGCTCAACCTCGATTCGCGCAACGGCACGCTGCCGGCGGCCGGGTTCAACCTCGCAGATCCGGCGACCTACCACAGCGCGACCTCGCTCGCGGTGTACGACAGCCTCGGCAATCCGCACACGCTGACCGCGTACTTCGTCAAGACCGCGCCGAACTCCTGGAGCGTGTTCGCCGCCTGCGACGGCGTGCAAGTGGGCGCGGGCGCGATCGGCACGCTCGCCTTCAATACCGACGGCACGATCAACACCGGCGCCACCACGCTTCCGTTCGCGCTCTCGGTGCCGGTGGCGACGGGCGCCACCTCGCCGCTCGCGTTCGCGCTGGACTTCACCGGCAGCACGCAATTCGGCTCCGGCTTCGGTGTGAACGAGCTCACCCAGGACGGGTATCCGTCAGGAAAGCTCACCGGCTACGCGATCTCCTCCGACGGCACCATCGTCGGGCGCTACTCGAACGGCCAGACGCGGGCGCAGGGCCAGGTGGTGCTCGCCAACTTCACCAACCCGCAGGGACTGCAGCCGCTGGGCAACAACCAGTGGGGCGAAACCGCCGCCTCCGGTCAGCCGCTCGTGGGCGCTCCCAATACCGGCAACCTCGGGGTGCTGCAGTCCGGGGCGCTCGAGGAGGCCAACGTGGACATCACCGAGGAACTGGTCAAGATGATCACCGCGCAGCGGATCTACCAGGCGAACGCGCAGACCATCAAGACGCAGGACGCGGTGCTGCAGACGATGGTGAACCTGCGCTAGCGTCCGATGGACCGGCTCGTGCACATCGCCGCCTCCGGCGCGCGCCAGCTCATGGCGCGCCAGGACGCGATCGCGCAGAACCTCGCCAACGTCTCGACGCCCGGCTACCGCGCCGCCACCGCCGCCGCGCGCGCGGTGCCGGCCGAGCGCGCCGCGACGCGCGTATTCGCGCTGGAGGTCGCCACCGGCGCCGATCTCACGCCGGGGCCGGTCGAGTCCACCGGGCGCGCGCTGGACGTCGCCGTGCAGGGGCCGGGCTGGATCGCGGTGCAGGCATCCGACGGACGCGAGGCGTACACCCGCGCCGGCAGCCTCGAGACGGCCGCAAGCGGCGTGCTGCAGACGAGCGCCGGACACGCGGTGCTCGGCGAGGGCGGCCCGATCTCCGTGCCGCCGGAGCACCGCATCGAGATCGCGCGCGACGGAACGGTGTCGGCGATCCCCGAGGGAAGGCCGCTCTCCGCGGTGCAGGTGCTCGGCCGGATCAAACTCGTCAATCCGCCGGCGGCGAACCTGGAGCGGGGCGCCGACGGCCTGTTCCGCACCCGCGACGGCGCGCCCGCACCGGCCGATCCGGAAGTGGCGCTCGCGGCCGGCGCGCTCGAAGGCTCGAACGTGAACGCCGCAGAGGCGCTCGTCGGCATGATCGGCGTGGCGCGCCAGTTCGAGCTGCACATGAAGCTCGTGGCGCAGGCCGAGGACAACGCGCGCCGCGCCGCGAGCCTGCTCAACGTCACCGCATGAGGACACGCGCATGATCCGCTCGCTCTGGATCTCGAAAACGGGGCTCGATGCCCAGCAGACCAACCTCGACGTGATCGCGAACAATCTCGCCAATGTCGCGACCAACGGCTTCAAGCGCTCGCGGGCGGTGTTCGAGGACCTGCTGTACCAGACGATCCGCTCGCCCGGCGCGCAGTCCTCGCAGAACACGCAGCTGCCCTCCGGGCTTCAGGTCGGCACCGGCGTGCGGCCGGTCGCCACCGCGCGCATCTTCACGCAGGGCAATCTGCAGCAGACGGGCAATTCCTTCGACGTCGCGATCAACGGCGCGGGCTTTTTCCAGATCCAGCTTCCGGACGGCAGCACCGCGTACACCCGAGACGGGTCGTTCCACCTCGACAGCCAGGGGCAACTAGTCACCGCGAGCGGCTTCGTGCTTTTGCCGGGCATCACCGTACCGGCGAACACGCTCTCGGTCACGATCGGCCAGGACGGCGTGGTGAGCGCGGTGCAATCGGGAAACCCCGCGCCGGTGCAGATCGGCCAGATCCAGCTCGCGAACTTCGTCAATCCGGCGGGCCTTGCGCCGCTCGGGCAGAACCTGTTCGTCGAGACCGCGGCCTCGGGCGCGCCGACCACCGGCACGCCCGGCACCAGCGGGCTGGGGCTGCTCAACCAGGGCTACGTCGAGACGTCCAACGTCAACGTCGTCGAGGAGCTGGTCAACATGATCCAGGCGCAGCGCGCCTTCGAGATCAACTCGCGCGCGATCCAGGTCTCCGACCAGATCCTGCAGCGCCTGGCACAGGTGTAGGAAAGCCGCGGTGCGCCGCCCGTTCGCCATCGCCCTCGCCGCGATCGCGGCCGCCGGATGCAGCGCGCCGCAAGTGCGCGTGCACGAGCCGACCAGCGTGCGGCCGGCACCGGCGGCGCCGGCACCGGCGCGCACCGACGGGGCGATCTACCGCGCCGAGTCGTACCGGCCGCTGTTCGAGGACCGCCGCGCGCGCTTCGTCGGCGACACGCTCACCGTCGTGATCAACGAGAAAATCAGCGCCGCGCAGCAGAACGCCACCAGCGCCAGCCGCTCGGGCGAGATCAAGGCGGAGGTGCCGGCGTTCGACGTGCCGGCGTTTCGCGGCATCGCCGGCGTGCGCAGCGTTCCGGGCCGGCTCGCCGGCACCGACATTGATCTGTCCTCCTCAGTCAAGCACGACGCCAAGGGCGCGGCGAGCGCGAGCAACGCGTTCTCCGGCACGATCACGGTGACGGTGATCGAGGTGCTGCCCAACGGCAATCTGCTGGTCGCCGGCGAAAAAGAAATCGGCACCAACCGCGAAGTCGAGCGCCTGCGCTTTTCCGGCGTGGTGAATCCGGCCACCATCGTCGCCGGCAACCAGGTGAGCTCGACGCAGGTGGCCGATGCGCGGCTCGAATACCGCGGCGAGGGCGCGGTGGATTCGGCCCAGGTGATGGGTTGGCTGGCGCGCTTCTTCCTCTCCTTCCTGCCGTTCTGACGCCGATGCCGCGCGCGCGCCTTCCTCTCTGGATCGAGCGCCTGGCGGCGGCGATCGTCGTTCTGCTTGCCGCCGCGCTCGTGGAGGCGCGCGCCGAGCGCGTGAAGGACATCGCGAGCTTCCAGGGCGCGCGCGCCAACCAGCTCGTCGGCTACGGGCTGGTGGTGGGGCTGGACGGCAGCGGCGACCAGACGACGCAGACGCCGTTCACCGTGCAGAGCGTCGTCTCGATGCTCGGCCAGATGGGCGTGAACCTGCCGCCGGGCGTGAGCCTGCAGCTCAAGAACGTCGCCGCGGTGATGGTGACCGCGCAGTTGCCGCCGTTCGCGCGCCCGGGCCAGGCGCTCGATGTCACGGTCTCCTCGCTCGGCAACGCGAAGAGCCTGCGCGGCGGCACGCTGCTGCTCACGCCGCTCAAGGGCGCCGACGGGCAGGTTTACGCGCTTGCGCAGGGCAACGTGGTGGTGGGCGGCGCGGGCGCCTCCGCGGGCGGCTCGCGCGCGCAGGTGAACCAGTTGAACGCCGGGCGCATCCCCGGCGGCGCCACGGTCGAGCGCGCGGTGCCGGCCGCGGTCGGCGCCGAAGGCGTGGTGCGCCTCGAGCTGCACGCGTCCGATTTCGGCACCGCGCGGCGCGTCGCCGAGGCGATCCGCTCGCGTCTGGGCGCCGCCGCGGTCGCGCGCGATGCGCGCACGGTCGAGGTTCCCGCTCCGGCGGGCGAGTCCGAGCGTGTCGTTTTCCTTGCCGAGCTGGAGAACGTGCCGGTCGAGACGCCGGCGGCGGCGGCGAAAGTCGTGATCAACGCGCGCACCGGCTCGGTGGTGATGAACCAGGCGGTCGCGCTCGCCCCGGCCGCAGTCGCGCACGGCAGCCTCTCGATCACCGTGAGCGCGACTCCGGAAGTGAGCCAGCCGGCGCCGCTCTCCGGCGGACAGACCGTGGTCACGGAAAAGGCCGATGTGCAGATCCGCCAGGAGCGCGGCGACCTGTTCTACCTGGAGGGCGGCGCGCGCCTGGCCGACGTGGTGAAGGCGCTCAACCTGCTCGGCGCGACGCCGCAGGATCTCGTCTCGATCCTGCAGGCGCTGAAGGCCGCCGGGTCGCTGCGCGCCGAACTGGAGATCATCTGATGGCGACCTCCCCGGTGGATCCGGCGCTCGCGGCGCTCAGGCGCGAGGCGCGCACCGACCCGCAGAAGGCGGTGCGCCAGGCGGCGGTGGAGTTCGAGCGCGTGTTCGTGCAGATGCTTCTGCGCAGCATGCGCGAGGCGACGCCGCGCTTCGATCCGCTCGCGGGCGACACGCAGCGCATGTACGAGGGCATGCTCGACGAGGCCTGGGCGGCCGAGCTGTCCAGGCGCTCCATCGGGCTGGCGCCCATCATCGAGCGGCAGCTCGCGCGCAACGTCCGCTCGGCAGGCCCGCAGGCCGCGCAGACGGCGGTCGAGGAGGCCGCCTCGAACAAGGCGGCCTCGTTCGTGCGGCGCATGCTTGAGCCCGCGCGCGAGGCGAGCCGCGCGACCGGCCTGCCGGCGGCCTTCATCCTCGGGCAGGCGGGGCTCGAATCCGGGTGGGGGGCGCGCGAGATCCGGCGCGCCGACGGCAGCACCACTTACAACCTGTTCGGCATCAAGGCCGGCGCGGGCTGGCGCGGCGCGGTGGTCGAGGCGGCGACCACCGAGTACGTCGGCGGCAGGCCCGAGCGCCGCATCGAGCGCTTTCGCGCCTACGGCTCGTACGCCGAGGCGTTCGCAGACTACGCGCGCCTGCTCGCGACGAGCCCGCGCTACGCCGAGGCGCTCGCCGCGCGCGGCGAGCCGGAGCGCTTCGCGCAGGCGATCGCGCGCGCCGGCTACGCCACCGACCCGGCCTATGGCGAGAAGCTCGCGCGCGCAATCCGCATGGCGCAGCGGCTCGCGTGAGGCGCTGGAGATTTCCTCGGCCCGGCCGTTAACTCCCTGGAGGCGAACCCGCCATGGCGACCTCGATCCTCGGCATCGCGACCACCGGCATCGCGGCGGCGCGCGCAGGGCTTTCCACCACCGCGCACAACATCGCCAACGTCAACACCGAAGGCTTTTCGCGCCAGGGCGTGGTGCAGAGCACGCCGGTGCCGGCCTACACCGGTGCCGGGTATCTCGGCGCCGGCGTGTCCGTGGCCACGGTGCGCCGCGCCTGGAACGAGGTGCTCGAGGCGCAGGCGCACGCGGCCGACTCGCGCGCGGCCGCCGCCGCGGAGCTCGCCGCGCAGCTTCGCGCGCTCGATGACCTGCTCGCCGATCCGCAGGCGGGGCTCGCGCCGGCGCTGAACGACTTCTTCGCCGGGTTGAACGAACTGGCGGCGCATCCGGCCGACTCGGCGGCGCGCCAGGCGTTCGTTTCGCGCGCCGAAGCGCTCGCCGCCCGCTTCCGGGGTCTGGATGCCCGGCTCGCGGAGCTGCGCACGCACGCCAGCCGCCAGACCGAGGGGACGATCGCTTCGGTGAACGCCACCGCCGCTCGCATCGCCGAGCTGAATCGCCGGATCCTGGAGGCGGGCGCGCTCGGTGCACGCATGCAGCCGCCGAACGATCTGCTCGATGCGCGCGATTTGCTCGTGCGCGAGCTCGGGCGCGAGATCGGCGCAACCGCGGTTGCGCAGTCCGACGGCAGCCTCAACGTGTTCGTCGGCGGCGGCCAGGCGATCGTCGTGGGCGGCCATGCCTACGCGCTCGCCGCCCGCGCCGACCCGGAGTCGCCGCAGGACGTTGCGCTGGAACTGGACACCGGCGGAACATCGGTTCCGCTGCGCTCGGCCGATTTCTCGGGCGGCCGGCTGGGCGCGGTGCTTGAGTTCCGGGACCGGGATCTCGCCGCGGCGCGCAACGCGCTCGGCCGCATCGCGATCGCGCTCGCCGAGCAAATGAACGCGCAGCACCGCCTCGGGCAGGATCTCGACGGGCAGATGGGCGCGGCGCTGTTCGCCGCCGGCGCGCCGGCGGTCGCCGCGCGGGCGACCAACGCCGGCAATGCGCAGCTTGCGGCGACGCTCGCCGACGCCTCCGCGCTCACCACGAGCGCCTATCGCGCGACCTGGGACGGATCCGCCTGGCAGGTCGAGCGGCTTTCCGACGGTACGGCGTGGTCGTTCGCCAGTCTGCCGCAGACGGTGGATGGCGTGACGCTCGCGCTCGCCTCGGGCACGCCGGCTGCGGGGGACTCGTTCCGGATCGAACCGACGGCCGCGGGCGCGGCGGAGTTCGCGCTGCTCGTGCGCCAGCCGCGCCAGATCGCCGCCGCGGCGCCGGTGCGCGCCGCCACCTCGCCGGCCAACACCGGAAGCGGCACGGTCCGCGCGCTTGCGGTCAACGCGCCGCCGCCGCCCGATCCGAACCTCGCGCAGACGGTGACGATCACGTTCACCGGGCCGAACACCTTCGATGTGAGCGGCACTGGCACCGGCAACCCGAGCGGGCTTGCGTACACGGCCGGCGCGCCGATCCAGTTCAACGGCTGGACGCTCACGCTCGAGGGCGCACCGGCCGCGGGCGACGTCTTCATCGTGCAGGCGAACGCCGGCGGCAGCGGCGACAACCGCAACGCGCTCGCGCTCGCGGCGCTTCAGGACGCGCGCGGGATCGAGAACGGCGTGGCGAGCTATGGCGAGGCCTGGAGCGCGCTCGTCGGTGCCGCGGGCAGCCGCGCGCGCGAAATGCAGGTGAACGAGCAGGCCCTGGCTCGCCTCGCGGCGCAGGCCGAGGCGAGCCGCCAGGAACTGTCCGGGGTGAACCTCGACGAGGAGGCGGCCAACCTCCTGCGCTATCAGCAGGCCTGGCAGGCCTCGGCGAAGGCGCTCGCGATCGCGGAGGCGCTGTTCGCCTCGCTGCTCGAACTCGGAGGACGATGACCGTGCGGATCAGCACCTCGCTTCTGTTCGAGACCGGCGCGCGCACGATCTCGCGCCAGCAGGCCGAGTGGGCGCGCACCCAGCAGCAGCTCTCGACCGGGCGGCGGCTCCTCGCCGCCTCGGACGATCCGCTCGCCGCCTCGCGGGCATTGATGAGCGAGCAGGCGGCGGCGCGCGCCGATCAATACGCCGCGGCGCAGGCGGCGGCGCGCGCAAATCTCGCGCTCGCCGAATCGGTGCTTGCGCGAGCCACCGAGGTGCTGCAGGGCGCGCGCGACCTGCTTGTGCAGGCGAACGCGCCGACGCTCACCGACGCCGACCGCGCGAGCCTCGCGGTCGCGCTGCGCGCGCGCCTTGACGAGCTGCTCGCGCTCGCCAATGCGCGCGACGCCGACGGCCAGTATCTTTTTTCCGGGTATCGGGGCGCGACGCAGCCCTTCGCCGAGACGGCGGCGGGCGTCACCTATTCGGGAGACGAGGGCGAACGCGCACTGGAGGTCGCCCGGGGCCGGCTGCTCGGGGTCTCGCTCAACGGCGCATGGCTCTTCGACCGCGTGCCCGACGGAAACGGCCGATTCAGCGTCACCGCGGCCGCGACGAACACCGGCACCGCGGTGCACGACGGCGGCGCGGTGAGCGATCCGGCGGCGCTCACCGGACACACATACCGGATCCAGTTCGGCGCCGGTACGCCGCCGGCGTACGACGTCGTGGACGTCACGGCCGGGACGACCCTCGTCGCCGCGGCGACTTTCACGAGCGGCCAGGCGATCGAGTTCGACGGTATCCGCGTGACGATCAACGGCGCGCCGGCCGCCGGCGACCGTTTCGACGTGACGCCGAGCGCCGCCACCAGCGTGTTCGACACGCTACGCGCGCTCGCCGAGCGCCTGGCGACGCCCGCCGCGGGCGCCGCAGGACGCGCCGCGATCGGCAACGCGCTCACGGGCGGCCTTCAGGCGCTCGACCGCTCGCTCGACCGCGTGCTCGAGGGCCGCGCGCGCGCCGGAGCGGGGCTCGCCGAACTGGATGATCTCGCGCAGCTCGTCTCGGCCGAGAAGCTGCACCACGAGGGCGAGGCCGCGCGGCTTTCGGACCTCGACTACGCCGAGGCGATCAGCCGCTTCGCCGCGCAGCAGACGGCGCTCGAGGCGGCGCAGCGTTCCTATCTGCGCGTGACTTCGCTCTCGCTGTTCGACCTGCTGTAGGGAATCGGCCATGGCCGCGGGCGCAGGACCGACGGAGATCGCGCGCGAGACGATCCGCCAGCTCGCGCTGCGGCGCCTGGCGCCCACGCCGGAGCACTACGCCCGCGTCTACCGCGAGATCGGCGGCCTGGACGAGGAATCCGACGGCGCGGAGGCGCAGGTGCAATTCCTGCGCGAGCAGATGGCGCGGCTGCTCACCGACGCGGTGGTTCCGCGCCTCGGGTACCACGAGGCGCTCGCCAACGAGGCGAGGGCCATCGCCGAGCGCATCCGCGCCGCGCGGGGGCTCGCGGAGCTGCGCGCCGAGGCGCAGGCGCTGCGCCAGTTCTGGATCCATCTGGAGCTGCGCGGCCAGACGCAGGCCGACGTGCTCGCCGCGGTGCTCGCGCTCCTTCAGCTCGCGGTGCGCAACCTGGGCGAGCTGGTGGCCGACGAGCGCTGGGTGAAACCGCAGGTCGAGCGGCTGGAAAAACTGCTCGCCTCGCCGCCCGATCTGGACACCATGCGCGAGGTCGAACGCGGCCTGCGCGCGGTGATCGTGCGCCAGGGCACGATGCGCCGGCAGCTGGAGGAGGCGCAGGCGGCGCTGCGCGAGATGGTGAGCGCGTTCATCGAGCGCATCGGCGCGATCAGCTCCTCGACCGGAGCCTACAGCGCACGCGTGTCGGAATACGCGCGCCGCATTCAGGCGGCGAAAGACCTCGCCGGCCTCGCCGGGCTGGTGAGCGAGCTGCTCGCCGACACGCGCGGCATGCAGACCGATCTGGTGCGCTCGCGCGAGGAGCTGGTCGAGGCGCGCCGGCGCGTGCAGGCGCAGCAGGCGCGCATCGCGGAGCTGGAAAAGCAGCTCGAGACGGTCGCGGGCCTGGTGCGCGAGGACGCGCTCACCGGCGCGCTCAACCGCCGCGGGCTGGAGGAGGCCTTCGCCGCCGAGTGCGCGCGCGCCGAGCGCCGCGGCGAGCCGCTGTCGCTCGCGGTGCTCGACCTGGACGATTTCAAGGCGCTCAACGACCGGCTCGGCCACCAGGCGGGCGATGCGGCGCTCGCGCACCTGGCGCGCGTGGCGCGCACGGCGCTGCGGCCGACCGACATCGTCACCCGCTACGGCGGCGAGGAATTCGTCATCCTGCTCCCCGGCAGCGGCGGCGAGGAGGCGGCGCGGATCGTGACGCGCGTGCAGCACGCGCTCACAAGGCACCTGCTCCTGCACAACGAGGAGAAAGTGCTGATCACCTTCAGCGCCGGGGTGGCCGAGCGCAGGCCAGGCGAGACGCGCGATGCGCTGATCGCGCGCGCCGACGCCGCGATGTACGAGGCCAAGCGCGCCGGCAAGAACCGCGTCGTGGTGGCAAGCTGACCTATTCGATCAGGCCGTGCTCGACCGCGTAGCGCGCGAGCTCCGCGTTCGTGCGCACCCGGAGCTTCTCCAGCACGCGCGCCCGGTACACGCTCACCGTCTTGGGCGAGAGCGCCAGCTCCGCGGCGACCTCCGAGAGTCGGCGCCCCGAGGCGAGCAGCCGCAGCACCTGGAACTCGCGGTCGGTGAGCGCCTCGTGCAGCGGCCGTTCGGCCGGCTCGGCGATGCGGTCGGCGAGCGCCTCCGCGAGCTGCGGCGTGATGAAGCGGCGCCCGGCGGCGACCTGGCGGATCGCCTCGAGGAGCTTCTCCGGCGCGCTCGACTTCGTGAGATAGCCGGCGGCGCCCGCACGCAGTGCGCGCAGCGCGTACAGCTCCTCCGGGTACATGCTGAGCACCAGCACCTTCAGCCGCGGATACTGGGCGCGCACCGACTTCAGGATCTCGATGCCGTTCTTGCCGGGCATCGCGATGTCGAGCAGGAGCACGTCGCAGGCGTGCCGCCGCAGGAGCGCCGACAGCTCGCCGTAGTCGGCGGCTTCGCCGACGATCTCGATGTCGCCGCCTTCGGCGACGATCTGGCGCATGCCCCGCCGCACGATCGCATGGTCGTCGGCGATCGCCAGGCGGATCATGGCCGGGGCCCCGGGTGCGCGCGCGGAATGCCGGCCATGACCGTCGTGCCGCGTCCCGGCTCCCCGCTCACCTCGATCCAGCCGCCCAGGCGGGCGATGCGCTCGCGCATGCCGCGCACACCGTAGCGGTCGGCCTTGGCGAGGTCCTCGGGCGTCACGCCGCGGCCGTTGTCGCGCACCTCCAGCGTCACTTCCTGCGGGGTCGCGAAGAGTTCCACCTCGATGCGTGTCGCCGCGGCGTGCTTGGTAATGTTGGTGAGCGCTTCCTGGAAGACGCGATAGAGCGCCATCGCCGCCTCGCCCGAAAGCGCCGGCTCCTCGTCGTTGCTCGCGAAATGGTATTCGACGCCCAGCCGGCGCGCGACCTCGGCGGTGCGCGCCTCCAGTGCGGCCGACAGCCCCAGGTCGAGCGCGCCCGGGCGCAGCGCCTGTGCAAGGCGCTGGATGGATCCGATCAGCGAATCGAGCAGCCGCTCGACGTCCTCGATGCGTTCCTGGACCGCGGGTTCGGCGCCCGCGCGCCGTCGCAGCCACGCGGCGTCGGCCTTGAGGGCGGCGAGCGCCCCGCCCACCTCGTCGTGCAGCTCGCGCGCGATCGCGGCGCGCTCTTCTTCCATGCGCCGCTCCCAGTCGGCGGTGATGTCGCGCAGCCTCTCCTCGGCGTTCTTGAGCGAGGTGATGTCCACCATGATGCCGTCCCACAGGCGAACGCCCGCGTCCACGGACCGCGGCGAGGCCGATACCGACACCCAGCGCGCCTGCGGCCCGCTGCCGATTCTGCCTTCCCAGGCAAGCGGCGCGCCGGTCGCGGCGCACTCGCGAAGGCGCGCCGCCAGCGGCTCGCCCGGCCCGCCGGAGGTGAGCGCGAGGATCTCGCGCGGATTGGCGAGCAGATGCGCGGGCGAGCGCCCGAGCAGTTGCTCGGCGCCGTCGGAAAGGTAGACGAACTGAGCCGACGCGCTCCCGGCCGGCTGGCGAAGCTGAAATACGACCCCCGGCAGGTGCGCCGCGATCGCGGCGAGGCGCGACTCGGATTCGCGCTCGCGCGCCTCGGCCGCGCGCATCTGGCGCTTGAGCGCGCGTGCTTCCAGACAGCGCGCGACCGCGGGGCGCAGCCGTGCGAGGTTGTGCTTCATCACGTAGTCGTCGGCGCCGGCGAGGATCGCGTCCACGGCGACATCCTCGCCGATCCGTCCGGAGACGATGATGAACGGGATCTCGGGATCGGCGGCGCGCGCGAGCGCCAGCGCCGCCAGCGAATCGAACTGCGGCAGGTTGTGGTCGGAGATCACCACGTCCCACTCGGCGGCGGCGAACGCGGCGCGCAGGCCGTCGGCGCTCTCGACGCGCTCGCCGGTGATGCGCCACGGCCCTCCGGCGAGCGCGCGCAGGATGAGCTCGTAGTCGTCGGGGGAGTCCTCGACGATGAGCACGCGCAGCCGCGCGCCGGAGCGCGTCCGGGGATTGGCGGCGGGACTTGAAGTGGAGCTCATCGGCAAGACCGTACGCGGGTCGGCGCGGACACGGATTCGGAATTCGCCGTCAATTCGACCTCTATTTCGGCTCGCCGCGGCCGATAAACGCCGGAGAATCTCCGGCTACGCCGGTTCGGCGGCGGCGATTCTAGCAAGGCGGCACGATGAGTGAACGCGAAGGAAGGCGCGAACGGCGGGTGGCGGCGCGGGGCCGCGTGCGCCCCGACGCGCGCCCGCGCTGAGGTCCCGCCCATGTACGTCGCGCGCCAGCCGATTCTCGATCGCGAGCACCGCATCGCCGGCTACGAGCTGCTGTTCCGTCCGGCGAACGGCGGTCCGATCGGCGACGCGATGCGCGCGAGCGCGTTCGTCGCGGCGAAATCGTTCTCCGATCCGGCGTTCGCCGACCTGCTCGGCCCGTATCCCGCATTCATCAACGTGGACGCCGAGTTTCTCGCGAGCGAGCTGGTGGAGCTGCTGCCGGTCCGGCGCACGGTGCTCGAGCTGCTGGAGACGGTCGCATTCACCCCTGCGGTGCTCGCGCGCTGCCGCGAGCTGAAGGCGCGCGGATTTCGCCTCGCGGCCGACGATTACGCGGGCGAGCGCTCGGCGATCGCGCCGGTGCTCGATCTGCTCGACTTCGTCAAGGTGGATCTGCCGAGCGTGGGCGAGCGCGATCCGCGTGCGCTGGCGCGCGAGCTGGGTCCGGTGACGCTGCTTGCGGAGAAGGTCGAGACGGCGGCCGACCATGAGCGTTTCGCCGCCGCCGGTTTCGAGCTGTTCCAGGGTTATTACTACGCGCGTCCCGAGACGTTCACGCGGCGCGGCCGCGACCCGGCGCGCGAGGCGGCGCTGGAGGTGCTCGCGCTCGTGTTCGGCGGGGCTTCCGAGCGCGAGCTCGAGCGTGCCCTCAAGCGCCATCCGGATCTGATCATCGGGCTGCTGCGGCTGGTGAACAGCGCGGCGGCGGGGCTGACGCGGCCGATCGGGTCGCTGCGCGAGGCGCTGCTGTATCTGGGCCGCGATCCGCTGCGCCTGTGGCTGCAGCTTCTCGCGTATGTGGGTGCGGGTGCGCAGGACCCCGGCGGCGATCCGCTGCTGCAGACCGCGGCGGCGCGGGCGAGGGCGATGGAGATCCTCGCGCGGCGTGCGGGCCGCGCCGGCGAGCGCGCGTTTCTGGTGGGACTGGTGTCCCTGCTCGACGCGGCCACGGGCGTGCCGCGTTCAGAACTGTTCGAGCGCCTCTCGCTCGACGCGGAGATCCGCGCGGCGCTCGAAACGGAGGCCGGACCGCTCGGCGCGCTGCTTGCGCTCGCCGTGGCGCTAGAGCGCGCCGACGGCGCCGCCATTGCCACCGCGCGCGCGCGGCTTCCGGCGCTCGGCGATGCGGATCTGGAGGAGGCGGCGCGCGCAGGCGCCGCCTGGGCGGGATCGCTGGGGCGCGCCCTGGCGTCGCGCGTGGCATGAGCGGCCGCGACGCCCTGCCGCTTGCCGCCGGTCGCGGCGAGGAGATCGCGAGGCTGCACGCGCTGCCCTCGCCGCACGGCGTCGCCCTGGAGGTGATGCGCCTTGCGCTCAAGGAGGACGTGCCGATCGCCCGGCTCGCCCGCCTTGCGCAGGCCGACCCGGCGCTCGCCGGACGCCTGATCAAGGCCGCGAACGCGCCCGCGCTCGGCGCCCGCCGGCCGACCGCGTCGCTGCAGGAAGCGATGCTGCGGCTTGGCGTGCCCACGGTGCGCCAGCTTGCGGCGGCGTTTTCGCTGCTCGACCGCTACGCGCGCGGGCCGTGCGAGGCGTTCGACTACACGCGTTTCTGGACCGAATCGCTGCTTCGGGGTCTGGCTGGCCAGACCCTCGCGGCTCGCCTGCGGCTGGCGGCGCCCGAGGAGGCGTTCACCTGCGGCCTGCTCGCTCACGTCGGCCGCCTTGGCCTTGCGACCGCGTACGCGACCGAGTACGCGGAGCTTCTGCGCTCGGCCGCCGACGAGGACGAGGCGCTGCGCGAGCTCGAGCGCTCGCGATTCGCACTCGATCACGCGACGCTCAGCGCCGCGATGCTCGAATCCTGGGGTTTTCCGCCGCCCCTTGTGCGCGCGATCGAGGCGCATTTCGATCCTCGGGCGGCGCGGCTCGACGAAGGCTCGCGGCTGGAGCGGCTGGCGCGGGTGCTCGAGGTCGCACAGCATATCGCGCGCGCGGGTGCCGGCCCGGCGCACGCGCGGCGCCCCCGCACGAGCGAGGCGCTGCTTGCGGCGGCACGCATCGGCGTGGATGCCGAGGCGCTCGAGGCGCTGGCGGGCGAGGTCGAGCGGCACGCGCAGGAGTGGGCCGGGCTGCTCGGTCTCGCGGCGCCGCGGGCGCCGCTGCTCGTGCTCACCGAGCGCGACGATGCGCCTTCGGCCGCGCCGGTCGCGCAGGCGCTGCTCGTTCTGGCCGACGAGGCGGGGACCCGGTGCGTGCGCGAGGCGCTCGCCGCGGAGGGCGTGGCGCCGGCGCAGACCGGATCGGAAGCCGAAGCGCTCGCGCACTACGCGAGGGCGCCGACTTTTCTCGTGATCG
>Ga0073934_10006796_pt1 | contig 16366 bp, 19 predicted proteins | sample LarsenN4metaG_FD_76834 | JGI IMG/M metagenome (GOLD analysis project Ga0073934, IMG submission 76834) | Hot spring sediment bacterial and archeal communities from British Columbia, Canada, to study Microbial Dark Matter (Phase II) - Larsen... ...
CCGATCGCGTGCCCTGTGTGGTGCCGCCAGTACGGCCACAGGTCGTGCTCCTCGAAGTACGCGCGCACGGCCCGGTCGACCGCCGAGCAGGGCCGGCCGGGGCGGATCGCGTCGAAGGCGAGGTCCTGCAGCGCGACCATGTGCCGGAACATCCGCTCCTGCTCGGGTGTCGGCTCGCCGAGCACCATCGTCCGCTCGAGCTCGGAGAGGTAGCCCCAGACCGGCGCGCTCGCTCCCGTGACGAGCACGTCCCCCGTCTGGAAGACGATGTTCCCGGCGAGCGCATGCGGGATCGCCGAGTTGCGGCCGATCTGGCCGCGGTAGCCCGCGTGCGCGCCGTGGGAGGTGAAGCTCTGCGCGCGGTAGATCTCGCCGATCGCGTCGAGCATCGCGAACGTCGCCTCGTCGCTCGCGCGCTGGGACACCTCGGTCTCGGTCGCGCCGACGCAGGTGTACCGCTGGAGGAGGCGGTGCGCGAGGTTCGCCCAGCGCACGCTCTCGCGGATGAGCGCGATCTCGGCCTCGGACTTCACGGCGAGCTGGGCGTCGAGCTGCTCGACGACGCGGACCACCGTCGCGCCCGAGAGCTCGGACAGCGTCGGGCCGCGGTAGCCGAGGATCCACGGGTACCCGTCCTGGTCGGCGCCGATCGTGCCTCGCAGGCCCAGGTCGGCGAGCGTCCGCTCGAGCGCCGTCTCCGCGCGCGGCTCGCCCGGGTACTCGAGGTAGTGCTCGACGCGGTCGAGGCTGGCCTTCGCCTTCGCGTGCTCGAGCTCCAGCCGGGGGACGACGAGCGCGCGCGTCCCGTCTGGCGCGAGCACGAACGCGATCGGTCGCTCCGTGGGCGCGAAGGCGAAGCCCGCGTAGTAGAGGACGTAGTAGGGGTCGAAGAGGACGGCGCCGGCGAGACCCTGCGACCCGAGCGTCTCGAGCAGCGCGTCGCAGCGTGCTCGGTGCTCCTCGGGCGAGATCGCGATCGAGGTGACCACGAGCGGTGAGACTATGCGAATGGCGGAGCCGGAGGTCACGCTGCGCGAAGTCACCGCGGAGACGGTGCGGGAGATCTGCCGCCTCCAGGTCCGGCCGGAGCAGCGGGGCTTCGTCGCCGAGAACGCCGTCTCCATCGCACAGGCGCACTTCGAGCCGCGAGCGTGGTTCCGGGCCGTGTACGCGGACGAGGAGCCGGTCGGGTTCGTGATGCTGTACGAGGACGCCGAGAAGCAGGAGTACTTCCTCTGGCGTTTCATGATCGCGGGCGGGTGCCAGGGGAAGGGTTACGGCCGCCGCGCGCTCGACCTCGTCGTCGAGCACGTCCGCGGGCTGCCGGGCGCGACCGAGCTCCGGTCGAGCTACGTGCCGGGCGAGCACGGCCCGCGCGACTTCTACCTGCGCTACGGGTTCGTCGAGACCGGCGAGGTCGACGAGGGCGAGCGCGTGATCAGGCTGGCGCTGTAACGGGCAGCCGGGCCGCGCCGAACGCGACCGAGAACGCGCGGCACCAGATGACCGCGGTCGCGCCGGCGGAGACGTCGAAGCCGGCGGGCAGCTCGTACTGCTGGCTGCCGACGTTCCCCTTCAGGCGGGCGAGGCGGAGAGCGCCGTCCACGTCCTCGCCCGAGGTGAGACCGGGCGCCAGGTACACGTACAGGTCGGGCCCGGGATCCGTCTCGAAGCCGGTCAGCGTGAGCACGCGCCCGCGGTCGGTCTCCACGATGCGCGCCGTCCCCGTGGTCGAGTGGGCGAGGTCGACGAACCGACCCTCGGCGAGGGCGGGACCCCGAGCGACGACCTCGTTCACCTCGACGTCCCGCGTCGAGGCGAGCCCGAGGTAGCCGCCGACGAGGAGGAGCGTTCCCAGGGCGACGGCCGAGACGGGCAGGCGGAGCGCCGGAGCCCGGCGCCAGACGAGGACCGCCGCGACGACGACGGCCGCGAACCACAGCGAAACGAGTGCCATCGACGTGCGGAAGTCATCGGTGAGGACTCCGCCCGCGACCCAGATGCCGAAGAGCACGGCCGCGGCGGTCAGCGGCGCGAGCGCGGCACGCAGCCACCGTGGCGGGTCGGACGGGGAACGCTCGAGGCGGACGATCATCGACTCGTCCGTCTCCGGACCGCGCGGCGGCATTACGCCCGCGGACGCTGCGAGCGGAGCGGCGCCGGAGTCGAACCGACCGAGCCGTGGGCTGCACGACCGCACTGGTTTTGAAGACCAGCTGGGCCACCGGGCCCATGCCGCTCCGGCCGCAGACTAGACGAGCGCGTACGTGGAGGAACCGGGCTCGCGGCGAGCTGGGGGGTCCTCCGCCACGAGGGTCGGGGCCGCCCGCTGCCGCCGCGCTCGGGAATCGGCGGCGGACGGGCGCGCGGGCCACGCCCTAACCGACGATGCGGCCTCCTGCCCGTGCGTACGTCCCGGGTGTCCCGGCCGGTCCGAGGTGGGCGGTGAGCGTGGCGGAGGACACTGGGGGAGCGCCCCGGCTGGGTAGACCTGGCGGCCGGAGCGCGGTCGATCGTACTTCCGGTCGTGCTGCGAAGTAAAGACGAAAGCTCTTTCGCTCAGCGCGGGCGCAGGTCGCGAGCGCGGCCCCATCCCCGAGCGCACGGAGCCCGCGGTACGCTCGCGCGCGTGGGACGGACTGGGCTCGCTGCCCTGGCGGCGGTCGTCGGGGCCGTGCTCGTGCTCGCGGGTGTCGGCGCCTGGCTGCTGCTGCGGGACACGGCCGATCCCGTGACGGTCGACGAGGCCGTCACGAGCTTCCGTACCGAGACGGAGCCGAGCCCCGATGGGCGTTCTCCCATCCCGGAGGGCGTCTACGTCTACGCGACCCACGGCTTCGAGAGGACCGACGCGCTCACGGGCGTGACGCACCGCTACCCGGCGTGGTCGACCGTCACCGTCACCGCGACGGACTGCGGCGTCAGCCTCCTTTGGCGCGTGCTCGAGGGCCGCTCGACGGAGTGGGTCTTCTGCGTGTCCGACGACGGCTGGGAGCTCCGCTCGCAGGACGAGCGGCACTCCTTCTTCGGGCGCACCGAGCGCACGGCCTACGCGTGCGAGGACACGCTCATCCGGCCGCTGCCGCTCCGGAGCGAGCGCTGGAGCGTGTCCTGCTCGACCGACTCGGCCGACGAGCGCGGGATCGTGCGCTATGTCTCGCCAGGGCTCGAGAAGATCGGGGGAAAGACCGTCCAGACCGAGCACCTTCGAAAGCGGACGGCGTTCGTGGGCGAGATCCGCGGCTTCGCGCGGCACGACTGGTGGTTCGACCGGCGGACCGGCCTGCCGGTGCGGATCGAGATGGTCACCCGCACGACGAACGACTCGCCCGTCGGCGACGTCGTCTACGAGGAGCGGGTCACGCTCCGCCTCGCCTCGCTCGAGCCGCGCCGGTGAGGCTTCCGGGGCGCCTCGCGGAGCTCCGGCTCGCGCCGGACGGCCGGCCCCGGCCGGACGCCCCGTTCGGGCAGGGCCCGTTCGCCGCTCGCGTCCTCCGGGGCGCGATCGTCGGGGCGGGCGCGGTCGCCGGCCGGCTGCCGGTCGGCGTGATCGAGCCGCTCTCCTCGCTCGGCGCGACCGCGGAATGGGCGCTGCGCCCGGCGAAGCGGCGCCGGCTGGCCGAGAACCTCTCCCACGCGCTCGGGCTTCCTCCCGAGCATCCCGAGGTGAGGGCGCTCGTCCGCCGGGAGGTGCGCAACGAGGCTCGCCGCTCGGCCGACTTCCTGTGGGCGCTCGCGCACCCCGAGGAGCTGCGGGCGACGACGCGGGTCGAGGGGCGCCCGCACATCGACGCGGCGCTGGCACGGGGAAACGGCGTCCTGCTCGTCTCCACGCACGTCGGCGGCTGGGAGGTGGCGACGGCGCTCCCGCAGGTCGTCGTCCCGGTTCCGACGACGGCGGTCGTGACGGACGACTGGCTCGCGTGGGCCGTCGAGGGGCTTCGCATCCGCGCCGGGCTCGGGATCATGTACGACTCGGAGCCGGTGTCGAAGGCCGTTCGCCTGCTCCGGGACGGTCAGGCGCTCCTCGTGCTCGCCGACTACGCGAAGCCGTGGATGCGCAGGTACCCCGTCCGCCTGCTGGACGCCGTCGCCGAGCTCCCGGCGGGCCCGGTCGTGCTCGCGCGGCTCTGCGGAACGCCGCTCGTGCCCTTCTCGGTCCTCCCGGTCGCGCCCCGCCGCTGGCGCGTCGAGATCGAGCCGCCCCTCGACCCACCCGCCCGAGACGGCGGCGAGGAGGCCGAGCAGGCGGTCCTGCAGCAGCTCGCGGACCGGTTCAGCGCGACGCTGCGCGCGCACGCCGAGCACTGGGCCGCCGTCTACCCGATGACGTGGAGGACGGGATCGTGAGCCGGTTCTCGCCCCGCCGCGAGATCGCCCTCGGGCTCGGGGTGTACGCCCTCTACCTGCTCGTGCGCCGGCTCGTGCTGCGCGGGGACGGGCGGGCGCGCGCGAGGCGGAACGCGGCCCGGCTCCTCGAGCTCGAGGAGCGCGCGCGGATCCACGTCGAGCCGGCGCTGCAGCGCGCTCTGCTCCGGGCGCCTCGCTTGGTGCACGGCCTGAACGTCGGGTACGGGGTCTTCAACTTCGGCCTCACCGTCGGCTGGCTCCTCGTCCTCTACCGGCGCCGCGATCCCGACTACCACCGCTTCCGGCGGGCGTGCGTGCTCGCGCAGGCGGGCGCGCAGCCGGCGTTCCTCCTCTTCCCCACGGCGCCGCCGCGGGTGCTCGAGGGCTTCGTCGACACGCTGTCCGAGGTCTCGGGCTTCGACCTCGAGCACCCGTTCCTTGTCCGCTTCTACAACCCCGTCGCGGCCATGCCGAGCCTCCACGTCGCGTACGCGGTCGTCACCGGCGCCGGTATCGCCGAGCGCGTCCGGTCGCGTCCTGCGCGCGCGGCGGCGTACGGCTACCCGCTCCTGGTCTCGGTCGTCGTGGCCGGCACGGGGAACCACTTCGTCCTCGACGCGGTCGCCGGGGCCGCGCTCGGCGCTGCGGCCCGCGCGGCGACGCGACCGTCACGAAGTGTCTGACACCGTAAGGTCACGAGAGTGAGCCGATCGGTCAACAGGGGCCTCGTCCCCAACGGCTGGCGCGCCGTCGCGGGGATCGTCGTGGCGTTCCTGGTGGCCGTCGGCGTAGGGGCCCTCATCGCCCGGGCCGCCGGCTTCGCCCGCGTGCGAGACGCGATCGCGGAAGCCGACTCGACGTGGTTCACGGTCTGCCTCCTGGCCGAGGTCGCGGCCTTCTCCGCGTACGCGATCGTCGTCCGGGAGTCGCTCCGCTGGCGCGGAGGCCCGGAGGCCGGGCTCCGCGTGAGCCTGCACGTCACGTTCGCGAGCCTCGGCGCGACGCGTGTCGTGGCCGCGGCGGGCGCGGGGGGCCTCGCGGTGACCTACTGGTGCTTCCGGCGCGCGGGGTTCGCGACGCGGGAGGCGCTCGTCCGCGTGCTCGGGCTGAACACGCTCGTCTATCTCGTCTTCGGCGCCGGGGCCTGGGTGGCGGCGCTGCTCGTCGCGCTCGGCGTCTCCGGCGGAGCGACGCTCGCGCTCACGCTGCCCTGGCTCGTCGTCGTGCCGCTCTGCGTCCTCGCGGCCAGGGTCGTCACGGAGCCGGCGCGGCTGAGCCGCCTGGCGCCGGTGGACGGCTCCCTCGTGCGCCGGGCGTTCGGCTACGCAGTCGCCGGCGCCGGCTGGGTGCGCGAGGTCGCGCCCACGCCGAGCGGGTCGCGCGCCCTCGCGGCAGCGGCCGTCTACTGGGCCGGCGACCTCGTGTGCCTCTGGGCGGCGCTCCGCTCGGTCGGCGTCGAGCTGCCTCTCGCGGAGCTCGTGCTCGCGTACGCGACCGGATACGTCGCCATGGTGCTCCCGCTCCCGCTCGCGGGCGTCGGCGGAGTGGACGCGGCGATGACGTTCGCGCTGACGGCCTTCGGCGTCCACCTCGCGCCGGCGCTCGTGGGCGTCGCGGTCTACCGGCTGTTCGGCTTCTGGGTGCCGACCCTGCCCGCGCTGGGCGCGCTCGCCACGCTGCCCAGGGTGGGGCGCGGCCTCGAGCAGGCAGCGGCCGCCCGCGCGTGAGGGCTCGTCTCGCGACGCGCTCTAAGATGGCGCCGATGCGTCTCGCCGGGGCCCTCGCCGTCCTGCTCGTCCTCGCCGGCACCGCCTCCGCGGCGACGCAGATCCGCGCGACGCTGAGGACGGGGACGCCGGCGCCGGTCGTCGACGAGCCGTGGCGCTGGGCCGTGACCGTGCGGGACACGAAGGGACGGGCCGTCGCGGCACGGATGCGCCTGCAGATCCTCTTCGCGGGCACCGTCGTCGGCTGCTGGAAGGGCGGCGCGATGAGGCAGTGCTCGGGTGCGAACGCGGGCACGTGGATCTCCTTCCGCGGGAAGCGGACGGGCGTCCTCGCCTGGCCGGCGCAGTCGGTCGGCGTGAAGCTGACCTTCCAGGCGATCATCGTGGTCGCCGGGCAGACGCTCCGGCTCAAGGCGCCCGTGACCGTCCAGCCGAAGCCCTAGCGGTCTACGAAGGGCTCACGATCCGGTAGCGCTCCTCGAGCAGGGCGAGCACCTTCTCCGCGATCAGGTCTCCGGCCGCCCGCTCGAAGTGCACGCCGTCGTCCGCTCGCATCTTCACGAGCTTTCCTGCGGCGTTCTCGACGTACTGCGCGTACCCGCCGTCCTCCCCCGCGAAGAAGAAGTACGTGTCCAGGTAGGCGACGCGGCCGCGGCGCTTCTCGGCCTCGGACTGGACGATCGCGTTGATCGCGTCGTAGCGGCGGGTCTGCTCCGGGTCGCTCGTGATCGGGAGCCCGATCCAGACGAGGAAGGCGCCCGAGCGGGTCACCCCGTCCATGATCGCGGCCACGCGCCGGCGGTACTCCGCGGTCCAGCTCGGCGTCCCGAAGCCGTCGACCTCGCGGCCCTCCGGGAGCCCCGTCATGAACCCGTGGTCGTCGTTCCCTCCGAACATGACGACGGCTGCGTGCGGGCGGAGGGTGCGCGCGACCTCGCGCACGCGCGTGAACCAGTTGAAGACGTCGGGTCGCTCGAGGCCGCTGGCGATTCGTCCCTCGATCTTCTCCACCGGCGCGACGGCGCGGTTCCCCGCGACGGCGCGGAGGAGCGACTCCCCCGGCACGACGACGAGCGAGTCACCCGCGACCCAGAGCCGCAGCTTCCGCTTCGGCGTGAAGCGCTCGCGCTTCGGCGCGGGGCCGGGGGACGAGACGGGCTCGCCCGGCTCCGGCTCGGGCGCCGCGACCTCCGTGTCCACGCGGTCGTCGTCCGAGCGGCCGAGCGCCGCCTTAAGCGCCCGGCGCGGCCGGTCGAGGAGGAGGGTGCTCGAGACGTCGGCGAGCGGGCCCGTGACCGCGAGGGCGACGTCGCGCTTCCACCCCTCGGGCTGGATGGTCGCCGACTTGTGGAGTCCGGGCGCGTTCAGGAGGAGGGCGAGCCCGAGGGCGCCGAGCGAGACGGCGACCGCCGAGCCTGCGGAATGGAGCCTGCGGCCTCCCTCCGCGGTGCGGCGCCTCGGTCTGCGTCTGCGTCTCCGCGGCTCGTCCACGTCAGAACTGGAAGTAGATGAAGGGGGCGACGCCCTCCGGCCCCAGCGCGTGCGTCACGAGCAGCGCGAGCGAGAGGAGGGCGGCCTGCGCAGGTACGGGCAGGCGGGAGAAACGCGCCATGAGGGCGAGCGGCAGCGAGCGTGGCAGGTACTGCGACCCGATCCCCACCGCGATCGCGGCCAGCACGCCGCCGGTGACGAGCGGCGACGGCTCGCCCCACGCGGTGAAGAGCCGCACGAGCACGTCCCAGGCGTCCGAGAACGAGTCCGCGCGGAAGAAGATCCACGCGAAGCAGACCACCTGGAAGGTCGCGAAGCGGTGCCAGGCGCGCCGGGCGCGCGTCGGACGTCGCTCCACGTATCCAGGCCGCCCGCGCCACCAGCGCTCGGCGACGAGCGCCGCCCCGTGGATCCCGCCCCAGACGACGAACGTCCACCCGGCCCCGTGCCAGAGGCCGCCGATGAGCATGGTCAGCATCAGGTTCCGGTAGGTGAGCAGGCGTCCGCCGCGGTTTCCGCCGAGCGGGATGTACAGGTAGTCGCGGAGCCAGCGCGAGAGCGTCATGTGCCAGCGCCGCCAGAAGTCCGTGATGGAGACGGCTGCGTAGGGCGCGTCGAAGTTCTGCGGGAACGTGAACCCGAGCAGGAGCGCGATCCCGATCGCCATGTTCGTGTACCCGAAGAAGTCGGCGTAGATCTGGACGGCGTACGCGTAGACGCCGACGAGCACCTCGAGCGACGAGTGCTGGCTCGGGGCGCCGAAGACCTCGTCGACGATGCTCGAGGCGAGGAAGTTCGCGACGACCACCTTCATGAACAGCCCGGTCCCGATGAGGAAGAAGGCGCGCGACGTGTCGACGTAGCGCGGGTCGCGCGGCGTCTGGAGCTGGGGGATCAGCTCGCCCGGGCGGACGATCGGGCCGGCGACGAGGTGGGGGAAGAACGACAGGTAGGCGGCGAAGGTGCCGAAGCCGGCAGGCCGGAAGTCGCCCCGGTAGACGTCGACGACGTAGCTGATCCCCATGAAGGTGAAGAAGGAGATCCCGACCGGAAGGACCACCGAGCGCGCTTCGAGCGGAAGGTCGATCCCTGCCAGCGCGAAGAGGTTGTTCGTCGAGGTGACGAAGAAGCCGTAGTACTTGAAGTAGCCGAGCAGACCGAGGTTGCCGGCGAGCGCGAGGGCGAGCAGCCACTTGCGCGAGCGCGGGTCGGCGCGGCCGTGGATCGCGAGCGCGAAGACCTGGTTCCAGACGATCGAGAACGCGAGCAGGAAGCAGAAGCGCCAGTCCCAGCCCGCGTAGAAGACGAAGCTCGCGGCGACGGCGAACGGGCGCCAGCGCTCGCCGCGCGGCATGAGGAGCCACGAGAGCGGCAGGACGACGACGAAGAAGAGCGCGAACGTCGCGGTCGGGAAGAGCACGCCGGGTCAGCGGCCCGGCCGGCCGGAGCCCCGAGTCACGCCTCGTCGGCCGGAGGCGGGAGGCGGGCGGCCGTGCGCTCGGCGAGCTCCGCCGGATCGAAGGCCGTCTCCCCGAGGGGAGGGGCGAACCAGGACGGATCCTCCGGGAGGCGCGCGCCGACCGGTCCCGCGCCGTAGACGAGCTCGTGCTCGACCCGCGCCGCCCGTGCCAGCAGCCACTCGGCGAGCGCGACGAGCGCCCAGGCGACGAGCATGACGGCGGCCACGACGGCTGCGTCGAGCCCCGCCACGACGGACAGGGCCGCGACGGTGACGAGGAAGGCGATCTCGAGCCCGAGCCAGGGGACCCGCAGCCTTCTCGCCGTCGGAGCGTCGAGCGACCGGACCCACGCCGAGCCGTCGCGGGAGACCCCGGCGCCGGCGGCCCAGCCTGCCCGCGCCTCCGGGAGCGGCAGCCCGCGCGCCTCGGCGCGCAATGCCTGGAGCTCCTGTTGGAGCTCGGCGACCTGGGCGGTCAGCGAGCGGAGCGCCTCGACCGCCTCGGCGCCCTGCAGGTCACCGAGGCTGCCGGAGACCTGGGTCGTCTCGGACGGGTCCGCCATCCCGTGCGGCTACCCCTCGCCGGGTCGGTTCATCTCGTCGAGCGCTGCGCGCCCCTGCTCGTGGACTTCGGCGCGTCGCTCGTCGACCGTTGCCTCGGGAACGGGCGGTGCCTCCTGCTCCTCCGCGCGGGCCTCCGCGAGCTTGCGCCGCAGCTCCTCGGCGTGGTCCGGTTCCGCAGCGACCTTCTCGTCGTCCCGGCCGCGATGTCGCAGCCAGCGGAGGACGCCGGCCACGGCCGCGGTCAGGGCAGCCCACGTGACGAGCCTGCGCACGCGCCGATGGTACCGCCCTCGGCCGCCGGCGGCTCCGCGGCCGCTGCTACCATGCCGCGGCTTCCTGCCTCGCCCGCGCTCCGCCCGTTCCCGGCGGCGCCGTGCCGGCGAGGCCGATTCAGACCGAGGGAAGGAGACACGAGGGAACGTGAACGAATACGAGATCCTGCTGCTGCTCGACCCGGAGCTCGCCGACGACCGCCAGGCCGAGATCGTCGGGCGCGTGCGCGAGCTCGTGGAGCGGAGCGGCGGCAGCTGGGACCTCCACGACGTCTGGGGGCGCCGGAAGCTCGCCTACGAGATCCGGCACAAGGGCGAGGGCGTCTACCACCTGCTGCACTTCACGTGCGACGCGGCGACGCTCGACGAGGTGTCGCGCGTGCTCCGCATCGACGACGGCGTCATGCGGCACCTGGCGACACGTCGGATCCAGGGGAGTCCCGCACGGCCCGTAGCGGTCGGCGCGCAGACGCGCGAGGATGCAGGGACCGCATCCGACGTCGAGGAAGAGGAGGAGTAGCCATGGCCGCCAGCATCAACCGGGTCGTGCTCGTGGGCAACCTGACCCGCGATCCCGAGCTCAGGCACACGCCGTCCGGGACCCCGGTCTGCTCCCTCCGGCTCGCCGTGAACACGCGCCGGAAGGACGAAACGGGTCAGTGGACGGACAAGCCGAACTACTTCGACATCACCGTCTGGGGTCAGCAGGGCGAGAACTGCGCGCAGTACCTGTCCAAGGGCCGCCCGGTGGCGATCGACGGCCGCCTCGAGTGGCGCGAGTGGGAGGCGCAGGACGGATCCAAGCGCCAGGCGGTCGAGGTCGTGGCCGAGAGCGTGCAGTTCCTCGGCGGCCGCCAAGAGGGCGAGGGGGCGTACGTGCCCGCCGGCGCCGCGAGCGCGGCGGACGACTTCCCCGCCTCCCCCGCAGACGACGACATCCCGTTCTAGTGCGCAAGACCGGAGATCCCGCCGGCGCGACATCTCGGGTCGCGCGAACATCCCCAAAGGCGGCTGCTCCGCAGCCGCGTCGCAGCTAGCGCACATCGACCACCAGGAGAGATAGAACGCATGGCACCGAAGAAGCAGACCCGCCGGCGCACCGGCCCGGCGACCGCCCCCGGCAAGCGCAAGAGCTGCCACTTCTGCCGCGACAAGGTGGCCGAGGTGGACTACAAGAACGTCGCGCAGCTGCGACGGTACATCTCCGAGAAGGGGAAGATCCGCTCGCGGCGCATCACCGGCGCCTGCCGCAGGCACCAGATCCAGGTGGCGGCCGCGGTGAAGCGGGCGCGCGAGATGGCACTCCTTCCCTACGTCGGCTAGGAGCGGCTCGATGGAGGTCATCCTGCTCCAGGACGTCGAGAAGCTCGGACTCCGCGGCGACGTGGTGGAGGTCGCGCGCGGGTACGCGCGCAACTACCTCCTGCCCCGCCGCCTCGCGGAGACCGCGACGCCGGCACGAGTCGCGGAGCTGCGCCGGGTCGAGGCGCAGCGGGCGAAGCACGAGGCGAGGAGCGCCGAGCAGGCGCAGGAGATCGCCGAGGTGCTTGGGAAGACGGTGCTCCGCTTCGACGTGAAGGCGGGGCCGACCGGCTCGCTGTTCGGCTCGGTGACGCCGTCGGACGTCGCCGACGAGATCTGGCGCACCCGCAAGGTGCGCGTCGACCGGCGCAAGATCGCGATCGACCCGATCAAGCGCATCGGCCGGTACGCCGTGCCGATCGAGCTCTTCCAGGACGTCCACGTCGAGGTGAAGACGCTCGTCGTGCCCGAGGGCGGCGAGCTCCCTCCCGAGGAGGAGCTCGCGGCGCTCGAGGCGGCCGAGGCGGAGGCGTCCGAGGCCGCGGCCGCGGGCGCGGACACCGCGCACGCCGAGGCGGAGTCAGCGATCGCGGACGTGCTCGCCGAGGAAGAGCCGGCGGAGGTCGCAGGAGCCGGCGAGGCGGCCGCGAACGGCTCGCAGGATGCGCCGCCGGAGAACGAGCCAGAGAGCGAGGACGAGTAGGTCGCTCGAGCTGTTCGCGGCCACGACGCTCGCGGCCGCGCTCGCGGCCGCCGGGGCGGCCGCCGGATCGCCCGCCGCGAAGCCGCGCGTGACGGTGATCGGCGACTCGGTCGCCGCGTCGCTCGACTACGTGCCCGCCGCCCGGGCGCGGCTGGGCCGCGGGCTCGACCTGCGCTCGGAGGCGGCGGCTTGCCGCCGCCTCGTCGCCGAGAGCTGCGTGTTCCGGGGCACGAAGCCCGACACGGTGCTCGAGCTCGTGCGGGCGCGCGGGAGCGCGCTCGGGCGGCTGGTGGTGATCGACGTCGGGTACAACGACTGGGCCGCGGTCTACGACGTCGATCGCGTCGTGCGGACGCTGCGCGCGTCCGGTGTGCGGACGGTCGTCTGGGTGACGCTGCGCGAGACGACCGCGAACTACGCGCAGGTGAACGCGAGGATCCGGTCGGCCGCGAGGCGCTGGAAGCGGCTCGTCGTCGCGGACTGGAACGCCGCGAGCGGCGGCCACGGGTGGTTCCGCCCGGACGGCCTTCACCTGACGCCCGACGGCGCGATGGGGCTCGCGCGGTTCCTGCGGCCGCTCGTGCTCGCCGAGCTCGCGCGCTCCTAGGTACCGGCGGCGGCCACGGGAGCCTTCCTCAGGCGTTGTCCACAGGCCTGTCGAGAGTCACACGAAGTTCCCGCTAGGAGCGGATGTTTCCGGGTGGACAACCCGGGCCGCACGGTGGACAGTCTGCTCCGTGTCGGGGAAATGCTGTCCGGAGCCCGTGGAAGTAATACGAACAGATGTTCCATTCGTGCTGCATCCGGGCACCCGGTCGGCGAGGCAGGGAGCGACTTGTGCTCGCCCGGCCCGACGGCTTTAGTGCCGCGTCGTGACGTCCGCCGGGCTAGACCGGGTCGGGGAGCGGCTCGGGTCGCTCGTCCCGCCGCAGAACCTCGAGGCGGAGGAGTCGGTGCTGGGGGCGATGCTGCTCTCGCCCGTCGCCGTGGGCACGGTCAGCGAGATCCTCGACGTCTCCGACTTCTACCGCGAGAGCCACGCGAAGATGTACCGAGCCGCGCTCGCCCTCTGGGCGAAGGGCGAGCCGGTCGACGCGATCACGCTCGTCGACGAGCTCGACGAGCGCGGCGAGCTCGAGGCCGTCGGCGGGCAGGCGCGCGTCGCCGAGCTCGCGGCGCTCGTCCCCTCGACCTCGAACGTCGAGCACTACGCGCGGATCGTCAAGGAGATGTCGACGCTGCGCGAGCTCGTCCGCGCGGGCCAGGAGATCCAGCGCCTCGGCCAGGAGCGGCCGGGCGACGTCGCCGACCTCGTCGACCGCGCCGAGCAGATCGTGTTCGATCTCGGGCAGCAGAAGATCTCGAGCGACTTCGCGCACATCGAGGTGCTGCTCAAGGAGAGCTTCGAGCGGATCACCCAGCTCTACGAGGAGGGCGCGGAGATCACGGGGATTCCGTCGGGCTTTCGTGAGCTCGACCTGCTCACCTCGGGGTTCCAGCCCGGCAACCTCGTCATCCTCGCCGCGCGGCCCTCGATGGGGAAGTCGGCGCTCGGGCTCTGCATCGCGGCCAACCTCGGCGTGCGGCACGGGATCCCGGTCGCGCTCTTCACGCTCGAGATGTCGAAGTCCGAGGTGACCCAGCGGATGATGTGCTCCGAGGCGAAGGTCGAGTCGCAGCGGCTCCGCACCGGCCGCCTCGCGCCCGACGACTGGCCGCGCCTGACGACCGCCTGCGACCGGCTGATGAAGGCGCCGATCTACGTGGACGACACGGGGTCGACGACGATCATGGAGCTGCGGGCGAAGGCGCGCAGGCTCAAGTCCCGGGAGCCGAACGTCGGGCTCATCGTCGTCGACTACCTCCAGCTCATGACCTCGGGCTCGACCGCCGAGAACCGCGTCCAGGAGGTGTCGCAGATCTCGCGTGCGCTCAAGGTGCTCGCGCGCGAGCTGGAGGTGCCCATCCTCGCCATGTCGCAGCTCTCGCGGGCCGTGGAGCAGCGTCACGACAAGCGGCCGCTCCTCTCCGACCTCCGCGAGTCGGGGAGCCTCGAGCAGGACTCGGACCTCGTCCTCTTCGTGTACCGGGACGAGTACTACCTGGGCGAGGAGTCGGACCAGCAGGGGATCGCGGAGATCATCCTCGCCAAGCACCGGAACGGCCCGACCGGGACGGTCAAGCTCTCGTTCCTGCGGCGGTACGCGAAGTTCGCCGATCTGGCGACGGCGTAGTCGGTTCTGCACGCCCGCGGCTCGTCGCGGCAGGTGCTTGAATCAGGCCGTGGTCGAGCGCCACCACGTCCGCATCGAGTACTGCGTTCCCTGAGGGGCGCGGCCGAACGCCGCCGGTCTGGCGGCGAGGATCCTGGAGGAGCTGGAGCACGAGATCGGATCGGTCGAGGTCGTCATGGGCGCGAACGGGATCTTCGACGTCCAGCTCGACGGCGAGCTCGTCTTCGAGAAGGCGATGCTCGGCCGCTACCCGGAGCCGGACGACGTGCTGCCGCTGCTCCGGCACGCGCTCGGCGCCTAGCGGACGGCCTGATTCGGACTCCGGCCGCGCACGGCCCCAGGCGGGCATCCGCCATCCCTCGCGACCGCTCTCCGCCCGGGCAGCTCGCCCCGCCCACCGCATAGGCTTGACCGGTGGCGGAAGCCGTGGCGAGCGGCGCACCCGAGGCCAGGCGCGTCCTCGCCGGGTACTACGCGCTCGCCGGCCTGTACACGCTCTCGGCGGCCCTCATCTGGGGCGTCAACACGCTCTTCCTCCTCGACGCGGGGCTGAGCTTCTTCGAGGTCTTCGTCGCGAACGCGGCCTTCTCGGCGGGCATGGTCGTGTTCGAGGTCCCGACCGGCGTCGTCGCGGACACGCTCGGCCGCCGCGTCTCGTTCCTGCTCTCGGTCTCGGTCCTCGCGGCCACGACGCTCGGGTACGTGGGACTCGCAGAGATCCAGGCGGGAGTCGTCGCGTACGCCGCGGTGTCGGTGGGCATGGGCCTCGGCTTCACCTTCTACTCGGGTGCGATGGAGGCCTGGGTCGTGGACGCGCTCGCGGCCACGGGGCATCGCGGCCTGCTCGACCGCGTCTTCGCGAGGGGGCAGCAGGTGACGGGCGCTGCGATGCTGCTCGGGACGGTCGGCGGCGGGCTGCTCGGCCAGGTCGACCTCGCGCTCCCGTACCTGGTGCGCGCGGTGCTGCTCGCGAGCGTCTTCGTGATCGCGTACGCAGTCATGCACGACCTCGGCTTCACGCCACGGAGGGTGAGCGCCGGCGCTCTTCCGGGCGAGATCGCGAGCAACGCCCGCTCGGGCGTCCGCTTCGGCTGGCGTCAGCCCGGGCTTCGCCTGCTCATGCTGGCGAACGCCGTGCAGGCGGGGTTCCTCATGTGGGCGTTCTACGCGGCCCAGCCGTACCTCCTCGAGCTGCTCGAGAGCGACGCGGTCTGGGTCGCCGGCCTCGTGGCCGCCGGAATCGCCGTCTCGACGATGTGCGGGAACCAGGTGGTGGACGTCGCCTCGCGCTACTGCGGGCGGCGCACCACCCTGCTGCTCGGCGCTGCAGCGGTGCAGGCGGCCGCGGCGGCAGTCGTCGGCCTGGCGGGCTCGTTCTGGATCGCGCTCGCCGCGCTGCTCGTCTTGATGGCCGCGACAGGCGTCTCCGGCCCGGTGCGCTCGGGCTACCTGCACCAGGTCGTGCCCAGCGAGCGGCGGGCGACGGTCGTGTCCTTCGACTCGCTCGTCTCGAACGCCGGAGGCATCGGCGCGCAGGTCGGCCTCGGAGCGCTCGGCGAGGGCCGGTCGGTGGGGTCGGCGTTCGTCGCGGGCGGGGTCGCGACGGCCGCGGTGCTGCCGCTTCTCCGCCGGGTGCGAACGCTCGGCGGGCGTGCCGACCGGATCGTCGGCGAGCGCGCGGGCGTCGAGTCTCCCTGTGCGGGCTCCGGGATCCCGGCGGTCTCGGCGGTCGAGACCTCGCCGCTCGAGGAGCAGGAGCCGGCGGCGGCCGCGGCGCGGGCGTAACCGCGCGCGTGCAAGACTGGCGCGCGTGCCCGCGACCGTCATCGTCGGGGCGCAGTGGGGCGACGAAGGCAAGGGCAAGATCGTCGACCTGCTGGCCCGGGAGGCCGACCTCGTCTGCCGCTACCAGGGAGGCCCGAACGCCGGCCACACCATCGTGGTCGGCGAGGCCACGTACAAGATCCGCCAGATCCCGACCGGGATCCTGCAGGGAAAGCGGTGCGCGATCGGCGCCGGCTGCGTCGTCGACCCCGGGGTGCTCGTCGCCGAGCTCGACGAGCTCGAGGCGCGCGGGCACACGACCGAGGGCCTGCTCTTCCTCTCCGGCAACGCGCACCTGATCATGCCCTGGCACGTCGCGCTGGACGGGGCGCGGGAGCGGCGCCTGGGCAAGCTGCAGATCGGGACGACGCGCCGAGGGATCGGACCGGCGTACGCGGACAAGGCGACGCGGATCGGCATCCGTGTCCAGGACCTGCTCG
>Ga0073934_10006797_pt1 | contig 16365 bp, 11 predicted proteins | sample LarsenN4metaG_FD_76834 | JGI IMG/M metagenome (GOLD analysis project Ga0073934, IMG submission 76834) | Hot spring sediment bacterial and archeal communities from British Columbia, Canada, to study Microbial Dark Matter (Phase II) - Larsen... ...
CCGCGAACAACTCGCCAAGCTGCCCGACGCGCCGCTGGTGGTGTACCTCGCCGGCCGCAAGTTCGGCTCCACGGGGCAGGAATCGCTCACCTGGGCGATGAACGTCTGGCTGCCGGGGATGGTCGCCGAGCGGTATCGGCACAGCCGGATCGTGGCGCTGTCGACGGGCAACGTCTACGGCACCGTGCCGGTGGCGTCGGGCGGGTCGCGTGAGACCGATCTGCTGAACCCCATCGGCGAGTACGCCCAAAGCTGCCTCGGCCGCGAACGGATGTTTCAGTACGCCAGCGAGATCCACGGCACGCCGGTGACGTTGGTCCGGCTGAACTACGCCTGCGAGTTGCGGTACGGCGTGCTGGTCGATCTGGCGCTCAAGGTCTGGACCGGTCAGCCGATCGACCTGACGATGGGGCACTTCAACGTGATCTGGCAGGCCGATGCCAATGCCCACGCGCTCGCGGCGTTCGGGCTGTGCGCCAGTCCTGCCGCGGTGCTGAACGTCACCGGTCCGGAAACGCTGTCGGTCCGTGAGACCTGCGCAGAGTTCGGCCGGCTACTGGATCGCACGCCGCAGTTCGTCGGCGAACCGGCCGCCGATGCGCTGCTGAACGACGCCTCCGAGGCGTGCCGGCGGTTCGGTTCGCCGCGGGTATCGCCCGCCGTGCTGATGCGGTGGATCGCCGACTGGATTGAGCGCGGGCAACCGCTGCTCAACAAGCCGACGCACTTCGAAAACCGCGACGGGAAGTTTTGAGCGAAGCCCACGGGTTGCAACCCGTGGGCATCCAGTGCATCACTTCTCGCGGCACAAAAACCACCGCGAGAGTTGCCGGCAGGTCGCGGAGCAGCATTCCTTCGTTTCGCGCCACGACCACTGGCACCAGGTTTCGTCGACCGGCGGCGCGGGGCTCGCTTCGTGGAAGTCGTACCGCTGGCCCGGTACGTAGACCTGGCCCTCGAGCACCCCTTGCCGAAGGCTGCCGGGAGACACCCGCGACGGTTGTTTGGCCGTCATCCAGTGGGCAGCGATGAGCGCGTCGGTCAGGTATTCGGCACAGTGCACGCCGTCGCTCCGGCCGCCGGTGACGTGATGCCGGATCCCGTACGGACGCCCCAACTGGCTCTTCAGATGGTTGACGAATGCCGCGGCTTCGGCCTCGGTGAGCGGCCGCGCGGGGTGCACGACCTCGACCTCGCTGGGGACGAGGAACCGCAGGTACTCGTCGAGCGGGGACTTGCGGACGCCGCAGCCGTTCATGGCGTCGTACACCACGGGACCGTCCGGTTCGCAGACGACGGTGGCGACGTGCGTGAAGGAGCTTCCCGAGAAGACCTTCACGGCCAGACAATCCCCCTGGCTGAAGATCAGCGAGCCGGTCTGGACGGTGTTCCGGATCTCCGAGAACTGGGCCGTCGTAACATCCGCCGGGGTTGCGGCAAGGGTCAGGAGCAGAAGATACGTGGGCATGGGCGGTCATCCGCGCAGGGACTGGGCCGTTCGGATTATCCTGCGGGAGACAACGCCCGGCCACCGCGGGCGGATCAAAACCTGGTCGCCGCAAAGCCTCCGGGTCGCGGCTAAACTTGGCACAGGGCGTCTGTTAGACTGGGGAACGACGACCCAATTCCCCAGACACCGATCGGCCGATGCGTTTTCGTCCCTCACAGACCCCGCCGCACCTTGACCGCCGGCTGCAGCGCCGGATGCTGGGGTACGTCGCCGTGATCGCCGTGGTGATGGTGGCGTTCCAACTGCTGCCTCAGGCGCGGAAGCCGCAGCAGCCCGGCCCGGTCGCCGGTCAACCGGCCGCCTCGCCGGACGAGATGGACTTCCAGGTCCGTGACGTGCCAGACCGTCCGCTGGCGCCCGATGAGTTCCGGTCCGTCCCGGAACCCGCGGTGGAGGGGACGGCGGCGGAGACGGTCCGGCCGGAGCTCCCCACCGCAGCCCCGGCGGCTGCCGGCGAGGCGGACCCGCAGCTCGACCGAACGCGGCTGGCCGCCGTTCGCGACAACACGCTGGGCATCCGGGCGGACGAATCCGAGGCGTTCTTCTACGTGCTCGATCACGTCCGCCGCGTTCCGGGGACGTTTCTCGAACAGTCGGCGCAGCCCGGCGTGCAGTACGTCAACCTGATGACCGACCCCACGCTGTATCGGGGCGAGCCGGTCACCATCACCGGCGAGATGTGGCGGCTGTACGAGTTCCCGTCGAACGAGAACCGCTACGGCCTGACGACGCTGTATGAAGCCTGGATCTTCACCAGCGATTCCAGCACGCATCCCTTTCGAGTGGTGGCCACCAGCCTGGGGGACGGAATTCAACCGGGCGACAACCAGCGGACTCCGGTCCGGTTGACGGGATACTTCTTCAAGCGCGAAGGGTATGAAACCCCCGGCGGGCTGCATGTGGCCCCCACGCTGTTGGCCCGCCGAATCAGCCGCTACCGGGCGCCCGGCACGCCCCCACCCGCGGATGGTCTGGCGCCCATCATGCTGGGGGTGGTGGTGGCGATTGGACTGATCCTGTCGGCGACGCTGCTGTCGTTCGCCTGGAGCGACCGCCGCACTCCGCGCCGGTCCAGTCCGCTGCCGCCCCTCAGCGGCGAGGCCGCCGCGCAAATGGAAGCCAGCGACGCCCGCAGCATCGCGGAACAGTTGCGGGCCCTCGCCGACCGCGAGCGGGAGGAAGAATACCGTCGGCAACATGGCGGTGGAGCGGCGTCCCTTCCCGAACGGAACGGCAAGCCCGTGGCCGGCGACGAGATCGTCGATCTCCCCACCCCGTTTCCGCCGACGCGGGTCCCGCCGTCCGAACGGGGCGGCAGCGGTCCCACGCGGTAGGCACAGCCACCCGTTACAACCGGCCCGTCGGGTTGGCTTTCCCCAGAACCGCGGGAACTGGTCTTGCGAACCCCCAACCGGGGCCACTAGGGTGCAAGGGAAGTCGGAAGTACGTCTGCCCGCACGGACGCGGCCTGTCAGGAATTCGCGTCCATGAAGCCCTGGTTGTCCGCCGGTCTGTTCACCGCATTGGCGCTCGTCGGCTGCCAGCCGATCACCTACACCGTGCGATTCACCAACAATTCGCCGCAAACGACCGACTTCGTGATCGACGAACGGGGGGTGGACGACGACACGTTTGTGCCCGACGTCGCCGGCATGGGGGGCAAGCAGACGGTCACGCACCAGTCGACGACCGATGAGGCCAACATCGCCTCCGGAGCGCTGATCGGGCAGCAGTTGGTCATCACCGACGCCCGCTGCACGGCCAAAGTCACCGACGGCGACGTGGTGGACGTGGTCAAGCAGCCGGACGGCTCGCTGACCTGCACCGTCACGCCGGGCTCCAACCTCGAGCAGGATGCCAGCGGTCCGACGCGGGCGGTCCGCCGGTTGTTTGGTCGGTAGTTCGCTGTCAGCGCCCAAGGCCGTCCGCCCAATTCGTCGCGCGGGGCCGCTGACGGCCAGTCACGGACCTTCCCGTGGCAATTGACAGCGAAATTGCCCAGGGAGTAGGCTCCCGGTCAGGAATGCCGTCGGCCGCGCGACTGCGCCGGGGATGCGGCCGGGCCGATGGTTCCCTTCCGGGTTACTGAAGCGGCTGCCGATGCCTTTCCCGACGGACCTGACGTCGACTGAAGACCGCCTCGCCGCCTGCGAGGAGCTCATCGGCTACAAGTTTCGCGATCGGGGCCTGCTGCTGCGATGTCTGACGCACGCGTCGATATCGCGCACGCGCCTGGAGTCGAACGAACGGCTGGAGTTCCTGGGGGACGCCATCCTGGGGGCGGTCACCTGCGAGCTGTTGTACCACCGGTTCCCGGAGGAGACCGAAGGGGAGCTGACGCGGATCAAGTCGATCATCGTCAGCCGCAGCACCTGCGCGCGGATCAGCGAAGAGGCGGGCCTCGACCGGTGTCTGATGCTGGGCAAGGGCCTGAGCGTGGGAGACCAGGTCCCCAGCTCGGTGGTCGCGGCGGTCTTCGAGTCGCTGGTGGCGGGCATCTATCTCGACGGCGGACTCGAAGCCGTGCGGGAGTTCATTCACCGCTGGGTGGAACCGGAGATCGAACGGACGCTGGAGACCCGGCACGGGAAGAACTTCAAGAGTCTGCTGCAGCAGATGGCGCAGAAGTCGCTGGGGGCGACGCCGGTGTATACGCTGCTGGACGAGAAGGGGCCGGACCACTCGAAGTGCTTCAAGGTGTCGGCGACGGTGGGGACGGAGACGTTTCCGCCGGCGTGGGGGCCGAACAAGAAGGAAGCGGAGCAGCGGGCGGCGGAGAATGCTTGGTGTTCGCTGCAACACCAGCCCCCGCCGTATGTTGCGGATTGACGCCCGGGCGGGACCGGGGGCCAAAAAAGAAAACAGGGGCCAAAAAAGAAGAGGCAGCCGATGGGAATCGACCGCCTCCACTGCGATGATCGCGGAGTTGCGTCTGACGATTACGGCGTGCCGGTCGGAGCCGCAGCCTTCTTCTTCGCAGACTTCTTCTTGGCGACCTTCTTCGTCGCCTTCTTGGCAGCCTTCTTCTTGGCAGCCTTCTTGGTCGCCTTCTTGGCAGCCTTCTTCGCAGCCTTCTTCTTAGCCACTGTCGTGCCTCCTTCCAGAGAGACTTGCAGTGACCGTCTTCGCCGCTGACATACCGGGCTAAGCTGATCGGCGCCGACGAGTCACCCTTCCGAATCCTTTCCGGCCTGCCAACCTTGACAAGCCGCGTGGCTGAGAACCGAGTCAAGCGTCTGTGATCGACGACCGCGGCAGCAGTCTGGCTCTACACTTGACAGCTCGAACATCAGTCTCATTGCCACTGAACTGGCCGCCAATGCTAAGCATTTCTGCAATTACTTCAAGTCTTTTATGCAACTCCACGCGCAGATTTTCGACGAAATTTCAAGGGACCGCGCCGCGCGATCGGGGCGCTCCCAACGCCTCCGACCCCGCGCCGCACGCCGCCCAACGTCCTCTTCGCGCGGGTGATGGCCGCGCACAACACGCGCGCCGCGCGCTGCGCGCGATGACGTGCGATGACGTGCGATCATCACGATGGCCGCGCAGCCCGCGCTCTTGCGCGTCGGCGTTGCGCGGCCCGCAGCGATCAAACACTCCTGAAAAAACAGCCGTTTTCGTCATCCCGCCGCGATTCGTCCCGCGGTGGCGCGGGTGTGTTGAACGCCGCGATGACGTCAGGGCCACGCGGTCGTGACCTGCGATGCGCGGCCGTGAACGACACGACGACGTCGCGCCATCGCCGCGCGCCGTCGATGACGCGCGGCCGCGCTGCGAACCGCCGACGGACATCATCCGGCGGGTGGGGAGAGGTCGTTCAGAATTTCCTGCATGTACCGAAAACTTTCCCGCGCGATGTGCTCCGCACCGGGTCGATAGTCGAACACCTCGACCGACACCCACCCCTGATACCCCGACGCCAGCAGCGCGCGAAAGATCGGATGATAGTCCGTCGAACCCATCCCCGGACCGAGCAGGTTGCTGTCGTTGACGTGAAAGTGTTTCGTAAGCGGCGCGTACTTCGCGATCAGTTCCGGGATCGGCGTCGGCTCCGACAGCATCGCCTTCACGTCCTGGTGCAACTGGAAGCAGGGATGGTTGACCATCGCAATCAGCTCGGCGGCGTCCGCGCACGTGTTGCAGAAGTCGGTCTCCTTCGGCGTGAGCGGCTCCATGCAAATCGTCACCCCGCAGTCCGCCAGCGCAGGCATGGCGCCGCGGAAGACTTCGGCGGCGTGCGCATACGCCTGCGCGCGCGACATGCCCCGCTCCAGGCTCCGCTGGGCCGGCGATCCGAAGACCATCACCGTGCCCCCCAGATCGGCGCACGCGCGGCCGAGCTCGATCAGGTACTTCGTGGTCGCCGACCGGAGGGCGGCGTCAAACGTGGTGAGGTGAAATCCCTCCGTCTTGGCCAGAAGCCAGTGCAGGCCGCAGAGGGTTAACCCGTGGTCTGCGGCGATCTTGCGGAGTTCGCGGCGGCGTTCGGCGGAGACGTCGGTGATCCGCGGGGCCAGAGTAAAAGGTGCGACCTCCAGACCGGTGTAACCGGTCTCGGCGGCGAATCGGCACTGCCGCTCCCAGTCCCATCCCTCGAACAATTCCTGGCAGATGGCGAGTTTCATGATTGGGACCTCATCATCGGTCTGAGAACCACTCCCTGTCGTCGGCCCGTCCCGGTGCAGCGCATGCGGGTCGCGGCGAACCGTTGAGGGATGACGATACCACCGGTGGGACGGCATCGCGAGCGGACGTCATCGGCAGGCGTTGCCGATTGCTTGCCCGACCCCCGCGAAGTTGCGGGAATCTGCCGGCGAAATGGCCGAGTTCTTCGTGGAACCGGGCCGGCTCCGCATACAACACGTCTCTCTCCGTTTCCTGACAACGAGCGGTCGCAGCCTGACGTCTCGGACACGAGCAGCGCGAGCTGCGGTGTGCGAATCTGTCAAGACAGGGGAACTGTGCGCATCGTAGGGGACTGCCGAGAGGTGGAAGAGTCTGGGTTCCCAGAGAACCGATTGTGTCAAAGACCGGAGTTGCGCCGAGCGGCGCTGGCTGTGGGTGCAACGCCGGCTTTGCGGACTGTGAGGACGATTGCGGACGACCCAACGGGCGTTTCCCCAGGAAACGCATCCGGTGGAACTGAGGGGATCTGACGACATGTGAAAATGCGCGGTCTGGCTCAAGGGGGATGGCATTGACGCCGATCTCTTTGACAGGACCGGAGGCATCATTCACACCCAGAGATTCCCCCATTGGCTTCGCTGCCGAGCCGGATCGAACAAGGACAGATCGATGAAATACGCAACCTGGATGGTCGTCCTGACGAGTGCCCTGGCACTCGCCGCGCAGGGGAAGGCCGAGGCCTCCTACTGCGGGGCCGGGAAGTTCTTCTCGTTGTCCAAGAAGGCCTGCGCTCCCTGCGGCGACTATTGCGCCGCCCGGGAATGCAACACAACGTGCTACAAGACGGTTTACGAAACGGTTTGGGAGCCGCAAACCTATACCTGTACCCGGACGGTTTACGACCGTTGCGTGGAGCAGGTGCCGGTGACCTGCACCCGCAACGTGTATGAAACCTGCTGGCGCGACGAGTGCTACACGGTCTGCAAGCCCTGCTACCAGACCTGCTACCGCGACGTCTGCTGCACGGTCCGCAAGCCGTGCTACCAGACCTGCTATCGCGACGTGGTCTGCCGCGTTCGCAAGCCGTGCTACCAGACCTGCTATCGCGACGTCTGCTGCACGGTTCGCAAGCCGTGCTACCAGACCTGCTATCGCGACGTGTGCTACACGGTCTGCAAGCCGATCTACGAAACCTGCTATCGCCAGGTCTGCTGCACGCAGTACCGGACGGAAACGGAAACCTGCTACAAGAACGTGTGCTACACGGTCTGCCGGCCGGTCACCGAGATGAAGACGGTTCAGGTCTGCACCGGGGACTGGGTGACCGAGACGAAGCAGGTGCCCGGGCCGATCTGCCAACGGTGCGTGTGCGATCCGGGGACGTGGGAAGTCGACCCCTGCACCGGCTGCTGCGTGTACAAGCCGGGCTGCTGCCGGACGGTCTGCGAGCAGACCATGCGGACGGTGTGCTGCAAGCGGTGGGTGCCGCGGGTGGAATGCCGGCAGGTCTGCTGCACGCGGATGGAGCAGGAAGTGCGTCAGTGCCAGGTGCCCTACACGGTCTGCCGCAAGGTCCCCTACACGGTGACGAAGAACGTCCCGTACACGACCTGCCGGTACGAGCAGCAGGTGTGCACGCGGAAGGTGCCCTACACCACCTGCACCTGGACCTGCGAGACGATCACCAAGCGGGTGCCCTACACCACCTGCACCTGGACCGAGCAGTGCATCACGAAGAAGGTGCCCTACACCACCTGCACCTGGACCTGCGAGACGATCACCAAGAAGGTGCCCTACACCACCTGCACGATGACCACGGAAGTCCGGACCCGCAAGGTTCCCTACACCACCTGCCGCCAGGTCTGCGAGACCCGGATGGTGTGCAAGACCCGCTGCGTGCCCCGGCAGATCTGTGAGACGAAGGTCCGCTGCGTGCCCCGGACGGTCTGCCGTCAGGTGCCCGTGGAGACCTGCTGTCCCGCGCCGGTGTCGTGTGCCGCCCCGGTGACCGCCGCCGCTCCGTGTGCCACCTGCACGAAGTGACGCAGACAAACTGAGCAACGCGCGACAGAAGCCCAGGGGTTGCAACCCCCTGGGCTTCGTGCCTTGGGCTCACAGCACCGGCGCGAACATCCGGCAGCCGTTTTCGATCAGCCGGGCGGCCAGCGACCGCCGCGTCCACTCGTCGAGTCTGATCGCCACCGCGTCGGTCAGATCCTGGTCAAACGCGTGGTCCAACTGCTCGGCCAGGCCGGAATCGTACAGGACCACCCCCACCTCGAAGTTCAGGAACACGCTGCGGTGGTCGAAATTCGCCGTCCCGACGAGCGCCCAGCAGCCGTCGATCGACAACGTCTTGGCGTGCTGCTGCCCGCGGCGATACTCGTAGACCTCCACGCCGGCGGCCAGCAGTTCGTCGTAGAAGGACCGGCACGCCTGGTACGTCGTCCAGTAGGTGACCGGTCCCGACACCAGCACGCGCGTCCGGACGCCTCGCAGCGCCGCGGCCACCAGGGCCGAGGTCAATGCGGGGGTCGGCACGAAGTACGACGTGGCCAGGGTCACTGATCGTTGAGCCTCGTTGATCGCCGCGAACATCAGCGTGTGGAACACGCTTTCGGGTAGGTCGGGCCCGCCGGCGAGCACCTGGGCATCGACGTTCCCGGCATCGCGCGGCGGCGGAAACAGATCGGGATCGTTCAGATCCTGTCCCGTGGCGTACAGCCAGTCGGTCGCGAAGACCTCCTGCAATTGCAGCACGGTCGGGCCCTCGAGCCGCAGGTGCGCATCGCGCCAGAAGCCGAAGTGCTTGTTCTCGCCGAGGTACTCGTCGCCGACGTTCATCCCCCCGGTGAAACCGACCACGCCGTCCACCAGCACGATCTTGCGATGGCTGCGGAGGTTGATCGACCAGCGCTCGCGGAACGTCTGGCCGGGGACGAAGCTGGCGACCTCGATGCCGGCCTCGCGCATCGGCTGCAGGAACCGCGACGTCAGCCGGACCGAACCGATGGCGTCGTACAGGAACCGCACGGCGACCCCCTGGCGGGCCTTGTCGATCAGCATGTCCCGCAGTTGCGTCCCCACCCGGTCCGGCTGCCAGATGTAGTATTCCAGGTGGATCGAATGTTCGGCCGCGTCGATCGCCTGCCGGATGGACGAAAAGGCGGCATGCGTATCGTGAAACAGTTCGACCCGATTGCCGACGGTTCCCTTGGTCCCCCCGATCCGCTGCGCCAGCCGCAAGAGCTGCAGTTGCGTTTCGTTGAGCCGGTCGTGTCCGTGAATGTGCTGGGCCGCCAATTGCGGAAGGGACGGAACAAAGCCCTCCGTCAGCGCCCGCCGGCGGCGAACCCGCGGCTGGACCCGATCGATGCCGAACAGCAGAAACAACAGCCCCCCCACGATCGGCAGCGTCACAATCGCCATCAGCCACGCCACGGTCGACGCCGGCCAGCGCTTCTTGGTCAGCAGGACGGTCGGCACCAGGACGACCACCAACACCACGTCCAGCACCGAGGCCAGCGCCACCAGCACCGCAACGGTTTCCTGTTCCCACTGCCACCAGTTCATGGCGTCCGCGGCTCCCCGGTCGGTCGTTGCATCTGGCCGCGAATGTCCACCCCGACCGCGTCACTCCAGGCCTCCAGCAGCCGCCGGTAAATCGGCCCCGGATGCCCGCTGCCAATCGGCTGGCCCTCGAACCGCGTCGCCGGCAACAGGCATGGCGGGGTCGACGTGAGCAGCACCTCGTCGGCGGCCCGGAGATCTTCCACCGTCAGCCGCCGGCGTTCACCGTCCAGACGCAGACCTCCGGCCAGCTCGTACAGCATGCCCAGGCTGACCCCCTCCAACACCGTCCCCGGCGGCGGTGATCGCAGCACCCCGTTCCGCACCACACACACGTTGCACGCCGCGGTCTCGGTGATGGCGCCATCGGCATCGAGCAGGAGCGCCATCGCCTGCGGGAACCGCGATCGCACCTCCCGATCGGCGAGCGTCCAGTGCAGCCGGCTGCGCGACTTGATGCGGCGATCGACGATTTCGTCCGGCAAGGCGGGAACTCGCGAGACGGCCAGTTCGACGCCGGCGTCGTACTTTGCGGCCCAGGTCGCATACGGGAGCGGAAACGTGTGCACGCCGACGGAGCACCCCGCGTCCCGCGCCGCGTCGCGACTGACGTAGGTCGGATTCGGTCCGGCGGTGACGAACACGATCACCCCCAGGTCGTCGTCCAACGAGACCAGCCCCGTATTGTGCCGGACGACCTGCAGCAGCACGTCGCGGAGCTCGTCCATTGGCACCCGCGGCGCCAGCCCCGTCAGTGCCAGCGATTGCCGCAGCCTGGCGAGATGTTCGTCGACGCGGAACGGTTCGTGCCGGAACGTCCGCAGCATCTCCGACACCGCCACCCCGCCGACCACCCCCAGGTCGAACACGTGCAGCGCGGCCTGCGAGACCGGCACAAAGCGGCCGTTGAGATAGGCGATGGGTTCGGTCATGGGACGTCGATTGTTGTTGTTGGCTGGTGTCTGCGAATCATGAGCCCCGGAGGGGCGGCCAGACCGTAGCCCCAGTCTCACGCCTGGGGCTAGGGTCTGGCCGCCACTTCGTGGCTGCAAACATGGGAAGCTCGTCGCCCTTCGCTGGATGCTGCGCGTGCCGTGGGCTCACGATCATCGTAGAATCGGGACACCACTGTCGGGAAGGAACTGCGATGACGAATATGCTGCCTTTGCATCGACCGCTGGATGAGGAATCTGCGGAGCTGCCCCGCACGCTGTCGCTGGAGCTGGTGGTCCGGGACCCGGATGTGATCGCGGAACTGGCGATCCACCCGGCCGGGGAGGCCCGCGATGATTTTGCCCTGAAGGCGCTGCGGATCGGGGTGCTGGCCCTGCGGCAGGCCCGCGGGCAGATCGACACCGAGGCCATCCGCCGCGAGGGGGACCGGCTGCTGATGTCGCTGCAGAACCAGCTCAAGGCGCACGCCGAACTGGTGCAGGACCGCACGGCGGCCACGCTGCGCGACTATTTCGATCCGCAGTCCGGCCGGTTTCAGGAGCGGGTGAACCGGCTGATCCAGCGCGACGGGGAACTGGAGCAGGTGCTCCGTCGGCAACTTGGTGCGGAAGACTCCGAGCTGGCGAAGACGCTGTCGCAACACTTCGGCCAGGACAGCGAGCTGTTGCAGTGGCTGAACCCCGACGAATCCCGGGGGTTGCTCGGCGCGCTGCGCGAAACCCTGGAGCAGCAGCTCGCCGCACAGCGCGAACACGTCCTCAAGCAGTTCTCGCTCGACCACAAGGAGGGAGCGCTGTCCCGGTTCATTGAGGAACTGACGGAGCGGCAGGGAACGCTGACGGAACAGTTGCAGGAGAAGATCGAAACCGTGGTCAAGGAGTTCTCGCTGGACGAGGAGAACTCGGCCCTCAGCCGGCTGGTGGCGAACGTCGATCGGGCCCAACGGACGATCACCCGCGAGTTCTCGCTCGACGAGGAAGCCTCCGCCCTGTCGCGGCTCAAGCGGATGCTGGAACAGACCAACTCGGCCATCGAGGGGCATCTGTCGCTCGACGAGGAGAACTCCGCCCTCGCGCGGCTCAAGCGGGAGATGCTCAAGCTGCTCACCGATCACCGCGAAGAGAACGTCAAGTTCCAGGAAGATGTCAAACTGGCGATCAACAACATCGTCTCCCGCAAACAGGAGGCCGCAAAGTCGACCCGGCACGGACTGGACTTCGAGCAGGCCGTCAGCGAGTTCGTCCTCGCCGAATGCCAGAAGTCGCAGGACCTGGTGGAGGCGACCGGCAGCCGCGTCGGCCGGATCAAGAACTGCAAGGTGGGGGACGCCGTCATTGAACTCGGCGCGGAGAGCATTGCCCCGGGCGCCAAAGTGGTCGTGGAGGCCAAGGAGGTCGCCGGGTATCAACTCACCGACGCCCGCACCGAGATCGAACAGGCCCGCCAGAACCGCGACGCCAGCACCGGCCTGTTCGTCTTCAGCCGCCGCACCGCGCCGGCGGGATTGGAACCGGTGTCGCGACTCGGCAACGACGTCTACGTGCAGTGGGATGCCGAGGACCCCGAGACCGATTTGTATCTCAAGCTGGGCATCAGCCTGGCCCGCGCGCTCGCCGTCCGCCAGCACCTGCACGACGCCGCCCAGACCGCCGACGTGCAGGCGATTGAAACGGCCATCCTGGGGATCGAAAAGGCCGCCGGCGGCCTCGACGAACTGGAGAACTCCGCCACCCAGGTCTGCAGCCACGGCGAGAAGATGCAGAAGCGGATCGGCCTGATGCGGAAGGAGCTCGAGCGGCAACTCGCCGTGCTGAAGGAGAAGACGCAGGCGCTGAAGCTCAGTTGAACCACGCGGCATACGCCACGCCGAGCGAGTTCTGGAACATGCCGAGCACGCGGAAAAACGCCCCCAGGTTCATGTCCGGGCGCGTGGCATCGAGGTACTTGTCCCGCGGCGGTTCGCTCCGCAGCCGGTTCCAGTCGAAGGCGGGCGGGGGATCGTCCAGCACGGTCTTCCAGTTCACGCCCGTTCTGGTCGGTGGGCTGACGAACTGCACCACGCCCGCAGGAATCACCTTGCGTCCGTCGAACACCGCCTCCAGTTCGTCGATCATTCCCAGCCAGCCATCGATCATGGCGTCGGTCACCGGAAGGCCGATCACCCCCTGCTGACGCGCGCTGGGCAGCCACTCGTGGTCGTTGTCCTGCTCCGCGCGGATCCGTGTCCACGTTTCTCGATTCAACGCGCAAACCTGCAGCACGTGCCGGCGGAATGACCCCAATCGGGCCGGCTCCTTCACGGGCACATGGCCCCAGGCCTCAAACAGCTTCTCCTGCTTTTCCGCGGGAGTTCCGGCAAAGGCCTGCTTGGGACGCGCGAAGAACTCCTCGGCGGTCAAGTCAAACTGGGTCTGCGCATCGACCGCCAACTGCACATCGATCATCGCCATCAGCAGGTGACAATAGGCCTGCAACCACGCCGCATCGCCCCGGTCGAAGCAGACCAGAAAATCGGGGTTGCCCTCGAGGAACGGCGGACGACGTCCCAACAGTTTGATCAGGATCTCGCTGAGCCGCTCGCTGGCGTTCCCGTCGCCGGTCATGTCGAACCGAATGTCGGCCAACCGCAGACGGAGAGTGACGTTCTCCGCCGTCATCGCCTTCAGCGTGGCTTCCGACGCCGAGAGATCGTGATAGAAGCCCTCCAGCAGACGGCGAAAGGCAAAGTACGTGATCGGACTCGGGTCCGGATTCCGGGGAACCGGCAACCGCAGAAACGGCGCCCGCGTGTTCTCGGACAAACAGCCGTACTCATACAGCCCCTGCCCCAGCCGTTCGACCCCCCGCGCGAACTGCACCACGCCCAGGCCAAACCGCAGCTGGTCGTTGTCCGGCTCGTTTGTCAGCGCAGCCCTCAGTTCGTGTTCCCCGCGAGCCAGGTTGCCGGAGTGCAGGTGCTGCTCAGCCAGCGGCGAATTCGCTTCCGACGACGGTGCGGCCAGGCTGACGACGATCAGGCTGATGGGAATCCAGGTCATGTCATCTCCTCCCGCCGTCTCCCTCAGGCTGATCGGCGGCCGTCTCCGGATTCCACGGCGGCTGCGGCGTGCGAAGGTTCCGCCCGCCCTCAGTCTACCCGCACGTACAGGCTGCCGTTTCAAAGATCCGGGGCGGTCGGGAGCTGTCTCTTCCCGCGGCATTCCGTATTCCGTTGCTGGCGTGCCAAGTTTGACCCCCAGTGTTCGCCCGTTTACACTCAACCAACCCCTCGGATTGATCCCTTCGGATGCCACAGACCGCCCACGACCTGCTGTCCAAGCTCACCGAGCTGGGAGTCTTGCCCGCCGAAGACCTCTCCGCCGCGGCGGCTTTGTTTCCTGACGGGCAATGGCCGGAAGAGCTGGGCGTGTTGCTCGACGGGTTGTTTCGCGCGGGCAGAATCACGCAGTTTCAGGCGCAAACATGCTACGCCGGCCGGGCAGACACGTTGCTGCTCGGGGATTACGTTCTCCTGGAACCGCTCGGCGCCGGGGGGATGGGGCAGGTGTTCAAGGCCCGGCATCGGCGGATGAAGCGGGAGGTCGCGCTCAAAATCCTGCCCCCGGCGGTGCAGCAGTCCCCCGACTTCATCGCCCGCTTTCAGCGCGAAGTGGAAGCGGCCGCCAAGCTCACGCATCCCAATGTGGTCACCGCGTACGACGCCGGCGAAAGCCGCGGCGTGCATTATCTGGTGACCGAGTACGTTTCCGGCCAGGATCTGGGCGCTCTGATCAAACGGCAGGGTCCATTGCCGGCCGAGACGGCGGTGGAACTGCTGCTGCAGGTCGCCGCCGGGTTGGACTACGCCCATCGGCAGGGGGTGATCCACCGGGACATCAAGCCGAACAACATCCTGGTGGGACGCGACGGCGTCGTGAAGGTGGCGGACCTGGGACTGGCCCGGTTGCTCGCGTCGCCGGAACAGCCGGCGGCGGCGGAGCGGGGGTTGACCAACACCGGCGCCGTGATGGGAACCATCGACTACATGGCCCCGGAGCAGGCCGAGGACACGCACCGGGCGGACGAGCGGTCGGACATCTACAGCCTGGGGTGCACGCTGTATTTCCTGCTCACGGGTCAACCGCCGTTTCCTGCCGGGACGGTGGTGCAGAAGATTCTCGCCCATCGCGAGCAGCCGCCGCCGGTTCTCTCCCCGGCCACGGCGCCCGGCGATGCGGCGCTGCTCGCCGCATTGAACGCCGTGTTGCAGAAGCTGCTCGCCAAGCGGCCGGAGGACCGCTTCGAGACGATGGCCGACGTTCTCGCCGCGCTGCGACCCCTGCGGTCGAATTCCGTCGACCTGACCCGCACGTTTGCCGCGGCGCCCGTTCCTGCGGCGAGTCCTGCAGCGAGTCAGAACACGCAACAGGGGACCGACGCACAATCGCCGACGGTGATGCCCCCCGGGACCGATCCGCTGCCCACCATTGACGTCGGGGACAGTGCCCGCGTCACGCACCGGCGGTTGGCGGGCCGATCGCGATCGGTGGCCCGTCGGCCCGGACTGATCGCGATGTCGATCGGCGTCATCCTGCTCGTCATCGCCGTGGGCCTCTGGTCTTCCCTGCCGCGCCCGCAACCGCTGCCCTTGCCGCCCGCGGAGTCATCCAAAGACGGAGAGACCTCGACGCCCCGCGCAACCGCCGCCAGGTCGACGGATTCGCCGCGAGTCCCCGTGCCGCCGCTCGACCCGGCGGACTTCCCGGCCACGGAACGCCATGACGGGCAGCCGAAGGAGCTGGTCGCGGTGCTGGGGAGGAGTGACCGCCATCATTGGCAGGAGGTCACCGGGTTGGCGTACACCGCCGACGGGCGGTACCTGCTCAGCAGCAGTCGCGACGGCACGCTGATCGCCTGGGACGGCGACACGCTGGAACGCCGGACCCGGTTCCCTCTCAATTCGTCCCACCGGGGGCCCACGGAGGACGGAATTGCGCCGGTTCAGCATCTGGTCTGGGACGAGCCCCGCCAGTCGGCCTGGCTGGGCATGGACGATGGGACCATCCGACAGGTGGAGTTCCAACAGGGAGCCTTCCGTCAGGTCGTCGCCTGGCCGGCGTTTGACTCGTTGGTCAGCCACCTCGCCGTCAGCCCCGACGGACGCTGGTTGGCATCCGTTTCGCAACCTCAGCCGCAGGTCAAGCTGTGGAATCTGCAGGTCACGCCACCCGCGTTGACCGCCACAATACCCCGGCTGGGTGAGTATCCGGATTCTGTGGCGGTCGCTTTCCGACCCGATGGCAAACGCCTGTACGTCGGCGTGGCGAACAAACTTCAGGTCTGGGACATCACAGCGCTGGGAGACGATTCCCGTCCCGAGAACTGGTCGCCGCCGGAAATCGACGCGCCGTTGATCGGCGAGCATCGCGAGGGCGCCACCGGCACCATTCTGTTCGATCCCACCGGGCGGGAACTCGCGGTGAACTTTTCGTTCACCCTCTACCTCTGGCGCGGCGCCGAGCAGGACCGGCTTGATCAGACGGCAGCGATCAGTTTGGGGGCCCGGGCCGCGTACTCGCCCGATGGCCGCTGGCTGGCGACAAACTCCAACAGCCATGAAACCGTGCAGTTGTTCGATCGCCGCCGGTCCGACTGGCAGTCGAGTCGGCTGCGGCTGGGGCTGAACGCGTTGGGATCCGGGGTCGCGCAAGTGCTGGCCTTTC
>Ga0073934_10006798_pt1 | contig 16365 bp, 7 predicted proteins | sample LarsenN4metaG_FD_76834 | JGI IMG/M metagenome (GOLD analysis project Ga0073934, IMG submission 76834) | Hot spring sediment bacterial and archeal communities from British Columbia, Canada, to study Microbial Dark Matter (Phase II) - Larsen... ...
AGACTGGGCCGGCGTGACGAAGATGGTCGGCCGCGCGCTCGACGCGCGCGTGACGGAGCTGGCGGCGCTGCCCAGGCAGCGGCGGTACGTGTCGTCCAAGTCGGCCCAGCCGATCAACGTCTCCGTTCCTTCGACCGGAGGTGTCTATCGTTCCGTGCGAATTGAGTACCCGTCGGCGAACTCCTATTTCGACCAGACATTCATCGCGCAGCTATACACCACCTTCGAGACGCTCAAGCAGAACAAGGTGGAGGACCAACTGCTGGCGTTCCTCGAGCAGAAGGCAAGCCGCAGTGACGGCGACGCGACGATGCTGTGCCATCTCGCCGGCTCGTACTGCCTGTACTGGGCCGACCGCAAGGACGACGCGGCGACGCGGCTGCAAGTGGCCGTGCGCTCCGATCCCACCGACGTCGGGCTGCGGCTGCAACTGGCGGAGATGTATCTGAAGCGCAATAACCCCCGCGAGGCGCTGGCCACCGTCGATGGCTTCGAGCCGACCGAGTTCGCCGTACTTCGCGATCGCGAACTGGTGGCACTCCAGGCGGCGGTGAACCTGTCCGAGTTCGATCGCGCCCGAAAAGCCGCCGGACAACTCGCCGGCATGCAGCTCGAGCCGAACGTGCAGATGCAGCTCGCACAAACGATGCAGCAACTCGGTATGCGCGAGGAGGCCGAAGGGGTCCTCGCGCGTTTGCGCAAGCGTTCGAGCAACGAGACCAGCACGCTGGTGCAGCTGATGCGGCAGTATCAAACCGCGGGGAACAAGGACGTTGCCGACCAGATCGCCCAGCAACTGCTGCGGCGCGGCAAGTCGTCGTCGGCCAGCATCGCCTCGGGGTTCGGGTCGCGGGTCTCTTCCGTCGATACCAATGCCCGGCAGCAGGCGCTGCAGGTGCTGCACAGCACGGGGCAACTGGCGAAGATTATCGCGCGGCAGGAGGCGTTCCTCGAGAAATCGCCCAATTCCCTCGTGCTGCTGGAGACGCTGGCTGAGTATTACAAGGCCGCAGGAAACAACAGCAAATCGCAGGAAATGCTCGACCGCCTCGCGCAACAGCAGCCGAAGGACGGCCGGGCGCTCTACACGGCGACCGACCAGTTGGTGCGCGCGAACAACATGACGGCCGCGTGCGACATGTATCTCAAGGCCATCAAGGCCGATCCCGCGCGACTGGAAGACAAATACTACGACGTCGCCAATGCCTTCCGGCGGGCCAGGCGCACGAAAGACCTGACCGCGGCGCTGCTGGAGATCGACCTGAAGGCGCTCGGCCGCGCGTCGTATCGCGTCAGCAGCATGATCGGCGAGATGGCACAGTCGGCCGACACGCGCGATGCCGCCGTGGCGTTGTTCCGCAAAGCGTGGGAGGCGTTCCCCGACCAGCGGATCTCGCTGATCGCCGGCATCTACAGCGACGACCTGTGGCAGACGGACGAAATGTTCAACTACGCGCTGCAGGCGGTGCTGCCGGTGAAGGGGCTGCCGGGCGATCCGTGGCGGGGCGTTGCCGATACGCTGCGCTTCAACAGCGACGGCCGAATCACGGGGCTGCTCACGCGGCTGGTGAAGGCCGCAAAGAAACCGGAGAACGGCCAGAAACTCGCCAAAGAAGTGGCGGCGGCGCTGAAGGACTCACCCGATTGGCGCGGTGGGGAGGCGATCCTCGCGGTCCTGGAGGCCATGTCTGGTGATACGGCCTCCGCCGAACAACGCGTCGACAAATTGCTGAAAGACACCGCCATCCCCGGCCGCGCGGCGATCGTGCTGGGCCAGGAACTCGGCGAGTTAAAAGTGCTTACGCCGCAGGCCCTCCGGCTGCTGGAGATTGCGGCCAACAACAACGACGGCAGCATCGGCATCGATGAGTTCACATATCACCCCGGCCGCTATCTGGCGAAGCTGTACCATCAGTCGGGCGAACGGGCCAAAGCGCGCCAGGTGATTCTCGACACGCTGGCGAAGAGCGACTACTCGCGGTATGGCGGCAGCAACCCCGGCTACGGCGAGTACCAGGAGCTGCAGAGCCTGAATGCGGCCGCGCAGGACTTTCTGAAAATGGAGATGCCGCTCGACGCCGTGCGGTTGTACCACCGCGCGTCGGCCGATCCCACGAAGTTCAAGGCGGCCGAGCGGTGGGGCGGAGGGAACTACCTGCAGCAGCAGATCGACCGCGGTCTGCAGGAGGCGCAAAAGGCGCTCACGCCGCAGTCGCTGGCCGCGGCACTCGGCGAATGGGTCCGCGTTCCTTCCGAATCTGGAAACGAAAAGCGGCCGCAGCCAGTGGTGGAGTTCGCGCTGGCGGTGCAGCCCCATACGGCCGACGCTGCGACAGTCGTGAGCCTGTTCGAGACGGCGGTCCTCTCGGTCGCGGGACGGGAAAAGGCCGCGAGCGGCGCCCGGCATGCGGAAACGCTCGATAAGCTTCGGATGCAGTTGCAGGCCGCGTCGAAGTCGCACGACGACCTCTCGGTGCGCGTGGCCCAAGCACTCGTTGAGCTGTTGGATCCCAACAACGCCACGCCATCAGCCGTCGGCGACGCCGTCGAACGCGTGGCCGACGCCGTGAAGGCCACGGAGAGCAATGCCGCGCCAACGGAAACGCACATCGCTGTGTGGCTCGTGGCCCGCCGGGCCATGCGCGAGACTGCGCCCGAGGTGAAGCAGCTCGGGGAGACGCTGGCCGAATGGTGCACGCAACTCGCGTCCCGTCACCCGGACCGCGTGTGGCTGCTGGCGATGCTGCGGGAGCAGGGGCAATCCGCCCTCGACGCCGGCGACCGCGCCGCCGCCGAACGCCACTGGAGCCGCCTGCTCGACGAAGTGCTGCACATCGCGCCGGCTGCGGACAGCAAACCGAATGCAGCCATCCCCGGCAGGACGTCGCGAGTCGTCGGCTTTTGATCGGTCGTGGGACGGATTTCCAATCCGTCCCACGGAGAATCGCGGACCGCTGTTGGGGAGATGCATTCCGTGTGTCGGACTTTGATTGCCGCCGTCATTGGATTGATGCCCTGTGCCGTTTCGATCGCCGCCGACGCCCGGCCGGTCAACGTCGAGACGCTGCGGCAGGCGCTGGCCGTGGCGAAGTTGGCGGCGAAGAACAACCTGCCCGAGCTGTCGCTGCGGGCGGTGCGCGAGTCGCTCGCCGCCGGTCCGCCGATCCAGCCGCTCGAGTTCCAGCCGGCCGCGTCCGTCAGTCCCCGCACGTCCGGCGAAGAGGACACCTACCAGCAATACCTCAATGAGGTCGAATCCTCGCTCCGCGAATTGTCCGACGAGTGGGAGCGTCGGCAGTTCGATCCGAACGCCGTATTCGAAACTCTGACGGCGGTGGTGCTGCCCCCCGGCCGGCCGAACGAATTGTTCCTTTATCCGCGCTCCGAGTCGGCGTCGCGGACGCGCTCGTCACCGGGCGCCGCCGCGGGAGGGAATGTTGGCTCGTTGCTCGTGCGCTGGGCCGTCCGCGCGAACGCCGTCGACGAACTGGTGCGCCGCGTGCAGGAACGGGCCGAGTCGCCACGAGGCAAGTTCGATGCACGACTTTTGCTGGTGACGCTGGCGATCGAGCAGGACCGGCCGGCCGCCGCAGTCGCGCAGCTGGCCGATCTTCGCCAGTCGCTGCGCTCGGCGACGTCGCGGTGGGAGAACGAGGCCGCAGGACAGGTGGCGCTGACGGCGATCCGTCACCAGGCGCTGAGCGAGGCGGCCGCCGACGTGCTGGAAGCCGCCGCCACGAACCTGCAGTCGCCGGCGTATACGCAGAACACCCCCGAACCGCTTGCCACCTGGCTGAAGGCGTCCATCGCAGCCCGCGTGCAGCTCGGCCAGATGAACGCGGCCCGGCAGGCGCTGCAAAAGCTCGCCGCCGCGGTCGATGCCGCTTACAGCCGCTATCCCGTCGACACCCAGGCGCAGATGCGCCGCCAGCAGTTGCAGGCGCTCGCGGCCGAGCTGGTGCGGTTGCAGCGGCCGCTGGAAACTTTGCAGTTGCTGGGTGAACAGGCAGACGCCTCGCTGTTTGAAAGCTCGAATGCGTCTCAAGCGTTCGCGGTGGCGCTGGCGAGGCATCTCTCCTCCCTTTCGGCCGCCGAGCGCTACGAGTTCCTGGCGAAGTTGACGTTGCCGACTCAGCCCAACGGCCCGGTGCGGACGATCGTGGGCTTTCTTCCCACCGAGGCGCCGCCGCGCGAGTTTCTCGGCCTGTTGCCGGAAAAAATAAGATCGCACGGCTTCAAGTTCCAGGAGACCACGCCGCAGCCGGGCGTGTTTCACAGCGGCGTGGTACTCATCGAAGCCGCGGCAGAATGCGGCAAACTGGGTGAACTGAAGGCCCGGCTGAAGCCTTTCATCGACGCACAAGCCCCCAATGCCTCCGCGCTGCAGCGGCTGGAGACATTGCTCGGCCCCGATGCCCTCAGCCTTCACGAGGAGCTGACGAATCGCGTGAAGCAGTTGCAGGTGGCCAACGACCAGGATCCGCGACTCACGGCGGTGCCCCTCGATGATTTCGTCGTCGCACTTTACGCCGTGCGACATCCGGAGCTGCGCGACGTCGGCGAGCAGATGCTGCTGGTCTGCCTTGCGCACGCCAAGCGGTTGCAGCAGCCGCTGCCGCGGGTCCACATCTGGCAGGCCTATGTCGAGGCGCTGCACCGCCGTGCGGCGATTGACGACGTCGCACCTCCAGAGTTTCTTCATTGGGGGTCAGTGAGTTTTGACCCCGCCAATTCCTTCGGCAGTGGCATGCCCCCGAACTGGTGGTTCGCCGACACCGGAGTGGTGCGCAACATCACGTCGGGCACCATGGGCGCCCTGATGTTCCGCTACCCGCTCACCGGCGAGTTCGAGTTCTCGACGACCGTCTCCGAAGGCAACTGGAGCGAAGGGGCACTGCTGTTCGGCGGGTTGAGCTGGGAAACCTACCGCTACAACAACCAGATCGGCCTCGCCGCCATCGGACGCACCGGCGCGCGGCTGGGACCGGCTGGCGTCATGCGCGACATCGCGGTCGACAATCGCGTGACGATCCGCGCAACAGGCAGTCGCATCGATTATTTCGTGAACGGCCACAAGGTGTTGTCGGAAGACTGTGGAACATCCAGCCCGTGGCTTGGTCTGAGGTCGAACATGGGCTGGACACCAGTCTTTCGCTCCTTCACGCTCACTGGACGGCCGCAGATCCCGCGGGAAGTCGCGCTCCTCTCCGACGAGCGACTACTGGGTTGGGTGAGCTCGATCTACCAGGAAACCGCGCCGAACGTCCTGCCGGCGCCCCGTCCAGCCGTGGCGTCCGGTGACGCGGCATTGGACTGGTTCCTGAACGGCGGCGTGCTTACCGGCCGCCAGCGAAAGGCGAGTATCACTTCGACCGGAACTGCGATCGCCGAGAGTCTGCTCGTCTATCAGCGTCCGTTATGGGATGGCGAGCAGTTGCGGTACGAGTTCTTCTATGAAGCAGGCAAGGTGGACGTGCATCCCGTGCTGGACCGGCTCGCGTTCGTGCTGCAGCCCGACGCCGTGCGATTGCATTGGCTGACTGACGGCAGCGGCGACTGGACCGGTCTCGCTGCGGACAATCTCGCCGACGACACCGCAGGGCAACGCCACGGCGGACGGATGCCGCTCAAGCCGAACTCCTGGAACGACCTGGTGCTGACCGTTCAGGATGGATCGGTCACGCTGCGGCTCAACGGAACGGACATTTATTCCCGCGTGCTGCCGGCCGGCGCCATGCGGCGGTTCGGCTTCTATCACCACGGCGAACGGGAGGAGGCCCGGGTGCGGAACGTCGTCCTCTCCGGCGACTGGCCGCAGGAATTGCCCGCAGACATCGCCGGTTCCCTGTTCGCGACGACAACGCCGCCCCATCGCGCCCAACCGTCGATCGCCCGACAGCTCATCGACGAGGAGTTCCTGTCGCGCGAATCGCTGCACGTGGTGCGCGTGGCGAAAGGCCTGCCGGTGGAAGAGCGGTGGGACTACCTGCGGCGATGGGTGCTGCCCGAAGAAGGCGTGGTGCGCATCCGCACGCAGGCCGATTTCGTTCCGGCGTACGATTCGCTGCACAACGCCGCTACCCCGGTGCCGGTGGTGGCGCCGGCGCTGCTGCTCGTCGAAACCGCTCGCGAGCTGAGCCGTCTCGACGCACTGCGGGAGGAGGTCGCCGACATCGAGGTCGCTGAAGGTTCCTACAACCAGCGGGCGCAACTGGCGCTGCTCACCGTTATCGATCTCGTCATGGGCCGCAAGGACGCCGCTGCCGCGGAGTTGCAGCAACTGTCGGCACAATTGCCGGCGGCGATGTCCACCGTCGAATGGGAGCGCTGGCCGGTTCTTTTCGCGGCCAGCGTAGCCATGCTGTCCCCCGCGACTCGCGAGCAATCGGTGCTGATGCTCGATTACCTCGTCGAACAGCAGGTCCAGAAGCAGTTAAGCAGTGGCTGGCGGTTCGACCACCGGGTGCGCGCGCTCCGCGGCACCGCCCGCCGGCTGGCGTGGGAAGGGGGTTCGTTCGAGTGGATGCAACGCCCGTTCGAATCGCGGGACTGGTTCCCCGTCACGCACGGCAAGGCCGATACGATCTCGCTCGGTCTGCCCGAGGCGCAGTGGGTTCGCACCCCGGCGGGCTATCGGCATCTCGTTGGCCATGAGGACGATTTCCTTTACTTCCGAACGCCGCTGGCCGACGATTTCGAGATGGAATGCGAAGTGAGCGGCTTCGGCTACCGCGAGTGCCAGGTGATGTACGCCGGCCGCCGTGTCAGTCTGAACTACCAGTTGAACGAGCTGAATGCCGGCGAGTTCACCACGCCCCTGCCGACGCGGAAGCTGCCCCAGCCCATCCAGACGCCGGGCGGCTGGTTTCCGTGCAAGCTGACCGTGCAAGACGGCCGCATGCAGATCGCATTCAACGGCCAGTTGGCCTACGACGAGCCGCTGCCGCGCGACGCCGATCCGTGGCTGGCCTTCCACTGTGCGGCAAACTCCATGGGGGAGATGCGTCACGTACGGATCACCGGTTCGCCGCGTATCCCGGAACAGCTTCCGCTTACCGCGGCCGGAAATCTGCACGGCTGGATCAGCACCTACTACCGCGAGCCGGCAAACGTGAACAACCCCGCGTGGCGACAGGATGGCGACGAGATCGTCGGCACGCTGCGATCGGAGTACGCCGGCAGCGGCCGCGAAAGCCTGCTGCAGTATCACCGCCCGCTGCTCGAAGACGGCGAGCTGTCGTACCGTTTCCGCTATGTGCCCGGACAGGTCCACGTGCATCCGGCCCTCGGCCGCACCGTGTTCCTGTTGGAAGCGGAGGGGGTGAAACTGCACGACCTCACCGGCGGCAGTTGGGAGTCTTCCGAATTGAGTGTCGACAACCGTCGCAGCCCGGATGCCACTGAAGTGCTCGCCGCCCCGTTGCCGCTGCGAGCGAATGCCGACAACGAGCTGACGCTCGCTCTGCGCGGTGAGGTTGTCTCGCTGGCACTCAACGGCCATGCGATCTATCGGGGCGCGCTGCCGCGGGGCAACAACCGCATCTTCGGGCTGTTCCATTGGGCTGGCGAGACGGAAGCCCGGGTTCGCAACGTTGTCTACCGCGGCGACTGGCCGAAAAAACTGCCGCTCGCGAAGGACCAGGAACTCGCCAAAATCGCGCCGTCGTTCCAGATGGTCGATGAAGCGAAGCTCTCCTCCAGACTCACTCACGACTTCACGAAGGACGGTCTGGGCCAGAACTTGTTCACTCCCCGCGGCGTCAACGGGCCGGATGCCCTGCGCGTCTCGCCGGAGGGTGTCACGGTCACCTGCCAGGGCGCGGACGGCTGGCGCGACGTATCGCTGATCCTGCGGCGGCAGGCCGTCGGCGATTTTGACATTCAAGTTGCCTTCGACGATCTGCACACCGAGTTGCTCAATGTCGGCAGCGGCGGCGCGTCCCTCAACATCAACACCGCCAGCCCGCTGGCCCTGCAGTTTCGCGTCGGCCGCCGCGTCAAGACCGGCGGCGAACCGGTGCTGGAATCGCAACTCACTTACGATGGCGTCGAAGGCAAGCGGTATTATGTGCCGCGCGAAATACCAGCCACCGCCACGGCCGGGGTGCTCCGCGCGGTGCGTCGCGGCAGCCTGGTCCATTACTTCTGGAAGCCGGAAGGGGCCGCGGCATGGCGGTCCATCGAAACCATCGCGCTGGGACGACCGGATTTTCCCCTCGATGCCGTGCTGCTGCAGACCAGCGTCAACAACGGGAAAGACGAGCGCGTTTCGGTGCGCTGGAAGTCGCTGTCGATTCGCGCTGAAGATCTGCTGCCGAAGTGAACCGCGCTGCGCGCGAACCGCGGATTGAGAGAACTTGTCCTGGCTGCTATCCTCAATTCGTGGCGGTCGCGGTGTGGAATGGGTCTGCGCCGTGGATGAATCGGCGCTCGGGAGATGGATCGTGTCGGCATTGACCCTGGACCAGCAGAACGGCGTGATCTGGGTGGACGGCGACTACCTTCCCTGGAAGGAAGCCAGGCTTCACGTCCTCTCGCATAGCCTGCACTACGGCAGCGCGGTGTTCGAAGGAGAGCGCGTCTACAGCGGCAAGGTGTTCAAGCTCCGCGAGCACAGCGCCCGCTTGCGGAAGTCGAGCGAACTGCTGGGTTATGAACTCCCCTATTCCACGGAAGAAATCGAGCAGGCCACGCGGGAAGTCGTCACGCGCAACAATATCGAGACCGGCTACGTCCGGCCGATCGCGTGGCGCGGCAACGAAGTGATCGGCGTATCCGCCAAGGGAGCCAAGGTGCACGTCGCCGTTGCCGCGTTTCCCTGGCCGGCCTATTACGGAGACGAAGCCCGCCGCAACGGCATTCGCCTGATGACGTCCTCGTGGCGTCGGCCGGCGCCGCAATGTGCGCCGACGGCCAGCAAGGCGGCCGGGTTGTACATGATCTGCACGATGAGCCGCGATGCCGCCGAAGCCGCCGGGTATCAGGACTCGCTGATGCTCGACTACCGTGGCCAGGTCGCCGAGGCCACCGGGGCGAACTTCTTTATGGTGGTCGACGGCCAATTGCACACGCCCACGCCCGACTGCTTCCTCGACGGCATCACCCGGCGGACGGTGATCGATCTGGCGCGGAAACGCAACATCTCCGTCATCGAGCGGGCCATCTTCCCCGAAGAGTTGTCCCGCGCGCAGGAGATTTTCCTCACGGGCACTGCGGTGGAGGTGATCGCCATCAGCTGCATCGACCAGCAGGACTTCCCCGTCGGTCCCGTCACGCGACAACTGCAGGCCGACTACCAGGCGCTCACGCAGTCGTTATGAAGCGCGGTCGCTATCAGCTTGTTGAAAAAGGGGTCTGGCTCCGAGCCGAACCACAGAATCCCCTCGAAAAAGGAGTGAGGCTCGGTGCCTGCCCCCTTTTTCAACAGTCCGCTCGGCAGCGCGAAGCCGCAAGCGCTGTTCGCTTGCGGCTTCGCGCTTGGTGCCAGATGGTGCTACGGCGACGACTTCTGCTTTTTCTTCGGCGCCACCGGCTTCGTGGCACCCTTCGCGGCGGCGATCTCCGGCGGTTCGAGCGTGCGGCCCTGATCGTTGGATTCTACGATCCATCTCTCAAGCGCGGTCCGCAGCCGCAGGAGCGTGGCCTCGTGCTCCCGCGATCCCACGAGGTTCACCGTTTCGTGCGGGTCGGTCTGCAGGTCGTAGAGTTCCTCCGCGGGCATATGGGGAGCAGTGAGGAACTGTTGCATCGGGTTGAGCTTCCCGGCGGCATCGAGTTCTTTGAGCAGGTTCCACACCGGATACGATCGCTCTTTGTAATCGTTCGTTTGCAGGAACGGTCGCTCGGGCGTGTCATTGCGGATGTAGCGGTAACGCTCGTCGCGGACCGTGCGGAAGCGGAACACCGTCTCGTCGCACCGGTCGCGGGCGCCGAATACATAGCGCCGCGGCAACGGAGCATCGTCGCCGAACAGCGCCTGCCCCTGCATCGTGGCAGGGACCGGAGCGCGGGCGATCCGCAGCATCGTCGGGGCGAGATCGATCGACGCCACCAGCCGATCGGTCACGGTGCCCGCTGTGTAGCCGGCCGGCGCGGCAAAGTCTTTTGCCCAGCGGATGATGCACGGCACGTTCAGCCCGCTGTCGTAGCAGAACTGCTTGCCGCGGACGTGGGCCTGGCCGTTGTCGCCCAAGAACACAATCACGGTGCTGTCGGCAAGGCCGTCCGCCGCCAGACGGTCGAGCACTTTGCCGATTTTCCGATCCAGCTCGGTCGCGGAATCGAGGTACTCCGCCCAGTCGTGCCGGACCACGGGGTGGTCGGGATAGTACGGTGGAATCTCCACCTTGGCTGGGTCGGCGTGCGTCGGCGCATGAAACTTGCGGTGCGTCTCTTGGAAGTTCACCTGGGCATAGAAGGGCTGGTGTGCCTTCAGGTCGTCCCAGCGGTCCGAATCGAACGGCCTCCCGTCGTAAGTGAAGTTCCAATCGGTCTTGCCGGTCCCTTTGAATCCCACATCGTCCGGGAACTCGCGAATGTTGGCGGTGAAGTAACGAGCGTCGCGGAGCCAGTCGGTGAGGACGCGCACGCCGTCGGGCAGACGGTAGCCGTCGTCGCGGTGCGAACGGTGGTTGTGGGCGCCGATGGTGGTCTGGTACATGCCCGTCATGAAGGCGGAGCGGCTCGGGGAGCAGACTGGGGCAGTCGTAAAGAATCGCGTGAGCCGCATCCCTTCGTTCGCGAGCGCATCCAGCCGCGGCGTGGAGACTTCCTTCGTGCCGTAGCAGCCCAAGTGTGGGCCAAAATCCTCCGCGATCAGCCAGAGAATGTTCGGCCGATCCGCGGCACGGGTCGACGCCGCGACGAGCAGCACGAGACAAAACGCGTTCGCAAGGCGGCGCATGGACGGAACTCCGCGGAACTGGATAATGGTCAAAATGGAGTCTATGACACAGACGCCGAGGGGTTGCAACCCCTCGGCGTTCACCCACGATCATCCGATCAAAACGGAGCTCCGGGTGTCCCAGCAAATCGTCCTTGGCAGCCGCAACGCCAAGAAAATCCGTGAGATACACGAACTGCTTGCGCCGCACGGGATCGACCTCGTCGGAGTGTCGGCCTTCACGCACGTGCCGGAAGTCGTCGAAGACGGCGACTCGTTCGCCGCCAATGCGGAAAAAAAGGCCCGCGAAGTCGCGCAAATCCTCGGTCAATGGGTGATCGCTGAAGACAGCGGACTGTGCGTGGACGCCCTGCACGGCGCACCGGGGATCTATTCAGCGCGGTATGCCGGCATTCAGGGGGACGATGCCGCCAACAATGAAAAACTGCTCCGCGAGCTGGACGCCGTGCCGACCGAAAAGCGCACGGCGTTCTACGTGTGTTCGGTGGTGTTGGCGGATCCCACCGGCGTGATTCGCGCCCGCTCCGAAGGCCGCTGCCACGGCCGCATTCTGCGCGAATACCGTGGCGAGAACGGCTTCGGCTATGACCCGCTGTTCCTGGTGCCCGAGTACCACCAGACGTTCGGCGAACTCGACCCGGCGGTGAAGCGCCACATCAGCCACCGTGCAAAAGCCTTCGAGCGGTTGATCCCGCAGGTGGTGAGATGTCTGCGCGCTGGGGAAGCGCTGCACACCTGAAGTGTGCGGCGATCGGTTAGCCGCCTGTTGATAAAGGGGTCTGGCTCCGAGCCGAGGGTGCAACCGGTGATCCGCGCGGCTTTGGGAGTTGCTGATGCGTGAAAATGGCCTCCCTGGGATGCTGTGGGTGATCTGACGACCACGGCAAATTAACGGCAAGGAGGCCAGGATGAGCATGGCAGGCGCGAGCGAATCGGACAAGGTCAGTGTGTTGGTCAAGCTGACGGAGGAACTGGGGAGATTCGTCCACCGCGCCGCGGGGGAAGGTCAGTCGTTGCGGGAGGTGGAACGGAGCGTCTTCGACCGGCTGTTGCTGGTGGGGCGGGCGGCGATCGATCAGTTCCTGGTGCTGCCGGGAGACGGAGACTTGGGAGACACCGTGACGGCGGACAATGGCCAGGCGCTGTTTCGCAGCGCAGAGCCGGTGGCCCGGCCGCTGCGGACGATCTTCGGGGAGCATCACTTCTCGGCGTTCGTCTACCGGAAACGGCGTCACTCGCACACGCCGATCGTGTTGCGGCCGGTCGACGCGCGGCTGAGCCTGCCGAGTGGCCGCTGGTCGCCGCTGCTGGAGGAGTTCACGCAACTGTTCTGCCTGGAAGGGGCCTCTGCTTCGGCGGCGGAAGCCTTCGCGCGGATCTTCCGGCAGCAGCTGTCGGTCGACACCTTGGAAGAGGTGAATCAGCGGATGGGCGCCGCGGCCGCGGAGTTTCTGGACGGTCTGGACGCGCCGCCCAGGAACGAGGAAGGCGACTTGCTGGTGGTGACCGCCGACGGCAAAGGGGTGCCGCTGGTCCAGGCCGATGCCGCGCGGCTGTGCTGCTTTGAAGAACGCCCCCGGCGTCCGGGGAATCGCCGCATGGCCACGCTGGCCAGCGTGTACTCGGTCGATCGGCACGTCCGCACGCCGGAAGACATCATCGCCGCGCTGTTCCGTGACGAGCGGGAACAGCCAAACCGGGGCGCTGTCCGCCCGAAGCCCTGCCACAAGCGGGTGATTGCCCGTTTCCCCAAGGTGTTCGAGGAACTCGCGGAGAAGCCGATTTCGGGGTCGATCATCGCCCTGAGCTGGGCGGCGGCGGAAGTTGAGCAGCGCCGCCGGACAGGACAGCCATTGGTGCGGCTGATGGACGGCCAAACGAGCCTGTGGGACGCGGCCGACGCCTGCCTCGTCGACGAACGCGACCCGGGTCCGGTGTTCGACATCCTCGACATCGTGCACGTGGCCAGTTACGTCTGGCGGGCGGCCAAGGTGTTCCACACGCATCGCGAGCCTCAGGAAGCCTTCGTCCGCGACCGCCTGCTGCGGATTCTCCACGGCGTGATCCAAGGCCTCCGCCACAGGGCCACCCGCTGTCGACTCGCCGGCGCCGCACGGAAAGAGGTCGACACCGTCTGCGGCTACTTCACCACGCACGCCCCGCGGATGCAGTACGACAAATACCTCGCCGCGGGCTGCCCGATCGCCACCGGCGTGATCGAAGGCGCCTGCCGGCACCTGGTCAAAGACCGCATGGAACGCAGCGGCATGCGCTGGACCCAACCCCACGCGCAGACCATGCTCGACCTGCGGGCCGTCCACCAGTCCTCCTCCTGGGACGACTTCCATCAGCAACGCATCACGACCCAACAAGCATCATCCCAACCATTCCAAAACCTGCTGCCACGGCAAACAATCCTGGCAGGATAGCGCGGAAAGGCGGTTGCACCCTCCATCGGGAGTCTGGACCTTCCCACTGATGGACTCCGGCAACCGGATCGACGCCGGCGGCGACTGAGCCAGCGCGGATACGGCGACAAAGATCGCAAGACCGCCAATGAAGCCGCCATGAAATCGCCATGATGGAAGATGCTGATGAGACATGGATACGGTCTCCTGCGAAGAGAGATCAATGGGACCTGTTAGCCGCTTCGTAGGCCTCGGCGTATGGTTTTCCAAAGCGTGCAAGCAGCCGATCGACCACGTCGAGGTTGGCCGCCTCGCCGTCCTGAGTGGGACCGGCGGCGATCCGCTCGCGGGCAGCCTTGAGTGCCGCCAGATCTTTCTTCAGAAACGCGGACGTCGCGGTGACGTAGTCGTTCCATCGAATCGGGAAGTCCGTCGGCTCTGGCTCGACGCACGCTTTCGTGAGATGCGCGAGTGCGTTCTCAATGCTCGTCGCCTGACCGTCGAACGCCAGGCACTGCGCCGCATGAAAATGCAGGTTCGCTTTCTGCCGCACGTCGAGCGTGGCCATGCCGGACAAATACCGTTCAATGGCTCTCGCCGCATCCAGGTATCGCTTGCGATCGGCCAGCGCTCTCCAGTCGCTCCCGGGCTTCTGGTCGAAGTCGTTGTACCCGAGCCGCAACATGTCAGACATCGAGGGCACCGGATCGTGCGCGTCACCAATGAGCGTCTCCAGTTCCACGTCGGACGGTGGTACGTTTGCAGGGCCGGCGACGACGCGGCCGGTTTTGTCGATCAAGACATACGTTGGCCAGGAGTCGATCCCATAGGCTTTCGCCGTGGCTCCATCATCGACGCAGACTGGGAAACTGACGTTGGACTTGGCCACGAATTCGCTCAGATGATCTGCCTGATCGGACGAATGAATTCCGATGACGACGAGTCCTCGATCGCGAAACTTGCGATGCCATTCTTCAAGGACCGGGAGTTTCTTGACACAGGGCTGGCACCATTGGCCCCAGAAATCGAGAAGGACCACTTTGCCGTGAAGTTGTTCCAACCGCAGTGGCTCAGAGCTGTTGATCCATTGCGCAGCACTGATTGGCGGGGGAGGGGCACTCTGAAGCTCTGTGAGCAGTCGTTGACGGCGAATCATGTCTTCTGCGGCATACGCCGGCATCCGCGTGGCGACGAACAGATCGCCGTCGTCCTGGCAGTGCATGTCGCCACACGAGATAACGGTCAATGGTGAATCGCCAAACCGCTGCACTGCTTTGCTCGCGTTGGCGGCTAATGCACCATGCTGCAATCGGATGAGAAGATCCGGTCGTTTCTCGGATCGACCGGCAACAGCCCAGAGCCACTTATCGGCGGCATACAGGAAAAGTCGCTCTCCGCCGTTCATCATCAGCCGAGAGTCGTTCGGCAATGTCTCCGTCGTCGGCCAAGGCCAGTTGTCTTGCGTCTTTCGTTCGCGGAAGACGCGCAAGTGACCAGAATGTTCTCGAATGAAGTACCGTCCGTACTCGACCGACACGAAGCCAAAACTTGGGTCAACTTGCAGCCGCGGCGGTTGCGATTGATCCGCGCGAGCCAACACGATTTCCCATTCGGGTTGCCCAGACGTCGCTTCCAAACGAACGACCAACCACCCCTGTTTCACCGAGGCTGTCAGTCGGTGAGGTGGCACTTCGGGACCATTGGCGGAAACTCTGATTGAGGGAACCTCGACAACTTCCCGCCAGCCATCGGGCAATGCGGAGATTTGTGACGACGCGGCGCGAGGATCTGGGGTGAGGCGCGGAGCACTGCCTTCTCGCTCCAAAATTTGAACGACCAGCGGTGCGTCGGAATCGTTGGTCTCGGCGGTGAATCCCTTTGGAAACGGTCCGTCTGGTTTCCCCAGGCTGGCGAGCAGGAGGCGTCCGCGCTCGAACTTACACAGAGCTCGTGAAGCTGGCATACCGAACGTGAGCCTGGCGGGAATCTCGCTGGTATCGAGCTGGTAGTCGTTCGTCTCACCGCCCGATGTCCCGTCGATTCGCTGCCATTTCGTGACCAGCTTCGAATCCGCAAAGGTCATCCGGGTTGTCAGTCCCGCATCGACCGGGGAGCCATTCATTTCGATGCGAGTCACCAGCCACGTTCCTTGAAGATGGTCCGCATCGATCACGTCCGCCACACTGTTTGGCACGCTGACTTCCTGTTTCGCAATCGGGAGACTTGAGGAAGTGGGCGGCGCAGCAGACGTGCTGTCGAGCGATGCGACGCCTCGGAATCGCGGCGCGACAGGGAGCCACAGGCCAACTGCGATCCCCAAACTTACGCACCCCAATGCAATCGCGGTTCTTTGTCCAATGCGATTTCGATTCATCGTCTTTCTCGTCTTTTCAGTGACACTGCGTGTTCCGACAGCGTGTGGATGTTGAGACTGCCAGAGAACTCAGAATTCCTTGGATTGCGTTTGACGTTGGCGCTCCTTAGGGGACTCTACTGCTTTGTCCGATTGTGAACCGGCGATGGTCAGTGGATAACTGGCGCTGTAGAGCTTGCCGGTCCACTCGCCGGCGGCGGGAGTGATGCTCAGCCCATCGTCGTCAAAGGCTTCGATCCCCGGCATCTCCTCCGAAATGCGGAGAACGTAGCGACCGGCAGGCAAACTTAGCACTGCCTCAACATCGGGCGCGTCCGCCGGTTCCTCTTTTAAGCATGCCAGCCAAAAACGGACGGTCTTGATCCTGGTGTAAGCCTGCGGTTCGAGCCAATACCGGTCGGTCGTCCTCTCGAAGAGTCGCTCTTGGCGATATTTGGCCACACGCTTTTGATTCTGGCCGTAAATGGCCATGACCGATGTTCCGGAGCGTGGGTCCGAGCAGGCCTGGAATTTGATCGGTTTGTCGCTGATGTTTTGAATGAAGAGGACGGCGACAACTTCGTATCCGTTCACGGCGCGTACCGTCAGCGTGATGGTGAGAGCGGGTTGGAGTTGAGCCGGTTTTCGCTGGCGGGTTACGACGATTCGGGCAGCAGTGAGGGGCCGGCGCTGTGCGTGAA
>Ga0073934_10006799_pt1 | contig 16362 bp, 9 predicted proteins | sample LarsenN4metaG_FD_76834 | JGI IMG/M metagenome (GOLD analysis project Ga0073934, IMG submission 76834) | Hot spring sediment bacterial and archeal communities from British Columbia, Canada, to study Microbial Dark Matter (Phase II) - Larsen... ...
CAAACTGCAGGCACAGCAAAAAACTTATTGTAACCCGATCAATATTGATTATGGGTACACACCCATTCCCAATTTTACCGAATGGGGGAAGCACCGGGCTACGGCAGATCCTGTTATTGTGAATTATAAAAACGACTATTATTTATTCAGCACCAACCAGTGGGGCTATTGGTGGAGCAGTGATATGCTGAACTGGAACTTTATTTCGAGAAAATTCTTACGATCCTGGAATGAAGGATATGATGAACTATGTGCTCCTGCGGTAGGGATTGTGGGAGATACTATGATTGTTTTTGGTTCTACCTATACCAGCAAGTTTACATTGTGGATGAGTACAAATCCTAAAGCAAATGAATGGAAGCCATTGGTCGATTCTTTTGAGATTGGCGGATGGGATCCGGCTTTCTTTACAGATGATGACGGAAGATTGTACATGTACAATGGCAGCAGTAATGTGTATCCCCTGTATGGTGTTGAACTAGACCGCAAGACTTTTCTACCAATAGGGACAAGAAGAGAAATGCACATACTGAAATCCTGGCGTTATGGCTGGCAGCGGTTTGGAGAGCATATGGACAATACATTTTTAGATCCTTTTATGGAAGGTGCCCATGTAACCAAACACAATGGTAAGTATTATATGCAATTTGGTGCCCCCGGTACTGAATTCAGTGGTTATGCCGATGGTGTGGCTGTATCCGATAAGCCATTGGGTAATCCGTTAGGCTGGTTCCAGGACCAAAGTGATCCCTTGAGTATGAAACTGGGTGGCTTTGCAAGAGGGGCGGGGCATGGCTCCACCTTCCAGGATAATTATAAAAACTGGTGGCATGTAAGTACGATCATGCTTTCGGTGAAAAACAATTTCGAAAGACGAAATGGTATCTGGCCCGCCGGATTTGATAAGGACGATATAATGTGGTGTAATACTGCCTTTGGAGATTATCCGTATTACTTACCAGAACAGTTGAAAAGTTCGTCTTTAAAATATGGTGACGGTTTTTCCGGCTGGATGTTATTAAATTATAAAAAGCCGATTGTTGTTTCTTCAACATTGGGAAATTATAATGCCAATAATGCTAATGATGAAAATATTAAGACCTACTGGAGTGCCGCTTCAGCCAATAAAGGAGAATGGATTCAAACAGACCTAGGGAATGTATCAACGGTTAATGCTATACAAATAAATTATGCCGACCAGGATGCTGAATTCCTGGGTAAGCGGACTGATATATATCATCAGTATAAACTTTATTATTCTGTTGATGGGAAAAAATGGACGGTTTTGGTTGATAAGAGTACCAATACTAAGGATGTGCCTCATGAATATGTTGAGTTATCGCAGCCTGTACAGGCACGTTATATTAAACTGGAAAACATTCATATGCCAACAGGCAAGTTTGCTATCAGTGGTATTCGGGTGTTTGGAAATGGGAACGGAACAAAACCATCTGCTGTAAAAACATTTATGGTTCTCAGGACAGAAAAAGATAAACGCAGCGGCTGGATAAGATGGAGCCCTGTGGATAATGCCTATGCGTATAATATTTATTATGGTACATCGCCGGATAAATTATATAACTGTGTAATGGTACACGATGTGAATGAGTACTGGTTTAAAGCGATGGACAGTCAGAAAGCTTATTATTTCACTATCGAAGCGGTAAATGAAAACGGGGTGAGTGAACGATTTAAAACTATAGAAGTAAAATGATCAAAAAGCAAGCTATTTTTTTTCTTGTCCTTGTTTCAGTTGTATTTTTTGCAAAAGCCCAGCCGTTTGCCAATGAAATTGTAGCCTTTAAAAAACAGGACAGTCTTAATTTTCCCGGCACAGGTAAGATCTTGTTTGTAGGCAGTTCTTCTTTCAGAATGTGGAAAGATGTAAATGATTATTTTCCGGGTTATTCAATCATTAACCGTGGATTTGGCGGTTCTTCACTTACAGATTTGATTCGTTATGCCCCGGATGTTATTTTCCCTTATGAGCCCAAACAAATAGTCATTTATTGCGGTGAAAATGATTTTGCCGGAGACACCAGTCTCTATCCATCTCAGGTGGCTCAACGCTTTTTTGACTTGTTTAATTTGATACGATCAAAGTATAAAAAAGTCCCGATCGCCTATATATCCATGAAGCCAAGCCCTTCCCGCCAGCACCTGATGGCCAGGTTTAATGTGGCTAATGTGATGATAAAAAGTTTTCTTAAGAAGAAAAAGAGAACTGCTTACATCGATGTGTATGAACCCATGCTTAATGAAAGTGGTTTGCCAAAAGAGGAGATATTTCTTGCCGATAAACTGCATATGAATGCAGGAGGCTATAGGATCTGGAAAAATATAATTGAACCCTATTTATTGAAAGATTAAATTACTTGAGATGAAAAAAATCAGTTTGTTATTTGTTACTTCATTAATCTGTGTTACTGCGACCTTCAGCCAGGCAGATCCAAAAATGAAATCTTTCATTGATGCGTTAATGAAGAAGATGACATTGGAAGAAAAGATAGGTCAGCTCAATTTACCATCGTCTGGTGACATTACTACGGGACAGGCAAAGAGTTCTGATATTGCTAAAAAAATAAGAGAAGGAAAAGTAGGCGGATTGTTCAATATTAAATCACTAGCAAAGATCAAAGATGTACAAAGAGTGGCAGTAGAAGAAAGTCGTTTAAAGATTCCATTACTTTTTGGAATGGATGTGATTCATGGTTATGAAACCGTATTTCCAATTCCGCTGGGCCTCTCCTGTACATGGGATATGCCTCTAATTGAACGCAGTGCACAGATTGCTGCTAAAGAAGCCAGTGCTGATGGGATCAACTGGACTTTTTCTCCGATGGTGGATATATGCCGTGATCCCCGCTGGGGAAGAATTGCTGAAGGAAGTGGTGAAGATGCTTACCTGGGATCAGAAATAGCAAAGGCGATGGTAAAAGGTTACCAGGGAAATGATTTGACAAAAAATAATACGATCATGTCATGTGTGAAGCATTATGCATTGTATGGCGCATCAGAGGCAGGACGGGATTACAATACTACAGATATGAGCCGCCAGAGAATGTACAATGAGTACTTTCCGCCTTATAAAGCGGCGGTGGATGCGGGAGTAGGAAGTGTGATGGCCTCTTTCAATGAAATAGATGGTATACCAGCTACGGCTAACAAGTGGCTGATGACCGACGTGTTGCGCAAGCAGTGGAAGTTTAATGGATTTGTAGTAACAGATTACACCGGTATTAATGAAATGATCGATCATGGAATAGGTGACCTGCAAACAGTTTCTGCAAGGGCCCTCGATGCAGGAATTGATATGGACATGGTGGGAGAAGGTTTTTTAACCACTTTGCAAAAATCATTGAAAGAAAAAAAGATAACTGTTGCGCAGATTGATGCGGCCTGCCGGAAAATACTGGAAGCAAAATATAAACTGGGGCTTTTCCAGGATCCTTATAAATATTGTGATGAAAACAGGGCAAAGACAGAAGTGTTTACGGCTGATCATAGGAGGGAAGCAAGAAGTATTGCAGCTCAAAGCTTTGTTTTGATGAGAAATCAAAATAATATTTTGCCATTAAAGAAGTCAGGAACTATTGCATTGATTGGTCCTTTGGCAGATAACAAAGAGAATATGCCCGGTACCTGGAGTGTGGCTGCAGATTTTTCAAAAGCCACTTCGTTGCTTGCTGGCATGAAAGAGCTGGTAGGAGATAAAGTAAAGTTCCTGCATGCAAGAGGTTCTAACCTTGATGAGGACAGCCTGTTTGAAGAAAGGGCAGGCATGTTTGGTAAATCATTGCGGAGAGATAAGCGGCCTGCTGAGGTGATTTTGAAGGAAGCATTGGAAATTGCCAATCAGTCGGATGTTATTATTGCTGCACTGGGTGAATCTTCGGAGATGAGCGGAGAGAGCAGCAGCCGTACCAATATTGAGATACCCAAATTGCAACAAGATCTTTTGAGAGCTTTGGTAAAAACCGGTAAACCGGTTGTTTTAGTTTTATTTACCGGAAGACCATTAGCTGTGAAATGGGAAAGTGAGAATGTACCTGCTATCCTTAATGTTTGGTTTGCCGGCAGTGAAGCCGGTTATGCCATAACAGATGCTTTGTTTGGTGATGTGAATCCATCGGGCAAACTGACAACCACCTGGCCACAAAATGTGGGACAGGTTCCATTATTTTATAATCATAAAATGACAGGGCGTCCGCTGGGTGAAGGAAAATGGTTTGAAAAATTCAAGACCAATTACCTGGATGTGAGCAATGATCCTGTTTATCCTTTTGGTTATGGCCTTAGTTATACACAGTTCAAATATGGTGAATTGCAGCTCAGCAAAACAAATTTGAAAGGAAATGAAGCGCTGAAGGCCAGTGTTACTGTTACCAATACCGGCCAGTTTACCGGCAAAGAAGTAGTGCAGTTATATATCCGGGATGTGGTAGGCACAGTAACAAGACCGGTAAAAGAGCTTAAGGGTTTTCAAAAGATCGAACTAAAACCCGGAGAATCCAAAGTGGTCACATTTACTATTTCGCCGGAGCATTTAAAATTCTATAATTATGACCTGAAATATGATTGGGAACCGGGTGAATTTCAGATAATGATCGGTACCAATTCAAAGGATGTAAAAACAGGTAGTGTAAACTGGGCAAAATAAATGAAGGAGATAGGAATTTTTTTATTGGCTTTCCTTGTTGTAATTGCGGCAGGGTGTTATTCTTCCCATAAAACGATGCGTGGAATAATCTCATTTGCAAATAACCCTGTTGTGGCCCACAGGGGTGCATTCAAAAAGAATAATTTTCCGGAGAATTCAATTGCTGCATTAAAGCATGCAATTGAGTTACGCTGCACCGGATCGGAGTTTGATGTTCGTATGACAGCAGATGATTCTCTGATCATAAACCATGATCCTCACTACAATAAACTGGAGATTGAAAAAACCAGCTTTACTGCATTATCCCAGTTCAGGTTGTCTAACGATGAAGCGTTGCCCACACTAAGGGAGTACCTGATTGCAGGATTGGCCGGCAATACGCAGACGAGACTTGTTCTTGAAATAAAGCCTTCCGGTATAAGCAAAGAAAGAGGAAGACTGATAGCTGAGAAAGTGTTAAGTCTTGTCAAGGAGTTAAAGGCCGAACCAATGATTGTATATATCAGCTTTGATTATGATATCCTGAAAAAAATTGTTGCGAACGACAGCAAAGCCATTACACAATACCTAAACGGGGATAAATCGCCAGAAGAACTGAAGGCAGATAAAATCGGCGGTGCGGATTATCATTTGTCGGTTTTTCAAAAAAAACCAGAATGGATCGAACAGGCTAAGAAAAATAAAATAGTGTTGAATGCGTGGACGGTAAACAAAGCAGAAGATATGCAGTGGCTTTTGTCAAAAGGATTTGATTACATAACTACCAACGAACCGGAATTATTATTTGAACGCATAGCCCTTCGTGCCAGTAAATGACCGGGTAACCCGATCATCCCTCTTTCTTTTTACCCGTCAAACTGATCAGGTAATCAAAAAGGTTGACTTCTGAACTTATTCCCAGTTTTTTGCGCAGGCGGTATCTGCTGATTTCCACACCCCTTACGGAAATATTCATGAGTTGAGCTATTTCTTTGGTTGACAGGTTCATTCGCAGGTATGCGCAAAGTTTGATCTCATTGGGAGTCATAGTGGGATATTTTTCTTTCAACCCAACAACAAAGTCGCTATGGACCTTGTCAAAATGACGGGCAAAATGCTCCCAGTCGCCATCCATTTTTTCGTCTTCGCTAAGTACCTTAATCAGGCGTTTTATTTCGGTGGTCGATTTTTCATTTTCAAGTCCTTTACTAATCTGATTAAGCTCTGACCTTAATCGGGAAAGTAATTCCCCTTTTTGTACCAGGTGCATTGCAGAAGTAGCCAGCTCAGAGTTTTTAAAATCAATTTCAGCTTGAAGCTTTTCGTTACGTAAAGCTATCAGTTCATTTTCAGCTTTATTCATCTCCAGTTGATGGAGGTATTGTATTTTTTTCTGTTCTTCTTCATATTTAGCCTGTTGGGCCTTAAACTTTCGCCGTTGCCATTTATATAGATAATATATACAGATAAAAAATAAAATAAAATACCCTGTATATGCCCACATACTCTGGTACCATGGAGGCAGTATGCGGAAAGAATAACCGGATGCCTGAGATTCGTTACCAAGGTTATTTCGAACTTTAACCTCGAATGTATAAGTGCCTGCAGGCAAATGTGTATATTCTTTATCTGTTTTGGAGGTCCATTCAGACCAGTTGTCATCAAATCCTTTCAGGCGGTAACTATATTCCAGGTTTTGTTGCTGACCAAAAAGGGGAGAGGAATATTCAAACCGGATAGTCCCCCATTTATAGTAAATATCCGGGACCTGGCTCTTTGCCTGTAATTGTTTTTCATTGGGGTCGGCAAAGTAACCCCCATGAAGCAGGCTATCTTTTTTATTTACAATTTTTACTGTCCGGATATGAACCTGCAACTGCGGGATGTTATTCTTGTATTTTTCATAATTAATATGAAAAAAACCCTTTTCTCCGCCAATGAAGATATTGTTGCGATTAACCGGATAAATGAATTCAAATCCACTAAGTAGTTTATTATTTAATTCGGGCAGATAAATGATCGAAGGCTCTTTGCCCGACATATCCACCACGCCGGGATTTTTCTCATGAATAAACCAGATATTACCATCCGTATCTTCTTTCAGGTATCGCAGACTCTGTTCGCCTAAAATTTTCTTATAAAATGATGATACCTCAAACCTGTCTGCTGTAGGATTATATACGTAAACACCTTTTTCTGTGGCAACTACTACTTCATTTTTTACTTTATAGATATGATTATTTAAAGCAGAAGGTAGTCCTTCTTTGTCAGTATAGAGTTTTGTTATGTATTTGCTGTTGCTGTTGATTGTTGCTTTAAAAACACCATGGTATGGATGAGAAATCCAGATGTTATCATATTTGTCAATTGCAACAAATCTTGAAGATTCTGTAAACCCGGAAATATCCTCAGCTACAGAAAAGGCGCCGTTTTCAAAATTCAGAAATGTCAGTCCTTTATAATTTCCGGCAATCGTTCTCTTTGCAGGAAATACCGGAGATAATGGTACGAAATTCCAATAGCCTGCCGCTGACGAAGAGAGACGATGTGCCGTGTTTTGGTCAATGATGAATGCTCCTTCGTGATGTCCAAGTAAGAGTTTATTATTGATTTCAGCTAACCCCCAGGTTTGCCCGTCTGTGAAGGCAACAGGTGAAAATTCTCCTTTGCTGAAACTGAGATCTTCTATTGTTTGAAGGGCCACATTAAAAAGCCCTCCGGATGTACCGGCATACAGATAATTGTTATGAATGATAGCTGTATACCCTGAACCATCCTGCGAATATGGAATAATTCTTTTTATGGCACTATTGTAGGCTACAAAGTCTATTCCGTTATCGAGCCCCAGCCAAAGATTACCTTGTTTATCCAGGAAAACGCAAAGCACATTATTGTTTTGTAAGCCTTCTGCTTTAGAAAATCGTTGTATCATTCTTCCGGATGAATCAGTAATAAAAACACCCCCATTGCTGGTGGCAAGGGCTATCCATTGTTCATTCACCGGGGTAGCGGCATAAATCCTTTCTTTTGTGATATTGGCCAGATCTGCAGAGGAAAGTGGTGAGAGCTGATTTTTATTCAGGATAAATAACCCGTTTTTCAGTGTGGTTATTATGGTTTTGTCGTCTTGCAGCGGTAATATGCCTGTTACCGGGTCGTTTAAGGGTAGACTATTGTGTATCGGCAAAGGTGACCATACATTATTTTCAAAAAGCAAAAGTCCATTTTTATAGTCATGTGCATACAAACGATTTCTGCATACGTTCATGTAAGACCATTCGGAGGGCGCATCAAAAACGGAAATAGATTCGTCCGAAAACTTAAATATTTTATTAGGAGTGCGAAAAAAAACACTCCTGTTAAAAGAAACGATATCCCACACATCTCCAAAAGACCTGTCTTTTGACGGAATCAGCTTAGTGAGGGAAGTGTACTGCAGCCTGCCATTTCTTCCCGGAGAAAAATAACCCAATTCATCCTGTCCTCCGGTGTAAATTTTATTATCTGCGCCAATCTCAACCGAACGCACAATTGTTTTGTTGGGTAATGAGTAAATGTTCCAGTATTTACCGTCAAACGAAAGCAAGCCTTCGTTGTTGGCTATATACATAATACCATTAATGTCCTGCCTGATATCCCAGCTTTGCAGGCCGGCACCATAAGCTTGTTTTGGGTAATTAATGACATCTGGTAAGCCTATGGTATTCTGACATAGGCCATATATGGGAAATAGGAGCAAAAGCAGGCGATTCCACATGGGTGTACCTATAAATTATACTTGTGAAAGTAGATAAAAAACAATGATGTAGTAATGATGTAGTATAAATTAAATAAAATCAATTACTTATGTTTTTTTGATGTGGTATTGATGTGGTTGGTTTTTTCTATTCTGAGATTTGAAACTGTACCTTGAGCCTGATTTTAAAATCAAAATTTGCTCTGCTAAAACAATTGCTATATGAAAAAAAGACTCAGTTTATTATTTGTTGGAATGATTGCCTGGGCGTTCTTAGCACAGGTATTTGCACAGAATCTCCAGGTTACGGGGAGCATAACTAGTAAAACTTCAGGGGAGCCTTTGGCGGGGGCTACTATCTCTATAAAGGGTAGTAACTCGGCTACAGTAGCTGATGCTAAAGGCAATTTTGCTATTACTGTCCCCAAGGGTGGAGTTTTGATAGCTTCTTTTACGGGAATGTCTCCCAAAGAGATAATAATTAGTACTGCAGGACCAGTTAGCATTCAACTGGAAGATGCCATGGGAAGCCTAAATGAGGTAGTTGTAATAGGTTACGGCGCCAAAAAAAGACGGGAGCTTTCCACAGCTGTTTCATCGGTTTCGGCAAAAGAGATTACAGCCACACCCGTTGCTGATGCTGCACAGGCATTGCAGGGAAGGGTTTCAGGTGTTACAATTGTTCAAAACAGTGGTGCACCCGGCGGTACCGGCGGAACTGGTATCAGGATCCGGGGTATTTCCTCATTAACAGGTACCAACAACCCTTTGATCGTGGTGGATGGCTATCCTTTACCCGATCAACAGGCTGATAATGTGCTGAACTCTTTTGGTACTGGTGATATTGAGTCTATTGATGTATTGAAAGATGCGGCAGCTGCTTCTATATATGGAGTAAGGGCCTCAAATGGTGTAATTATGATTACTACTAAACGAGGCCGACCCGGAAAAACATCACTAAGCGTTGATATGTACACCGGCCTGCAACAGGCATGGCAATTGCCAACCATGCTGAATGCAAGAGAATATGCCGTGTTAAACAGTGAAGCAAGGATTGCCAGCGGATTACCTGTCATTCCAAAATTGGCGGACTTTAATGCAATTGAGCAACAATATGGCAAAGGAACAGACTGGTTGGATGAAATATTCAGAAGGGCTGCGATCCGTAATGTAAACATCACAGCTACCGGCGGATCTGATAAAGCACAGTATCTCTTCTCTGCAGGTTATTTTTTGCAGGATGGTATTATTTATAAGACAAACGTTGAGAGATTTAATCTCCGTTTCAACGGGGATGTGAAAGTGACTGATAAAATCAAGATCGGCAATTCTCTTTCAATGAATAAATTTACAGAGAGAGCTGCTGATACATATACCCCATTCAACAGTGTTGTTTTGCTTGCCCTGATGGCTCCACCAACGGTTTCACCCCGAAATGCAGATGGAACTTATGCTGGCGGTAACGGAAGTGTTGACGGGTTTAATGAACCCAATCCTATTTATCAATTAGAAGTGCCTAAAAATAAATTCACAAAGTATAGAATTAACGGCAACATATTTACAGAAATAAATCTTTTGCAGGGATTGAAGTTCAAAGCACTATTTGGAGCGGACTTTAATTTCCAGGAGGTGAATAATTTCAGTCCTGCGACTCCTTCGTCTGGCGGACGCCCAATAATACTTACAGGTTATTCCGTTCAAAAAGGTTTATATCCTGATTATTTAGCAGAGTATACATTAACATACGATAAAGCAATTACGCCGAAACATAAGATCAATGCAGTAGCAGGATATACTTTCCAGGAAAACAAGTACGATTATGTGGTGGCGGGCAGAGGAGGAAATTTCACACAGAATATTCCGGTATTGAATGACATTATTTTCAGGCCAACCGATATTTCGCAAACTTACAACGGTGCTGAAGCTGGTGTTAACAGTCGGCTAATGTCCTATTTCGGACGTATTAATTACGATTTTGACAACAGGGGCTTTTTTGGTGTTTCCATAAGAAGAGATGGCAGTTCAAATTTTGCACCAGCAAACAAGTTTGCCATTTTTCCTTCCGTTTCTGCAGCATGGAGATTGACCCAGGAACCCTTCTTAAAAAATATCAAATGGCTGGATGAATTGAAGGTAAGGGCCAGTTTTGGTTATACAGGCAATCCCAATGTGGCGGCATTCGCCTATATACAAAGCATTAATCAAAGCTTTCAATACACTTTTGGTAACTCCAGTGGTTCTGGTGGTGTAGTTGGAGCAGCGGCTCCCAGCCGTTCCTATAACCCAGATATAAAATGGGAGAAGAATGAGCAATTTGATATTGGTTTTGATATGTCAGCATTTGACAATCGTTTGGGACTGAGCCTTGATCTTTATCAGCGTCGTTCAAAAGACCTGATTCTTTATGTAGCGCCGCCTTTCATATCCGGAACCTATGAGTCAGTACCCTTCAACACAGGTACATTACAAAACAGGGGTATTGATGTCAGCCTCAACGGAAAAATTATCGGAGCGAAAAATTTAACCTGGAATGCCAATGCTGTAGTAAGCGCTTATAAAAATAAAGTCATATCTCTAGGATTGTCTGCCCCACTGGATGGAACCTTTACAAGGATAACAGGCGGAAGTCTCCGGACAGTTCAGGGTATGCCCGCTAACTTTTTTTATGGATTTGTAACAGATGGAATTTTTCAGAACTATGAAGAGATAGCCAAACATGCCATACAAACAGCCGGAACCGATCCAACCACCAGTACTGCACCGGGCGATATCAGGTTTAAAGATCTCAATGGCGATGGAATTATTAATGACCAGGATCGTACTAATATTGGAAATGCCAACCCCAACTTTACTTATGGACTAACAAATACAGTTTCATATAAAAATCTTGAACTGACCGTATTCATGCAGGGTTCACAGGGAAACAAAGTATTGAATTTTACCCGCTGGTATACAGAAGGTGGCGTAAGTAATGGCAACTATTCAAATGATGTGATTGGACGCTGGACTGGCGAAGGAACAAGCAACTCTATGCCCCGGCTTATCTTAAATGATCCAAACGGAAACAACCGGGTATCAGATCGTTTTGTGGAAGATGCTTCTTACCTGCGGATGAAAAATATCAGGTTAGCCTACACATTACCGGTAAAATGGACAGGACTACTTAAGCTGAAAAGGACACAATTCTACATCAGTGCGCAAAACTTATTCACTATTACCAATTATTCCGGTATGGATCCTGAAGTTGGTGGTGGAGTTGATATTGGATTCTATCCACAGGCAAGAACTTTCCTTGCAGGGGCCACTATTGAATTTTAAATAATTAAACTGAAATAGTTATGCAAAAGATATTTTTAAAATACACTTTAATTCTGTTGTTCTCAGCAGTGTTGTTTTCCGGATGTAAGAAAGATTTGCTGACAATAGAACCAACAATCCCAATCAGCTCAGTAGATAATTTCTACAAAAATGAAACAGAAGCTATCGCTGCAGTAAATGCCGCTTACACACCTTTATCTGCAATTTATAATGGTGCCGCATGGCATCTGGGCGATATTATGAGTGATGATGCCGATCTGGGTGGTGGTGGCGGTGGAGACGGGTTGGAAACTGCAGAACTGGATAATTTTACTGTTACTCCGTTCAACCCGATCATTAACCTGATGTGGGCACAATGTTATTTTGGTATTCTAAGGTCTAATCTTGTAATTGAAAAAGTGCCACAGGTGCCGGTTATGACGGAATCTGTCCGACAAAGAAGTATTGGCGAGGGCCGTTTTTTAAGAGCATTGTATTACTATCATTTAGTTCGTGTATTCGGAGATGTACCATTATATACCAACGTTATTACAGCCGAACAGGCAGCCACCATCGGACGGTCGCCAAAACAACAGGTGTATGATCAGATTATTACAGATCTGAAAGCAGCAGAAACTTTGTTGCCCAATACCAATGCAGCAGCAGATAAAGGCAGGGCTACAGCTGGTTCAGCCAAAGGATTGCTAGCCGCAGTTTACCTCACCATCGGGGATAAAACAAATGCCGCACAAAAGGCGAAGGAGGTGATTGATAACAGGGCTTTATATGGATACGATCTGTGGACTAATTATGCAGATAATTTCAGCCTGGATAATGAGAACGGAAAAGAGTCTTTATTTGAAGTTCAGTATCGTAGCGGGGGTGGTCAATGGAGTGATTTTGGAGCCGGCCATAAACTAAATACTTTCTTCGCACCAAGAGCACAGGATATCGTTCAATCTTCCGGCTACGGATGGAATGTACCAACTAAAAATTTTGCTGATACATACGAAAAAACCGGGGCAGGATATAATACTATTATCGATAACAGAAGAGAACGTACCATGTGGATACCTGGAGATACGTATGCGTCGTATACACAACCTTCACAATTGGTAGGATCTCCTTTAGGCCTGAATGTGAAAAAATATTTTGTTCCGATTGCCAACACACTAGGTGATAATGGTGGCTGGACATGTGCACTGAATGTTCCGATCATGCGTTATGCTGAGGTCTTGCTTATTTATGCTGAGGCCGCCGGTCCTTCATTAGGTAAGCCTTACGCAGACCAGGTCAGGGCAAGGGCAGGGTTAGCTCCTTTACCCAATGGATTGACAGAAGCCCAGTGGTTAGCGGCTATTTATAAGGAAAGGAAGCTTGAGTTCGGATTTGAAATGCACCGCTGGTATGATTTGCTCCGTCATCCGGATCCCAACTATTTTGTAACTGTAATGCAAGCAGCGGGAAAAACAAATGTAGCTGCCAAGCACAGATATATGCCAATTCCTCAGGGAGAGAGAGATAAGAACCCTAACCTGAGTCAAAATGATGGTTATTAATTTTTAAAACTAACAGCCAAATGAAAAAATATTATTTAGCCCAAACAGTTATTGCTTTCTGCACCATATTGTTGCTGACGCAATGCAAGAAATCAAACCTAGAGTTGTCGGGTACGGCATCTGAAGCAGGGTTCACTTTTGCACAGTTACCGGCAAGTGATACGCTGCCTTATGTCAGCAAAGTAGCGTTTACCAATACAAGCTCAGGAGAGTTTATTTACCAATGGAATTTTGGCGATAACACTTCGCTATCATCCGAAAAGAATCCCACACATACCTACAGTAGAGGTGGCGCATATAATGTTACGCTGACCACTGTGGGAACTAATGGAAATAATTCAATAACCAAAGTTGTTGCGGTAACCGATGCCTGTGCTAATGATTTTTTTAATAAACTAACCAATTGTTCAAATGGTGAATGGACATGGAGTACAGATGCAGATGCTATCAGGGTATTGTCTCCTGATGGCGGCACAGTATATTTTGCGGGACCGGCTGCCGGCTGCCAGGCAGACGATGTATACAAGTTTAGTGTGGATGGTACATTCAATTACGAGGCCAATGGCCAGACTTTTGATGTGCAATCAGGATATAGCTGTCAAAATCCCAAACCTAATGCGCCCAAATATAAAGTTGTTGTAAAAACGGGCGAAACACCAAGAATATACTTGGATCCGCTTTCCACAGGTAGTGGCAGGCCTTTTATAGGAACTACTGATGTTATTGACAGCAATATGTACAGGGTTCACAACTATACCGATAATACAATGACACTAAGAAGTACACTGGAAGGATCCGGTGGTGTGATTCTGGAGATCAAGCTTAAGAAAGTGGTAGTTCTCACATTAAGTGATATTAAGAACCTTCTTACCGGCGGCAGCAGCAAGAGTTGGAAACTAGATCCTGCCCCCGGCGCTAATTCTATTATCGTAGGTACTGAAGCAAACCCTGGTCAATATTATGGCGGAGGACCACTCGATGGAACCTGTCAGACTGATGATTATTACACTTTTTCAATTACTGACAGGGTTTCTTACAATGCAAACGGCTCTACTTTCAATGGCGGTAATGTGGCGCCAAATTATAATTGTGGAGCAGATCGTTCCTATAATAATGTGGCCTTTACTTTTGGTCCCACTACAGGCGGCGTGGCAGGTTTAGCAACGCTGCAATTACCACCCGTACCGCCAACCATATTTATTGGAACAACAGATGTCCCCTCGGAGAATATGTACAGAATTATTGAGATCAGCGCCAATAAGCTGGTTTTAAGAGCAGGTAATGGATCGGGTACAGTGTTTCAATTCAAATTTATTCCTAATTAAAAATTGATTTATGCTCATTAATTATAAACTTTTATCGGTATCTGCCATAGCAGCAATTACATTTATCGCATGCACAGAGGAAAAGGATATTCCCCCCATTGCACCGGTTCAGCCAATCGTGGATAAGAACTGGCAATTTGAAACAACACCGGTGTGGCAGGATGATTTCAATTCCGGCACTTCTCCTGATGCGGCAAAATGGACATTCGAAACAGGTGGAAGCGGCTGGGGTAATAACGAATTACAATTTTATACCTCAGGAGCGAATGCTGCTATATCAGGTGGCAACCTCGTTATAACAGCGAAAAAAGAAAATACATCTGGCAGAGAATACACATCTGCACGAATGATTACAAAGGGAAAAGGGGACTGGTTGTATGGAAGGTTTGAAGTAAGAGCCAAACTTCCTAAAGGAAGGGGTACATGGCCTGCTATCTGGATGTTGTCCAGCGACAATAGTTACGGCACTTGGCCTGCTTCAGGCGAAATTGATATTATGGAGCATGTTGGTTTCGATCCCAACAAGGTTCACTGTAGTATCCATACCTCTGCATATAATCATACAAGAGGAACACAGAAAACAGCATCTAAAATTGTTTCTGATGCAACAGATGCCTTTCATATTTATCGGGTAGACTGGACGCCTTATGCAGTTCGGGGTTATATAGACGGTGTACAATACTTTGAATTTGTAAATGGAAATACCGGGTTCACTACCTGGCCATTTAATAAAAAGTTTTACATGATTCTTAATGTAGCAGTAGGGGGTAATTGGGGAGGTGCACAAGGGGTGGATAATACTGCCTTTCCTACCAGTATGGAGGTAGATTATGTTAAAGTGTATAAGATGATAGAGTGACGTCGGCAAATTATTATCATATAAGCAGTCATCAGGAGTGGTTCGTTCTTTCTTTTTTAAGCAGGAACCACCACTCTCTTTACTAATTATTTTGCGATAGCAATAAATCCGTGACAGCTCATGCTTTTACTCAATAAATATTCGCTGAAAATATTTTTTCTTTTATTAGTGCAATCGGCTTCAACAGTGGTGAATTCACAAAAGAATTTTTCAAAATTGGTTTGGTCTGATGAATTTAATATACCAGGATTGCCCGACAGCTCTAAATGGAGTTATGATAAAGGAAGAGGCTGCCCGGGTAATTGCGGGTGGGGAAATAATGAGCTTCAGTTTTATACCGATCACAGAAAAGAAAATGCACGGGTAGAAAACGGTACGCTGATAATTGAGGCGATCAAAGAAAAATTTTCCGATGCGAATTATACATCTGCCAGGCTTGTTTCCAGGAATAAAGGTGATTGGAAATATGGTCGTATTGAAGTTAAAGCAAAACTGCCTTCAGGCAGAGGTATGTGGCCGGCTATCTGGATGCTGCCTACAGATTGGGTGTATGGAGGATGGCCAAAAAGCGGAGAAATAGATATTATGGAGAATGTCGGCTATTGGCCCGATTCATTATTTGGTACAGTACATACTAATGCATACAATGGAATGTTAGGCACACAAAAAACAAAAAGTACTGTAATTAAGGATATGAGTACCGCTTATCATGTGTATGCGGTAGAATGGACAAAAGAAAAAATATCTTTCTTAGTCGATGGCGTTAAGTATAACGAGTTTATAAACGATAGCAGCGGAAGTGATGGATGGCCATTTGACCAGAAATTTCATCTGCTTCTTAATATAGCTGTTGGAGGTAACTGGGGAGGAAAATATGGAGTTGATGATACTGTCTTTCCTCAAAAAATGATCATTGACTATGTAAGGGTGTATCAATAGCAGTACCG
>Ga0073934_10006801_pt1 | contig 16361 bp, 12 predicted proteins | sample LarsenN4metaG_FD_76834 | JGI IMG/M metagenome (GOLD analysis project Ga0073934, IMG submission 76834) | Hot spring sediment bacterial and archeal communities from British Columbia, Canada, to study Microbial Dark Matter (Phase II) - Larsen... ...
AGTCGCAAAGGATTGTGAAAAAGCCTGAGCCTCACGTCAGAACGCCAAGTCGCAAAGGATTGTGAAAAAGCCTGAGCCGCACGCCAGGGCGCCAAGTCGCAAAAGATTGTGAAAAAGCCTGAGCCTCATGCCAGGGCGCCAAGCCGCAAAGGATTGTGAAAAAGCCTGAGCCTCACGCCGAGGCGCCAAGTCGCAAAGGATTGTGAAAAAGCCTGAGCCTCACGCCGAGGCGCCAAGTCGCAAAGGTTTGTGAAAAAGCCTGAGCCTCATGCCAGGGCGCCAAGCCGCAAAGGATTGTGAAAAAGCCTGAGCCTCACGCCGAGGCGCCAAGTATCGAAGGGTCTCGAACAGGTTATCCTTTCATCTCCCTTGTGGCCTCTGCGCCTTTGCGCCTTCGCGTGAACCAAATCTATGCTTCGTCAAATTCCCCCAACCTCTAACTGATCGCAGGATCCGGCTTCTGGGGATCGATATCGAGTTCCTTGATGGCTTTCTGAACGAGCTCGGCGCTGATGCTGCCTTCTTGCGCGAGGGCGTAAAGCGTGGCCACGGTGATGTGCCGCGCATCGACCTCGAAGAAGTCGCGCAGCGCAGCCCGCGAGTCACTGCGCCCGAAGCCGTCAGTGCCGAGAGCGTGCAGCGGGCGGGGGAACCAGCGCGCGATCGTGTCGGGCAGAGCCTTAAGGTAATCGGAGGCCGCGACGAAAACACCGGATGCATCTTTGACGCACTCTGTCACGTAGGGGACGCGCGGCGGCTCACCGGGATGGAGCCGGTTCCAGCGCTCGGCGGCGTGGCCATCGCGATAGAGCTCGCGATAGCTTGTGATGCTCCAGACGTCGGCCGCCACGTCGTACTTTTTTTCGAGAATCTTCTGCGCTTTCAACGCTTCATTCAGGATGGCGCCGCTCGCGAACAATTGGGCGCGCAACTTGGCTTTCTTGTTCCCGGATTCCCTCAGCCGGTACATGCCCTTGAGGATTCCATCGGCGCAGTCGGGGGGCATCGCCGGCATGTCGTAGTTTTCGTTCATCAGGGTGAGGTAGTAGAAGATGCTCTCGCCGTCGTCGTACATGCGCCGGATGCCTTCTTGAATGATCACGGCGATCTCGTAGGCGAAGGCCGGATCGTAGGCGACGCAGTTCGGAACGGTCAGGGCGATCAGGTGGCTGTGACCGTCTTGATGCTGGAGCCCCTCGCCGGCGAGCGTGGTGCGGCCCGCCGTCCCGCCGAGCAGGAAGCCGCGGGCGCGCGAGTCCGCCGCCGCCCAGATCAAATCGCCGACGCGCTGGAAGCCGAACATGGAGTAGAAAATGAAGAAGGGAATCGTGTTGATGCCGTAGGTCAGGCAGGCCGTGCCGGCGGCGATGAACGAGGCCATTGAGCCTGCCTCGCTGATACCTTCCTCGAGAATCTGCCCGCTCTTGGCTTCCTTGTAATAGAGCAGAGTTTCCTTATCGACGGGCTCGTAGAGCTGTCCCGCGTGGGAATAGATTCCCACCTGGCGAAACAGTGCCTCCATGCCGAAGGTGCGCGCTTCGTCGGGCACGATGGGGACGATGAGCTTGCCCAGCTGGGGATGACGGAGCAGCTTCGAGAGCATGCGCACGAAAGCCATGGTGGTGGAGGCCTCGCGGCCCTCGGTGCCCTTGTAGAACTCTTCCAAGGTCTCCTCGAGGTCCACCTCCACGCGCACGCATTTCGGGTCGCGATGCGGGACGTAGCCGCCCAGCGCGCGGCGGCGGTCGTGGAGGTAAACCCTTTCGGGGGTGTCTTCGGCCGGTCGATAGAAAGGCGCGGCGGCGCAGTCTTCGTCGGAGAGGGGAATGCCGAAGCGGCTGCGGAATTCGCGCAGCTCCTCTTCGTTCATTTTTTTCTGCTGATGGGTGATGTTGCGGCCTTCGCCGGCCTCGCCAAGTCCGTAGCCTTTGATGGTGCGCGCCAGAATGACGGTGGGCGAGCCTTTGTGCTCGACCGCGGCCTTATAGGCGGCGTAAACCTTCTCCGGGTCGTGGCCGCCGAGGCGCATCTTGAAGAGCTGCTCGTCGGAAAGATGCTTCACCATTTCCAGCAGGCGCGGGTCGGCGCCAAAGAAATGCTCGCGGAAATAAGATCCAGGTGAGACCGAGTACTTCTGGTATTGGCCATCCACGGTCTCGCCCATGCGTTTGACGAGCAATCCATCGTGGTCTTTGGCGAGCAGCGGGTCCCAGTCGCTGCCCCATAGAACTTTGATAACGTTCCACCCCGCGCCGCGGAACATGGCTTCAAGTTCCTGCACGATCTGGCCGTTGCCACGCACCGGGCCGTCGAGCCGCTGAAGATTGCAGTTGATGACGAAGATGAGGTTGTCGAGCTTCTCGCGAGCGGCGAGTGAGATGGCCCCCAGCGCCTCGGGCTCGTCCGTCTCGCCGTCGCCCAGGAAGGCCCAGACCTTGGCGTCAGAGGGCGGCTTCAAGCCGCGATCTTCCAGGTAACGGTTGAACCGGGCCTGGTAGATCGCCATGATCGGACCCAGGCCCATCGAGACGGTGGGGAACTCCCAAAAATTGGGCATCAACCAGGGATGGGGATAGGAAGAGAGGCCGCCCTCCGGCTTCAGCTCGCGCCGGAAGTTTTGCATTTGCTCCGGCGAAATTCGGCCTTCCAGAAAAGCGCGCGCGTAGATGCCCGGAGAAGCGTGTCCCTGGAAATAGATAATGTCGCCTTCGTGACCTCCCTCGCGCCCGCGGAAGAAGTGATTGAAGCCCACCTCGTACAGGGTCGCCGCCGAAGCGTAGGTTGAAATGTGCCCGCCGATGCCGCTTTCCTCGCGGTTGGCTCGCACCACCATGGCCATGGCGTTCCAGCGAATCAAACTCTTGATGCGCCGCTCGATTTCCCGGCTGCCGGGGTAAGGGGGCTGCTTCTCAACGGGGATCGTGTTGATGTAAGGCGTGTTGGCCGTGAAGGGAATCTCGACGCCGGCTTTGCGCGCATGGACCTGTAATTCGCGGAGCAAGCGCGCCACGCGCTCCGGACCGCTCTGCTCGAGCACGTAGTCGAGCGATTCGCGCCACTCGCGCGTTTCGATCAATTCCTCTTCGCCGGCTGCTTGGGCGGCCGCCGCGCTTCCCGCGTGGGGTTGTTTTACGGTTTCAGGAGTGTGGGTTAGAGGGTCTGGGGGCATCGTCGTTCCGTTGGCGGCGACGGGCGCGCTTGGCTCGTCCTGCTCCCTGTGGCATTCTGGGAGCCCGCTTATTCCAAATCGAATGTAACCATCTAGAATAGCACGGGATGCCCTATACCGTGCCGCGCGCGGGGCGGAACGCTCCGGGCCGTGGCCGCCAAACGAGACGAAGGCCGGAGTTCAATGCGGCCTTTCCCTGGGATTTTCCCGCTTGAGCTTTTGGAACGTGGCCCAGGCAAGCTCGGCGTTTTTGATGTCGCCTTGCCGCTTGTAGATTCTGCCCAGCACGTAGTGGGGTTCGGCGTAGTTGGGTTTGAATTCGGCGGCCAGCTTGAGCTGGGCGACGGCTTCATTGTCTTTCTTCTGTTTTTCGAGCAGAAGGCCCATCTGGTAGCGAGCCTGGGGGAACCTTGGGTCATAGCGCAAGGACTCCAGGAGGGCGCTCTCGGCCTCCTCCAGTCTTCCCAGTTTCACCAGGAGCGTTCCGAGGTTTACAGGCGGCCAGGGCGAAGGTTGGGCCTTCTCGCGGTTCAGGCGAATCGCCTGCTCGTAGGTCTTGATGGCCTCGTCGTATTGCCCCAGCGCTTCATAGCAGAGGCCGAGGTTGTCGTAAGTCTTCATATAGGCCGGATCGAGCGCGAGCGCCTTCTGGAAGTTGGCGACCGCGGAAGTGAACTGCATCGCGTCGTAATCGATCCGTCCCAGCCAATACGGGTAGAGCGCATTCCGCGGGTCGGATTTGACGAGCGTTTCCAGCTCCGGCCGCGCCCAGTCGCGATGATTGAGGATGATGTAGGCGAGGGCGAGAGTGAACCGGCTGGGGTTGTCGAGCGGGGCCAGGGCCTCGGCCTTTTTGAGGGCAATGGCCGTGTTCAAATATTCCCCGTCAAGAAAGAAGACGCTCGCGGCGAACTTGAGCAATTCGGGCGATTTCGGGTTGGCCTCGATCTCAGCGACCAGCAGCTTCTCGGCGGATTTGTAATCGCGGCTCTTGAGCGCCTGCTCGAGAGCGGCACGCTGCGCGGCGGTGAGGGGAAGCGGAGCAGTGGGCCTTGCGGGCGGGGCGATGGAGGCGCTTCCTCGCGCGTCTGCCCCCCGAGGAAACAGGAAACCAGCAGGAAGGCCGCAATGCCGAGGATCGATCTCAACGACTGGTCCGACATAGAGATTCCCTTGCCCGGATCGCGCCTATTGACGGGACGGGCCTCCTGCCTTGAGCTTCTCGCGGAGCGAAAGCGCCGCGGCGCTGTAAGGCACGATCGCGAGTTCTTTCTCGACCTCGGCCATGGCTTCGGCCGGCTTGCCCTGTTCCAGGTAGATCATGGCCAGAGAAAAGTGGACCTCCGGAAGCGTCGGGTCCATTTCCGCGGCGCGCTGATAGGCACGGGCGGCAAGATCCAGATGGCCCTGGAGTTGAAAGTTTTCGGCGACTGTTTGATGGAGGCGCGCCGAGCCAGGAGACAGCGCATCAATTTGACGGTGGCACGAGGCGGCGAATCTCAGATAGGCATAGCCCAACTGATAGAGGTACTCGGGATTGTCCGGGGACGATTCAAGAAGCGCGCGGTATTGTTCGATGACGCCCCGGTCGTTCCCGCTCATCTCATAGGCGCGGACAAGTTGCAGGCGAGCCAATGGCTCCCTGGGTTCGAGTCGGACGCCTCGCTCCAGTTGCCGCGTCGCTTCCTGAAGCTTGCCCTGTGCCAGAAGACTCGCGCCCAGCAGGATGCGCGGCGCCGCATAATCGGGTTGCAATCGAATTGCCTCCCGGAACTGGGCCACGGCCTTGTCGTGTTCGCGGCGCATCTGATAAACAATCCCGAGATTGTTGTAAACGAACGCGGCCTTCCCGCCCCGCTCCAGCACTTCCAGGAAGACTTTTTCGGCTTCTTCCAGTCTTCCCGCCTTCTGGGCCGCGACGCCGCGAGAAAACTCCTCCCGGAGAGAATGCGGAAGTGTGGAGCCGGATTGGCCTCGGGCATTTCCCTCCCCCGCCTGGTACGTCAGCACCAGAAGCAGCGTGCCCCCGAGCGCCCGGCGCCGTCTGGCCCAGTCATTGACGCGGAGGAGTCGCAAAACCCGCATCATTCCTTGCCTTCCTCCTTTGCTCCGGCGCTTGGGCCAGGCTCGGCGGAAATCACCCAGCTCTCCAGCAGTTTCTCGCGCCTGAGCTTTTCCTTTTGTAGAAGCTCTTGCGCCTTGGCAAGGGCGGCCCTGGCCTCCTGCGATTGGCCCAGTTTGTTGTAGGATCGGGCGAGCAGTACGTATGCCTGGCGCATGCTGGGGTTCAAGCCCACGGCGGCTTTCAATTCGGCGACGGCATCCTGGGCCCGACCCATCCGCAGATAAGCATCTCCCAAGGCCAGGCGCGCCGGGCTCGAAGAGGGATCGATGCTGATGGCCCGTTTCAAGTGCTCGAGCGCTTGGTCCGGCTGCTGAAGATAGAGAAAGCAGGAGCCCAGCCCATAAGCACTGTCGTAATCACGCGGCCGAACCGCTGCCGCCCGCGAGTAGTAGTCAATGGCCTCGGCGAACTTATACTGACGCTGTTTCAGTTCGCCCAGGGCGTTCAGAACCTCCACCAACTGCGGATCGTTGCGCAGCGCAGCTTTGTACTCTTCCTCAGCTTTGCCAAGGTCCTGCCGCAACCAGTCTGCTTCGGCGAAGAATTGGTGGACGCGTGCCGAATCGGGCGCCGTGGTGTACAGCTTCTCAAAATACGATACCGCGAGCGCACGGCAGAGTCTGCCCAGGTAATAGAGGGCATCAATATCCTTGGGATTGGCGCGCAGCGCGCGCAGGAACGTGCGGTAGGCAGCCTCCAACTTACCCTGGGCCATCTCCGCGCGGGCCAGGAGAACCAACCCCTTCGAATCGGCGGGATGGGTCTTCAGAAACCGCGATGCCAGCGTGGCGGATCGAGCGAATTCGTTCTGGTAGAGCGCCTTGCGGCTCTCTGACAAAAGGTCGGCCTGCTGGCCCATGAGCGCGTCCGGCAGCGCTAGGACCAGCAGACCAGAAGCTGCTACCGCGCCCAAGAGGTGCTTGCCTCGGGGCCCCAAGCAGGCCATGGTGCGCCACATCATTTTGCGTTTGCGCGTTTCCCCCACTGCACTCAGGGGCTCAGTTTGAAACATCCCGTAGAGGGTGTCAACCAGCGCGGCATGAGCGAGCCGGACTCCCCTTATTGAGCGGAAGCTGTAATGAAATGCCCAGCTTCAGCGAGAGACGCGATGCCGGGCCGGGTTGCCCCAAAGAAGTCCTTTGCGTAAGAAACCTTTTCCCTTCCGGCAGTCTTTATACAGCTTTACGGCGCACTCAGATGGGAGGTCCCTACTGGACATCCCCACGCGGGAGACCTACGACGACGTTGACATCAGCAATGCAACGCGGAACACTGGACATCCCCGCGCGGGGGACGTACACTGTCGCTCCAACCACGAAGCATCGAGACCGGTGCGTTGGGCCGATTGGCAGCAGGCGAATATGAAATCAGGAGACGAACTATGCGCAGGCTATTCATCAGGCTGCTCGGGATCGCTGCCGTTGTCTATGCAGGTGCTTTGGCGGGCCTTGCTCAGCAGCGGCCCGAGGACTGGCCGATCCATGACCGGAACCGGCCTCTTCCCCCGATCGTCACCCCCGCCACGGCCAGTACCCAAGAACAGGTAGGAAAGCCGCCTTCGGACGCGGTGGTGCTGTTCGACGGAAAGGACCTGTCGAAATGGGAGAGTGTGAAGGGTGGACCGGCGCAGTGGAAAGTGGAAAACGGGTATTTCGAGGTCGTCGCCAAGACGGGAGCGATTCAGACACGGCAGGCCTTCGGCGATTGCCAACTGCACGTCGAGTGGATGGCTCCGGACCCGCCCCGCGGGCAGGATCAGGATCGTGGCAACAGCGGCGTCTTTCCGATGACCCACTATGAGATTCAGGTGCTGGATTCCTATAACAACGCAACCTACGCTGACGGGCAGGCCAGCGCCGTTTACGGTCAGTACCCGCCGCTTGTTAATGCCGCGCGGCCGCCGGGGCAGTGGCAGACCTATGACATCATCTTCCGCGGACCTCGCTTCGATAGGGACGGCAAGGTGGTGCGCAAGGCGCGGGTGACGGTATTGCACAACGGTGTGCTCACGCAGGATAACGTCGAACTGACCGGCCCCACGACGCACAAGGCCCGACCGCCTTACAAGGCGCACCCGGAGAAACTGCCTCTCCAGCTCCAGGACCACGATCATCCGGTGCGCTTCCGGAACATTTGGATTCGGGAATTGCCGTGAGCGGAATCTAGTTGCGCGGAGCAGCCGTCCCGGCAGGGCAGAACCTTCTCATGACCGGATCGATCCCGTACAGCAGGATCGGCCTTGCGGCGCAAAGCGCTACGAGGTATGTCGGTCGCGCTGGGTCTGGAAGCGCCAACCCTTCGCGCTCGCCGGGCGGTTTCCACCCAGAGCCTATAGCCAAGCATGAACCACAATCCTGAGCCTGACCAAAATGCGAAACCCCTTGCCGGAAGTTGCCACCACGAGTGGCTGGACCAGGACGGGCCATTCGTCGTCGCGCAACTCTGCGTGCTCTGCCGGCTTTTCCGCTACAAGAGCAGGCCGACGGCCGACTGGGAATACCGCGCCCCTATCCCCATCGGCCGTGTTTCATCTGAGTAAGGAGCATGCCGCGCTGCAGACTTCGCTATGAAGCTGTGAAAGATTTGGTGGAAGGGCAAAAGGTTTTCACGCAAAGGCGCAAAGCCCGCGAGGAACGCAAAGGACTTCCGTGGCGCAACCCTTTGCGCCTTCGCGTCTCTCGCTGAGGCTTGGCATTTCGTCACAGCTTCAGAACGATCTCTGCGCCACCCGCGTCTTCCGTTCATCGTTCATCAATCATCGCTCATTGTTTCGCGCCATATTCGTTCTTCGCGGACATCGAAGAGAAGCTGTGAAAGAATTGGTCAAAGGGCAAAGGCTTCTCACGCAAAGGCGCAAAGCCCGCAAAGCCCGCAAAGCCCGCGGAGAATGCAAAGGACTTCCGTGGGGCAACCCTTTGCGCCTTCGCGTCTCTCGCTGAGGCTTGGCATTTCGTCACAGCTTCAGAACGATATCTGCACCACCCGCGTCTTCCGTTCATCGTTCATCAATCATCGTTTCGCGCCACATTCGTTCTTCGCGGACATCGAAGAGAAGCTGTGAAAGAATCGGTCAAAGGGCAAAGGCTTCTCACGCAAAGGCGCAAAGCCCGCAAAGCCGCGAGGAACGCAAAGGACTTCCGTGGGGCAACCCATTGCGCCTTCGCGTCTCTGCGCGAGGCTTGGCATTTCTTCACAGCTTCTATGGGGTTTCGGACTTAACCTCGAACTTCTGGATCACGATCGCGTGGGGTCCGCGTTCGTAGGTCTTCCCGTGGGACAACCACCCGTTTGCCGGCGTATTCGATAAGGCGGGCGTTCTGCCCGGTCGCGGGCGCGGCGGGGGATATGGGCCAATAGATTGTTCCGTCATGGGTAAGAATCACCAGGGGTGAAGCAGCCTTGGCACATTCCAGGGCGCACTTCTCCCCGTCCATCGGTTTCTTGAAATTTCTGGCAGAGGCACAGGCGGAATCAGGGATGTACCCTTCAACCTCGGTTGTATTCTCCGGCCCCAGAGCTAGCGCAGTCATCGCCGTGAGGGTGCTTGCCCCGAGGAGTACGACACACTGAGTTCTCAACTGAGCTCTCCTTTCACCTCATGGTGTTCCGTGGCGGTTCCCTGCACACCCCTTCGGGCTAGCAACACGAGCTGGAAAACGGTGAGGCACATGCCAGGAAGCCCTTCGAAGGCGGACGGAACGTGGGCTGTTCCATAGGCCACAGGGGGCGTTTTCACCAACATCTTGTAGGAATTCGGCAGGATACCGCTAACCCTTGTAGTTCTCGAGCAGATCTGGCCACGATTACCCCATGATTTCGAAAAAAAACCACAAGATCTCCAAAAAAAGCTTGACAAAACTGTAAGTAGGGCGTATAAGCTCCAACAATGTCCCCCAACCAGGGGGCAGCGTTGGGATAGCTCGGCAGCAGCAGGCGCCACAATTCGGACAAAAGAGTAGCCCTTCGCAAAGGCTGGTATATGGCTGAAATCCGTGAGGTCATGGGCATTCGCGAAGCGTCAGAATATCTCGGTGTTTCCCGGGAAACCCTCTACAAATATGTCATGGGGGAGCGGATTCCTGCATTCAAACTGGGTAACCGTTGGAAGTTCAAGAAAACCGTCCTGGACCGCTGGATGGAGAAACAAAGCACGCAGCGCGAAGAGCGCCGCACCGGCAAATCGCGGGCAGGCGCCCGGTAGGGGGCATTCCAGATGTTTGGACTAGGAAAGCGAAAAGGGCTCGTGGGATTGGATATCGGCTCGAGCTCGGTCAAAGTCGTCGAACTGAGGAAGAAGGGCGAAGGCTACGAACTCGTCAACCTCGGAATGGAAGGGCTCGGCCCGGACACGGTTGTGGACGGGGCGATCATGGACTCGTTCACCGTATCCACCGCCATCGAAACAATTTTCAGTCAAAACAAGATCAAGACGAGGAACGTGGCCACCTCCGTTTCCGGCCACTCGGTCATTGTCAAGAGAATCTCCGTGCACGCACCCTCAGAGCATGAAGTCGCGGCCGCCATCCCTTACGAAGCCCAGCAGTACATCCCCTTTGACATGGCGGACGTCAACCTCAGCTATCAAGTGCTGGGGCCAGCGATCGCAGGGCCGGGATTCGATGTCATGCTGGTGGCCGTCAAGCGCGACAAGATCCTAAACCACACCAATGTGCTCAGCCAGGCCGGCAAGATCCCCACCGTTGTGGACATCGATGCCTTCGCATTGCAGAACGCTTTTGAGGTGAACTACGAGCCTCCCCCGGACCGCATGATCGCTCTGCTGAACATCGGGGCCAGCATCATGAACATCAACATCCTGCGTGGGGGCGTGCCGCTGTTCACCCGCGACGTTTCCGTCGGCGGAAATCAGTACACGGATACCCTGCAAAAGGAGCTCGACCTGAGTTTTGATGATGCGGAGAAGCTCAAACAGGGCAAAGCAGTGGCCAACGTGACTCCGGAGCAGGCGGCACCGCACCTGCGTTCGGTTTCCGAGATTCTGCTACTGGAAGTTCAGAAGACCTTTGATTTCTTCAAACAGACGACCTCTGCCGAAAACATTCAGCAAATCTACGTGGCGGGGGGAACTGCTCGGATCGAGGGACTGGTTGATCTGCTGAGAGAGGAATTCAATATCCCCGTCGAGATCATGAATCCCTTTCAGAGGGTGGAGGTCAATCCCGCCAAGTTCGATCCCGGTTATGTCCAGGAAATCGCGCCGCGCATGAGCGTGGCGGTGGGATTGGCATTAAGGAGCTTCGACACGCCATGATCAAGATCAACTTACTGGGAGTTGCTGTAGCACCGGCGCCGCCTCCCGGCCCTCCGCCGACGGCCGCACGCCATGCGCTGGTTTTCGGTATCAGCCTCGTGGTGTCCGGCTTGGTGGTGCTGTTCTTTTGGCGGTACTGGACGAACGAGATCGAGCAGCTCAACAAGAGAAAAGCGGAAGAGCAGCGAGAAGCGGATCGGCTGGCGCAAATCCGGGCGGAAAACCAGAGATACCTGACGCAGCGCCAGCAGCTCGAACGGCGCATCAACACGATTCAGGGACTCCAGCAGAGCCGGGTGGGGCCGGTGGACCTGATGACCGTGCTCGCCAACCTCGTCAACCGCAGCAATGACTTGTACTTGCTGACGGTGAGCCCCGAGGGAGGCCGGATTGCCATCCGGGGACAGTCGAATTCGGTGCACTCGATCGCTAACTTCATTGCCAATCTGAAGGATTCGGGCAGTTTCCAGGATGTGCAATTGCGCCAGTACTATCAAGACGACGATGCATACAAGCGACTGAGCTTCAAGTTCAACCTCGACTGCATTTATAAGCTGCCTTCCGCCGCACCTCCTGCGGGGGCGGGGCAGCGCGCGGCGGCGCCGACTGCCCCGGCGCGGCCGGCGGGACTTTAGGGAGAGCTACGATGGCCAAGAGCTTCAATGATCTTCCAGCAGTCGTCCAGGCTTTGATTCTGGCGGCCCTCGCGGTGGGCCTGGCAGTCGGCTATTTCTTTTTCGGCATTCCCGGGGTGGCGGATTCCGTGTGGTCGCTCTCCGAGAAGAGGACGCGTTTGCAGGCCGAGGTGGATCGGCTGCATCAGGAAAACCTGAAGAACCAGGCGGTGGAGCGGGAACGGGCCGAACTGTTGAACCGCATCGAGCAACTTTCCAAACAACTGGAGACGCTTCGCACCATCGTCCCGGACGAGCAAGCCACAGACGAGTTCGTGAGGACGGTTTATGACACGGCGCGAGGTTCGGCCATCTTCTTGCGAAATTTTGTTGCCCAGCCTCTTGTCCAAAGAGACTTCCATGTGGAGATGCCTTGGAACGCTCGCCTCGACGGGACGTACTTCCAACTGCTGAACTTCTTCGACCGGCTGGCGCGCCAGCAGCGCATTATCAGTGTGGTGGGCCTCTCCCTCGGGCCTCCAGGGGGAGGGGGGCAAGGGAACTTTACGATTCTGCCCGGTGAGACTGTCGGCGCGAGTTGCACTATCGTGACATACTTCAACCGGCCGCAGCCTCCTCCGGCCCCAGCACAACCTCCAAGAAGATAGCGCAGGATGATGCATATGGCTGAATACGGGTTTAAGCGCGATAGAAAGACGAAGGCTTGCTCACTACTGGTGCTGCCGATTGCCGCGGGAACGTTATGGCTCGACAGTGGCTGGGCACGAGTTATGAAACCCGACCCGGCGACGCAAGCCGAGACAAGGGCGAAGGCCAGCCCGCCTGCGGGCAAGCCGGCTCAGGCCAAGAAGCCTACGGCGAAGAAGCCAGCCGGCCTGCCGGTAGGTCCGGAAGCCCGGAAAGCTCCGGTGCTTGTGGGACGCCGGGACCCGTTCAAGCTCCCCGGCCCTCCGGTGACCACTACCGAGGGCGGGGGTCCGCCGATCGGGAGTCTGCCGCCGGGAACGCGCGGGCTGGTAATCAGCCAGTTGCGGGTGGAGGGGATTGTTCGTCTGGATTCGACCAACACGATGATCGCGGTGGTGGATACCAACGCCAACCGCGCCTATTTCCTGCGGGAGAACGACGCTGTTTATAACGGCGTCGTGGCGAAGATTACGCCTGACTCAGTCACTTTTCGAGAGAACGCCCTCGACCAGGAAGGTAAGGTTTATGTCCGTGAGGTTGTCAAACGACTGGGCCAGGGCCCTGGAGCGTGAAGATGAGACGACAAGCGATCCTTTCACTCACGACGGTTTGGTTGATCATGGGGATGGTCGCAGCCGCCCCCAGCCGGGGGGTGGCCGATCCGTCCCCGGGACGTCTGAAGGCGGTCAGCGTTACCCCTGCGGGTTCGTCCCACGAGGTGGTCCTGCGCATTGAAGGGGACTACACCTACCACACGCCGCGGGCCACGGGGGACACGGTGCTGGTGGACCTGCGCGGTGTCAGGGTGGCGGGCGTAGCCAGGGACGGCAAGCTGGACGGTGGTGCCGTAACGGACTACCACCTCCTCCAGTACATGGATTCGTCAGGACAGCCGGTGGTGCGGGTTCAGCTCAATCTGAAGCGACCAGAGACACTCCGCGTGCAGCGCGAGCCGGCCGGCCTGCGGCTGGTCCTGGGATCAACTTCAGATTCCGCTGCTCCTACGACGACCGTCAAGACGCTCGAGCTTCCGCCCACTGCGCCGGTTGCGGCGCAGCCCAGGCCCGTGACCGCCGGCCCCCTGCGGGTCTCCGGGGTGACGATCACGGCCGGCCCGCACGGCGAGACTTTTGTCGATATTGCCACGACTAGCCCCGCGCCGTTCAAGGTCCTTCATCTCTCCGATCCCGCGCGACTGGTGGTGGACCTCGAAGGCGCCCGGAACGCCGCCCGGAAGGTCTATCCGGCTCGATCCGCGTTCCTGAAGGGTGTTCGGGTAGGGCAATTCCGTGCCGAAGAGCCCTCCATTGTTCGAGTGGTGGCGGATTTGGCAGGTGAACCTCTCTTCGATGTCCACGCGACGGCGGGCGGTGTGCGGGTCGAACTGAAGCCCAAATCGTCAGCGAAGGTTGCAGCCGCTCTGGCGCCGGTGGCGGCGATTGAACCCAAGGCCGTTGCCAAGCCTATCGAGAAGGTTCAGATTCCTCGACCCGAGGAGATTCTGACCGTGAAGGAGGCCCCTGCCCCGGGCGCGGCGGCGGAAGCGAAGAAGGAGGACGTGGCTGCTGCGGCGGCCGTAGCCGCGGAGAGAACCGCTCCCAGCCCCATCGAAATCCAGAACACCCTCCCAGCTCCGGCGATCTCGCCGGAGGTGGCGGCAGCGGCCAAGCCCCAACCGGCCCCCCTCCAGTCGCTCGAAGCAATTCAGGCAGCCCGGGCCGCCCTGACCATGGCCAATCATCCGGGAATGGTCATGGCGATGCCGCAGGAGCCTGAAGCCGCCCCCGGCCGGGAGCAACCCCAATACACGGGCGAGCCTATCTCGCTAAACCTGAAAGATGTCGATGTGAAAGACTTCTTCCGATTGATTCACGAGATCAGTGGATTAAACATCATCGTGGACCCCAACGTGACCGGTAACGTGACGCTGGTGCTTGATGCTGTGCCCTGGGACCAGGCGCTTGATATCGTCCTGAAGAACAACCGGCTGGGGAAGACTCTCGAGGGCAACGTCCTGCGGATTGCGCGAGTCGAAACCCTGACGGCCGAACAGGAGGCGGCGGCCAAGCTGGCAGCGGCCCGCGAGGAGGCTTTGCCACTCGTGACCGTATTTCGTCCCGTCAACTATGCCAAGGCTTCGACCATTTCGACGATGCTCAAGTCCTGGGTGGGGGGCGGGGCGCTCAGCAAACGCGGCAACGTCCTCGTGGACGAGCGCACCAACACGCTGATCATCTCCGACATTCAAACGCAGATCCCGATCATTGAATCGATCATCAGCCGACTGGACAAGAAGGCCAAGCAGGTGCAGATCGAAGCGCGCATCGTCCGGGCAAGCGCCGATTTCTCGCGTAGCCTCGGCGTATCGCTCAACCTTTTCCTGCAGAACTCCTCCGGACGGACCCTGGGGGGCGCCGCCACCGGGACGGCCTCGGCCGCGGGCACGTCGGTGCCGGGGGGCGACATTACCCTCACCCCCGCAAAGGGCTCCGGGTTTGGGGCCCTCGCCATCACCAACGCGGGCGCCAACTACTTCATCAACGCCGCGATCGCGGCGGCGGAGACCAAGGCCATAGCCAAGACCATCTCCAAGCCGACGATCGTCACCCAGAACAACGTCCCCGGGACGGTCACCCAAGGCGCTCAGGTTCCGGTCCAGACCACCATCAATAATACCGTCACGACCACCTATGTGAACGCGGCTCTGACCCTCCGGGTCACACCCCAGGTCACCGAGGACGGCAACGTTTTCCTCGACATCACCGTCAACAACTCTACGCCCGGGGCGATCATTCCGGGTGTTAATCCTGTAATTAACACTCAACAGGCGACGACCCAGGTCCTCGTTCCCGATGGCGGCACGGTAATCTTCGGGGGTGTGAATTTGACGACGCGGTCGAAGTCCTCAACGCAGGTCCCCTTGCTGGGGAGTATTCCTGTGCTCGGAAATCTGTTCAAGTCCACCACCATCCAGGACAGCGATCAGGAACTGCTCTTCTTCGTGTCACCCAAGGTTTTGCCCGGGTAGTTTCGGGCAGCCATTTCCAGACTTGTAAGGTTTGGGAGGAGGCGTGAGTCTCCTCCTTTTTCTTTCCCGGCATGAGAGCGCCAGAGACAACCCATCCCACGCTCGCTCGTCAGGAGCGCGTTCGCACACTCCTGGAAGAGCGCAAACTGCAATACCTTGTGGTTTCTAACCTGACCAATGTGTTCTACTTGACGGGCTTTCGGGGAAGCGCCGGAGTGGTCCTGATCGGACGGGATGAAGGTGTGCTGCTCGTTGACCCCCGCTATACCCTGCAGGCCAGGGAACAGGCGGAGGGTTTGGAGGTCCGTGAAGAGAGGGGCAAACTCTTCCGGGCATGCGGAAGGTGGCTGGCGAGGCGGCGCGCCAGGGAAGTGGGATTTGATGATTGGAACCTGACCTACGCCGCGTGGCGCGAGCTTGGGGAAGCCGCCGGCCGTCGTTGCAGGTTGCGACCCTGTGGGGGGATGATTGAGGAGTTTCGAATGGTCAAGGACCCAACCGAAATTGGCCTGATTCGCGCGGCCGCTCAGTTGACTTCTCGTGTTTTTGAAGATGTTCGAGAGCTGATTCGTCCGGGAGCGTCCGAGGCTGACCTCGCGGCTGAAATCGACTACCGGCTGAGGAGGCAGGGCGCAGAAGGCGTGGCCTTTGAAACTATTGTAGCTTCGGGGCCACGCAGCGCCTTCCCGCACGCGCGGGCGTCGGCCAACTTGTTGAAGAAAAATGAGTTCGCAATCTTTGACATGGGTGCTATAATGGGCGGATACGCGGCTGACATGACGCGAACGATATACTTAGGCACGCCGAGCCGGCGCGCTCGCCGCGTGTACGACGCAGTATTGGAAGCTCAGCAACAGGCAATGGCGGCTATCAAGGTCGGTGAGCGAGCGGAAAGGATCGACTCGGTCGCGCGGGCGGTACTTGCCCGCCGCGGGCTCGACCAGTATTTTAGGCACAGCACCGGCCATGGCTTGGGTCTGGATATTCACGAGCGGCCACGACTCGGCCGAGGTGAAAAGCAGCGGCTGAAGGCAGGTTGTGTGCTCACCGTCGAACCGGGAGTCTATCTGGAGGGCTTTGGCGGCGTGCGCATCGAAGACACCGTTCTGGTCGGTGCGCAGGGGGCGGAGGTTTTGACATCGGCCTCCAAACAAGACTGGATGATCTGTTAGATGCAACTATGGCCGGCGGGACCCCCGGAAGATTCGGCCGGAACATGGCCCAAGGGAGCTAACTAGATGCCTAACAAGAGCGGAGGACGCGGCGGCGGCCCCTCCCCTGGCGCTTGGAACCTGAGAGAGATTTGCGAACTGATCGACGTGCTGGTCGCGCGCGAGATCAGCGAGTTTGAGATGGAGAAGGGCGGGATCCGAATCCGCATCAAGCGCGGAAATGCCCACGCCGACTCACCCGCGACACCGCGCTTAGCAAATCAAACTCCGCCC
>Ga0073934_10006803_pt1 | contig 16358 bp, 17 predicted proteins | sample LarsenN4metaG_FD_76834 | JGI IMG/M metagenome (GOLD analysis project Ga0073934, IMG submission 76834) | Hot spring sediment bacterial and archeal communities from British Columbia, Canada, to study Microbial Dark Matter (Phase II) - Larsen... ...
AGCGCTTCATCCAGCCACTCCAGCAGCGCGGGGCTGGGGGCCTGCCCGTCGCCCGCGGTGGGGAGGGGTTCGGGACCCTGCCCCTGCAGATCTCCGGGTGGCTGGGGCGGGTTCCAGAACTCGGCGAAGAGGCTGTCGAAGACCGGGAGGTCATCGCGCCGCGTGGCCAGCACGGTCCGCAAGGCCAGGTAGCACTCGCGCCGGTCGCCGACGTCCACCCGGGCGAGCGCCCGCAGGGCGTCCACCGCTTCCCGGGGGCCCACCGGGATACCGGCCTGGCGGAGCTGCCGGCAGAACGCCACGACGTGGATCGTGAGGTCGCCCAACGGCCGAGCCTCTCTCATCGGCGCGGCAGCACCCGGTCCGCGACCCGGTCGACGGAGGCCTGGGTCAGCGGATGGGCCTCGTGGCCGGCCTCCTCGACACCCCGAAGCAGGTGATCGAGCCACTGCGAACGCACGCGGTCGGCGTCGTCGCGGTGCTTGAAGAGCACGCCGATGGTCTGCTCCACCGCCTCCGCGTCGAGGTGGTCGCGGTGCAGGGCGATGAGCGCCGCGCTCCAGTCCAGCGTCTCAGCGATCCCCGGTGCTTTCTCCAGTTTCGTGCGGCGGATGAGCTGCATAAAGGTCGCGATCTGCTCGGCCAGATCGGCGTTGATCCCCGGAATCTTGCGCCGCACGATGGCCAGCTCTTTCTCCAACGCCGGGTAGTCGATCCAGAGATACAGGCAGCGCCGGCGCAGGGCGTCGCCGAGCTCGCGCGTCCGGTTGCTTGTCAGAACGACATACGGGATGTGCTGGGCGCGGATGGTCCCGATCTCCGGAATGGTCACCTGCCAGTCGGAGAGGACCTCCAGCAGGAAGCTCTCCCACTCCTCGTCGCTGCGATCCACCTCGTCGATGAGCAGCACCGGCGGCCGGTGGTGCGTAATCGCGGCCAGCAGCGGGCGCTTGAGGAGGAAGGCCTCGCTGAAGATCTCGCGCTCCTTGGCCTCCAGTGGTTTGTCGCTGTGCTCCTGCAGACGGATGTGTAGGAGCTGACGCTGGTAGTTCCACTCGTACAGGGACGTCGTAACGTCCAGTCCCTCGTAGCATTGGAGTCGAATCAGGTCGGTGTCCAGTGCCCGGGCCATGACCTTGGCCACCTCGGTCTTGCCCACCCCCGCGGCGCCCTCGATGAGGAGCGGTTTACGCAGCTGGATGGCCAGGTAGACCGACGTGGCCAGGGCCTGGTCGGCCACGTACCCCTGCCCCTCGAGCATGGATTGAATGCGCGTGATCTCTGGATGCATACTCCTATGATACACGCTGATGATCTGGCGAGACGCCGGCTCAGACGCGGGAAGTTCCAGGGGCCTCAGCCGCGTGTCGCGCCGCGCCCGCAGGCTCTGGGACCCGGTAGGGCCGGTGAGACCCCTCGACCTCAGTTCATGCTCGTCAGAGGGCGTTCGACAAATACAAACGACAGACGTCTGTTGACCGCGTTGAGGATCGCCCGGACGGCCGCCTCAGCCATTCCGGTGTCACTGCGCGCGATGCCCATCAAGACCTCTTCCTTCTCGGGCAGGAGCAGCGTGAGCGCGGCGACCACGGCCTCCCCCGCCTCTGTCGCCACCGCCTGGATATCGGTCAAGATCGCTCCATAGCCCACCGGCATCAGCTCTGTCAGCGCTCTCGCGGCTGCCTCTCCGAGGAGAGCCAGCCGCCGGGCCTCGACGTTCCTGCCGACCGCTCGGCTCGACACCCTCCGCCCCCGCTCGCGCAGGCGGACCACCGCCGTGGCGACCTGGCCGGACAGGTTCATCTGCACGGCTTCGAGGACGATCCGGTCCTCGATAAGCGGGACGCGGTCCGCTGAGGAGTCCTGCGACGCCTCCATGTGGGACGGGTGGGTCGTGTGGATCTCGTCGACATCGTATGGCATCAAGGGCACCTCCGTGAGAATTTCCCGGACGACTCTAGCACGCCGGAGAAGAACCTGCCAGACAGATCGTTGTTCGTACGTTTGTTCGCATTGCGTGCGTCCCCACTTTCCTAAGTCCGCACGATCCGACGGAAAATCCGTCATTCGGAAGATAGACGGCGGACAATGCAGGGGGTACAAGGTATGCAGAAGGCCTGCACGTATGGCTTTCCAACCTTTCCAGAGGGTGGCGGGTAGATGTACGTGCCTCCGCGGATCGCAGACTTCGGGCGTATCGACGTTCACACATACACACTGGCTGGGTCGAATCTTGAGGTCACTGAAGAAACCACTGTGGTGAGCGCCGGCGGCGGAGGAGGAGTTGGAGTCGGCCTGATCGGTCTCGTGGGTGGAGCGGCCGTGCTCGCCGGCCGCCGGGACGAAGAGAATTCGGTCGCAGGGGTCTCACCAGAGGAAGAAGAGAAGAAGATTAACGAGAAGTAGCCCATCGGTATCACGTCCCTTCGCGCACGTTCCTGCATCTGGTGCGATGCGCGGAGGGATGTTACGCTCTTCCCAGCCATGCTCGTAGCCAGCGACGACGCTCCGGCGGCGCGACCCCGTCAGGGATCGTGCTATGGGTTTGACATCCACGCCACGATCCCGCTGGCATGTCTGCGCAACGGCGGGGGGACACCGATGGAGATCGATACGGTGGCGCCGTTGGAGCCGGACCCGCCTCCGCCGATGATCGCCGAGTGGACTGAGGCCGTCCCCGAGACGCCTTATGCCCGGCTGCACGGATCGCGGGACGAGTACTGGTTGTGGATGAACCGCGTAGGGTGGACGCGGGTCCGTCCCCGGGATCAACACATCACCCTTCCGGCGTTCCTCCATCCGGCCGTGCGGGAAGAATGGCTGTGGACGACTCCGGTGTCGCTGTGTCTGCTGGAGCGGGGGGACCTCGCCCTCCACGCTGCGGCGATCGAGGTCAACGGCGAGGCCGTCCTCATCGTCGCTTCCGGAAATGCGGGAAAGAGCACGCTGGCCGCGGCATTTGTGCGGGCCGGTTACCGGCTCCTGTCTGAAGACATCACGTGCCTGCGGATCGACGGGGTCCCCAGCGTCATCCCGGGTCCGGCGATGCTCCGCCTCCGGCGCGACGTGGTACCCCACGTCGTCCTGCCGCGGGCGCGGGTCATCCGGGAGGTGCATTCCCGGGTTACTCTGGCGCTCGACGAAGCCGTGCGGGGCCGATGCGATCCGGTGCCCGTGCGAACCGTGTATATGCTTGAGGCTGTCTCGGCGACACCTCGGAAGACCCACCTCCCCCCGGCTGCGGGCATCCAGCGTCTGTGGCCGATGGTGTTCACGCTTCCTCTAAAAGACTGTACGGCCCGGTCGTTTGGGCATTTGTGTAGTCTGGCAGCCGGCACTCCCATCTGGTCCTTCACCCGCCCGGCTCGATTGGAGGAACTGCCGCGTGCGGTGGAGGACCTCATCGGGTAGAATCTCGCCGTGGCGTCGGTGGAACTAGCTGGTCCCTGGCCGGTCATGATGAAAGCGCAGATGCTCCTGCGCGTCTGGCGCTGCTATCTGGCCATCACCCTTCGTGACCCGCGGGACCCCCTGCCGCAGTTCATCGCCCGGCTGGGGCGAGCGCCGACCCGCGCCGGCGTCAGGATCCCACCCTTGCGGATGCGGCGTGCGGTCCTTCGCGCCCTGCACATTGGGCCCTGGCGGCCCACATGCCTTGCCAATGCGCTAGTCCTGTATCGCTTGCTGCGTGAGCAGGGAGATTCGGCAGAGCTCGTGATCGGGCTGCCGATCGAAGCACTCACTCACCACGCCCATGCGTGGGTGGAGCTGAATGGCGTAGACCTGGGCCCTTTCCCAGGCGCCCACCACGCGCCACTGGCTCGATTTGGCTAGACTGCGTTTCTGCAGTTGCGTCCGGGGTTCATCCTTCACTGCCCCCGGGCGCAACGCCTGTCTCGGGCGTCCCCTCCCGGAGGAGCTCAGTAGCAAGAGCCTCCTCAGAAACAGTTCGCACGCGTGCCTCCAACGTCTCCATGGCCGAGAATTCATCGTACCCTTCAAGGATCTGTCGATATAGGGTGTCACGCAGCGTTCGCTCGAGCCGAAGCTTGCTGAAAAAGATGTGTTCCAGCCTCGATCGACGATACAACCAGAGGATTCGCTTCCGCCCTTCTTCGAGCCTCGCCATGTCTTCGTAAGATAGATCTCGCCGCTCAAGCCACTCCGCGAGCTGGGCAAAGTGTGGACGGATACGTGTAGGAAAGGCAGCAAGCTCATGAATGGTGTCCTCCAGCTGACCGCCGACGCTGGCCCGGCGAGTGAGTTGGATCAGCTGGCTCTCCATCTCGCCCAGCTCGGTCCGCATCAAGTCAAAGTTCGTTAGGGGTTCTGGGGTTTCCACCGGCCCACCCTGTTACGGCATAGCAGTAGGTCAGAGCATTGCGAGTTGGCATTGGACGTCTGCAGCTGAGGCGAACGTGGCACGGGAAAAGCGGGGAGGGACGCCGTGATCCGCGTCATGCTAGTCGATGCGATGGCACTTGTTCGCAGCGGCATCCGAATGGTCCTGCTATCGGCGGGGGACTTTGAAGTCGTGGGCGAGGCGGCCACTGTCGATGACGCCCACCGGCTTGCCCATGACCTGCGCCCCGACATCCTTCTCCTGGACCGCAGCATCGAGGGAACGCTGCCTGCAGTCAAGGCCATCAAAGGGACCATTCCCACTTGTGACGTTGTGGTCCTCAGTAACTCCTTTAACCAGGCAGATGCAGGGAGAGTGTTTGAGGAAGGGGCGACGGGTTACGTCTGCAAGGATATCCCGGCTAATATCCTGCTATCCACGCTGCGTGCAATCCGGGCGCCCGGGGAGGCTCGATCCGTCGTCGCCTCCCTGGAGGGAGCCACATTCCATTCACACCCGTCGCCCCCCCGCCGTCAACAACCCTTGCCCGTGACCGAATTGACACCTCGCGAGCGTGACATCCTGCTCGAACTCTCAACGGGCAGCACAGACAGCGAGATTGCCAAGAGACTCAATGTCCACGAAGGAACGATCAAAACGCATGTCCGTCATATCCTGCGTAAGCTGGGAGTCCGCAACCGAACCGCAGCCATTGCCCACGCCCTCCGGGAACGGCTCATCAAATGAGTCCAGCCTACCTCCTATCAGACCATGAGAGCGCCGACCTTGTCTATCTACCGGAGGGGAGAAATGGTCGGCACCGGGGACGGCTCCGCGACGTCCCTGGATCGGGGCGGACCGAACCACTGTCCCGCGCATAGGTACCGACCGGTCCAAGGAGGCACAGACTCGGAATCTGCGTGAGCGCCCGGTTCAAGAGCTCGCAAGTGCAGGTATCCAGCCCTATCATTCGCCATCATTCGCCGCTGCCAACAGGTTCAGCTAGACACAATTGTGTTCGCAATAAGACATCACCACTGAGATAGGAACGCATGCAAAGCGGCAAGATCCCTCGCCCACATCCAACCCGACTTTGAGAGGTCCTCTCGAGTCAGATGATCTGCTAGAACGTCATACCGCACGCCTCGGACATGGTGCTTAGGGTTGTTCAGCCACCTTCTAAGGACCTCGTAGTCGATACGTGCCTGATAATAGCCGCTGAAGTTGGGCTTATCCACGCGATCGATGATCGCGTCGGGGAGCCTCCCCCGGAGTAAGTTTCGAAACAGTGCTTTGGGTCGAGGGTCCGACGAAACAAACCTTGTTTCGGCTGGGAGACTGAGGAAATACTGCCAAAGGTCAACATCAGCCCACGGTTCTCTAACTCGCACCCCACAGACAGCCTGACACATCTCAAGAGCTTCGTACACGATCCCGGAGGCCTCAATGGGTCGCAATTGATTCCTACGCCAACGCTCTCCCGGCGGCGTCCAAGCGTCTCCTCCATAACTCGTCGCCACTCCCGAATCTAGCCAGTCAATTGGCCGGTCTTTGCGCGATCGCAAACGCCAATAACCGCGTTCCAAGGCCCTGGGGATAACCGCACTGAGAACGTCACCCGCGAGTGCCCTCCTCGATGTCCCGGCTGCCCGGCGGGCGCGCAAGTACTGAAGCGCCGCGCGGAATCGTCCTCTGTGAAGAAGGTGAGGAACGAGATAGGCTCTTGAATCATTGATGGATTCGGCCGACTCACCATTGAGGACTGTTCGGAACCCCAGCGCTCGCGCCCGGCGAAGATACTCGGCGAATTCGTGAATTGCGACAGCGCGAGGTACCGGACCATCCAGAATGTCGGCCCATTCCCCCAGACCTTCATATGGATTGTTCACGGGTTGGTAGGTATTCAGATCGATCTGCAGGGCATCAGCAATCATCCTTATGTACTGGCTTTCATCGGCCGAAGGCCATGACGGGTATACTGCGGACAAAGCGGCAATCCGAGCATTTCTTTGCGCTAGATGCATCGGAGCAGCGAATGCCGCGACTGCAGCAGAGTCGATACCGCCACTAAGAGAGATGACCGTGGACCCGTCTAGCGTCCGTTCAACGGCCTGCGTCATCAACCTCGCAAAGTCAGCAGCGATCTGCTCTCCTGATGGTCGAAGCGTTTCGAGGAGCGAGCCAGGATCCCAGTATCTGCGAGTCGATACAGTTCCCCCGTCTGCGATTAGCAGCTCCGAAATGAGGACTCGGCTTATACGCTTGAACCAAGAGGCACTGCGGTCTTCAAGATAGCGGAGGAAGAAGAACTGTCGCAAGACGTCCAGGTCCGGTTCTCGCGGAATCTGCGCGCCTGCGATGACCTGTCTTGGCTCAGTGGCCGCGTACAGTCCCCGCGCGTCATCGTGATAGAAGAGCGATGAATTCCCGAAGTGATCCCTGAACAACCATACGCGAGTCCCGTCAGTCACCGCAACCGCGAAACACCCACGCAAGCGGTTCGGGGTCGTTTCGCCAAGGAGTCGCCACGCGGCAGCTATCGCCGCAGCGGCCGTAGGCTGGGCGGCCAACCGTGGGCTCTCGACGGCAGCGACTAGCTCTCGGAAATTGTCCAGTTTCCCGCTGAACGCTACGGCGTACTCCCCATCCACAGCTACGCCGGCATGGCCATCGTTCTCTCCATAGGAGACTCCGAGAGTGCATCGGCCGTGGGCCGCTGTCGCCCGCTTCAATCCACGGTGCGGAGAAGCAGCAAGCATTCGCAGGGCGGTGTCGGTTGATTCGTTTTGAGAGCGGGAAAGAACAACCGCGAGTGACTCCATGCGTTTCCCCCTCAACACATAGCAACAGGCTCGCGCGAGCGCGCGAGCCTAGTTGTCCCTCTGAAAAGCCTATCCTCGGATGGCCCTGACTCTGCTTCTTGTGGTACTAAGGAGACCCCGCCGGGCAGGACCAGTCTTCCATGGGGTCGTCCTCACACTCATTGGTGTCCTTGGGTGGAATGTTGCCGCCTGGATTTGGAATTCCCCCATCAGTCGACCGGCCGAACGTATGTTTGCCTATTGATCCTAGGTCCAGAATTGCGGGGGCTTCATACATAGGAAGCACCTCCCGGTGTAAGTCTACTCTAGGGCCTCCGGGCTTGTCGAGTCAACTCGTCGTTCGAGAGATTCACCTGCATCGCTTGGACTAGCCCCCGGATGGTCTCCACGGTCTCAGAAAGACTCTCCGAACGCAAAGGGCGGCTGAGCCACCAAGTTGGGACCGAGATGGTCAGTCCGGTCAACATGGCGAAGCATCGCCGCCGATCATCGTCCGTGGGCAAGCGAAAACTCAACGCCCACAATTCTCGAAGCGCCGCGGGCGCGCCGATGCGTTCCAGGCTGTGCCTTGGACCCTCTCGCAACAACACGATCGCCCGAAGAGGAACGGGAGTGCAATCTCCTCGCATCGACCTGTCGATCGAAAAACTGACGCGCTCGCCATACTCACCCACAATCGTCACGCACGGTAGGCTCAGCTGCGCCAGCACATCACGGCGGACGCGGAGCACGGCTGGACCGGGGACGACGCTAGGCTCTGGATCAAGCCTCAGACAACTCAGATCCTCTGCAAGGATCCGGTATCTCCGTTGAAGAAAAGCCGCGGCAAGAGTAGTCTTGCCAAATCGCCCGGGGGCCGCCAGCAGTACTGCTCCCGTCCCAACCCTCACAGCCGCTGCATGCAGAGGAAGATCATGCCGATGTAAGAGACACAAGGCAGCCGGAATTCCCCAAAGGTGTTCCTCGCGTCGAACTTCGTCCACACCTTCGGGAACGCCTATACAGGCATCCTTGGGGTTAATCAGAAACCACCCGAAGTTCTCAATCCACAGTTGGTAGTCGGCTAACCCTTGGTAGAGTCTGGCGTGGAACGGATGACCCGGCCGAGGTAGCCACTCAATCAACTCCTTGCCGACCTGGCCACCGGCCAACAGCCGACTGTAGTCGGGAATCGTAACGATCCTCAGATCATGGCGGCCCTGCCCTTCACGAAGATAGTGGAACGCGAGACTAGAATGGATTTCAAACCCAAAGCATGCACCCTGACTAGGGGAAGGGCAGGCCGTGTCGGACCTGACAGCTAGTTTGTCCATCTGAAGGGCCAGATCCATGCTACTTGCGTGAATGGAATGCCAGGGACTCCGCGACTCACGGAAACAGCTTGAGAATGGACGGCTGTCACGGCAAACCGCGAGGTGTGGCCGGGCAATCGAAGGGAGCGGGACCCGAGCTGTCTGATGCCCGTTGAAAGACCCTCACCTAGTAGAGACCGAGAGTTCCCGCACGACGCTCACGCTCGAGCGCCATCCGGAACGCGAGCACGCCGAATACCCAAACGAACAGCGAGATAATGAGAATCAGCCTGATCTCGGGGACGATTGTGTACCACCTCTCCCCTCCAATGAGGACCCCCCGCACACCGTCCAAGGCCAGGGCAAGAGGATTGAGACGCGCAGCCGCAGAGACCCAACGAGGAAAGAGGCTCAATGGGAAGTAGGTCCCAGACCCCATGACGAGTGCGAAATTGGCTATCGCGATCAGCTGGGTAGCTTGCCGGTAAGTCACAACGACAGCGGTTAGGGCTGCTGCGACTCCCCAGATGAACGGCAGGAGGGCGAGAATGACCAGAAAAGCGGCGCCCATGCCGGCCCAATGAAGATCGATTCCGAAGAGCCCGACGGCCAGCCCGAGGAAGAGAAGCGCGCGCACTGGAATGTGAATGAGGGCGTAGATCACCAACCCCAGCTGGAGGGTTGTAAGGGCCGTTGGAGTTATTAGAAGGGCCTCGAACGTACCGGTGAGTTGCTCCTGCCGAACGGCGCCCATCATTCTACCCACGCCGGTCTGATAGAAGGTGGCGACCATCAGCCCCACAATGACAAACGCCAAATACCCAGCGCGCGTCCCTCCCAGGGTCGGCATGCGCGCCGGGTCCACAAGGAAGCTGAAGAAGTAGAATATCCCAGCCTGACCAAGAAGGCCCACAAGCTCGGACACAGCTCCACGGCGATAGGACCAGGCGATCAGGGCATCCCTCCGCAGAAACGCCCACAGTTTGCCAAATTCCCGGGCAATGTCCGACGCGGGATACCTAGTTGTGCTGATCACACTAGTGTCTCTCTGGTCAATGAGATGAATGCTTCTTCAATCTCGGGGCGAGTCTCGTGGCACGCAAGAATCTGGATATCCGCGTTGACGATCGCGGAGATGGCTTCCCCCAAGGTAGCTCCGTCGGCGATGGTTAGTGTGTAGTGTTCTCCGTCATTGCTGCGCTCAGGTTCGATCGCCCCTAGGGCGCCCAGGGCGAGTTTAAGGGCGTTCACTCGGTCTCCCGAAGGGCGTCCGTTGCCGACTCGAATAAGGAAGCTCTTGGGAGCGGTCATACTGACCAGTTGCGCAGGCGTTCCACTGAATCGAACAACCCCGTGATGCAACATCGTCACAGTCTCAGCGAATCCTCGGATCTCCTCGATCCGTTGAGTTGCCCAGAGGACGCCTGCCCCGCGATCGGCGGCCGCTCGTATCAACTCCCGCACACGACGGGCACCTTCAGGGTCAAGGTTGTGCGTCGCTTCATCAACCAGCAGGACGCGAGGATCAATGAGCAGGGCACGAGCGATCGCCAGCCGTTTCTGCATGCCCTGGCTGTACTTGCCAACCACGAGGCCCTCGACACCATTCAAGCCGACAGAGGCCATGGTGTCTCCCGCTCGCCGCAGAGCTTCCTGGTAGCCAAGCCCGTACAAACGGGCGAAAAAGAGCAGGTTCTCGATACCGGAAAGACGTTGGTAGAAGGTCCGGTCTCCCGACGGGATCACGCCCACCAGATGTCGCCCTTCGGAAGTGCGCCGCGCGGTATCCCGGCCAAGAACCCGGGCCGATCCCCTCGTTGGAATGGTCAGACCCGAAAGGATGCGAAGCAGCGTCGTCTTGCCCGCGCCGTTCGGCCCCAGCAGGGCATGAATCTCCCCTTGGGCCACGTGGACCGAGACGTTCTCAAGCGCGACCGTCGAGCCGAAGCGCCGTGAGACGCTTGAGACCTCGATGGCGGGGCACCCGCCGGGGTCCGCTCCCGCCATGTTCCTGAAGGGATGTCTTGCGGATGCTATCAGCGCGTGCCCTCCGGAACGATCTCGAGAAGGTTGCGTGCAAGCAACTGATCGACGAAACTCCGCACGTCGTCGGCGAGGCTGGGCACCTCCGCAAACTGCGGGCGCAGTTCGGCCACCAGGTCGGCCATGCCGCGGGGTTCTTCCAGGAGCATCCAGATGGCCCACCCGACGGTGTTCACGCCGTGATATTGCCCGGACTGGAGGTGGAGCAGGACCCCACCCTCGTTGTTGCCAAGGTGATGTCCCGCCACGTCCGGACTCCGCCTGACTTTCATCATGTCGTCGATCATCTGCGCCGCCTCGTGTCAACGTGCTTCGTGACCCGGCCGGATCACCTGTGGAGGAGTGATGGTCTCCGCCCGCCTACGACCGCGGCCATCCGGGGCGCAGCGTAGACCGCCCGATACTGGCCAGGAGTACTCTGCCGATCGCCGGCAGTGCCGCGACCCCCTCCATACTTCGTCTCGTGGCTTTAGTGACCGGACTCTCGTCCGGGAATTCCCCGATCCCCAGCGACCGCTTAACCAGAATCGCTGGGACCCGGGTGACCTGATCCACCAGCAGAAACGGCACGACCAGCATCACGCGGGGATGAAACGGATGCTCCAACTGTTCAACGATAGCACACTTTGCCGCGCGCCACTGCATCCGCTCAAGATAACCGCAGGGACTCGAGAGCGTCACGGCCCCCGGCGGCGCGGGGACATCGAACATGGCCCAGAGCGCGTGGAGGGCCGATCTCATCAGCGTTCTCATCCGCCACTGCCCCGCTCGCTCGAGCACTCCAGGCCAGTCAAGGTGATCACGCCAGCGCAGCGCAATCTGCCAGAGATCCACCACGAGCCGCATCGCCCAGTGGTGATGGGGCAACTGCATAACGGTGAGTAAGATGTGATCGGCCAGATCTGGAACCCGTACGGGGATGCCGGAGAGCGTGGTCCCCTGCGACCGGGCCCAGATCCCGTCGATGTCCGGCCGGTAGGAGCGAGGACGATCGAAAATGTCATGGTGCACCTCGATAACCCTGAACCCGGAAGACGATGGACGGCTGTACCGGACATGGTAATCGTGGGGCGGGTCCGGCAGCACGCTGAGCCCATGCCTGCGCAGGACGGCGTCGGCTCTGTTCCGATCGATCCCCTGGATGAGCACGTCGAGATCAGACGATACCCTGGCCACGCCAATCCCGAGATCAGCCAGTGCCGGCCCTTTGAGGACGATCGTCGGGATCTCCGCAGCGGCAAACCATCTCAGCATCTCCCGCAGATCGTTGAGCAGAGCCATGTTCCGAGCGACGGTCTCATAATGCTGCACGCGGAACCAATCCAGGACATCGCCGGGCACCGGGGCTGAAGCGCGCCGCAAGCATTGATACATGACCGGGGCGATGCGGCACCGGTAGGCGATGGTACAGACCTGGGGCCAGTCGACGGACTCGGGAAGCGTCACGTCCTCCTGCCGGATCGTCCCTGGAGAAGCGCTCAACCCCGCCTCCAGGAGCCGCTTGATGAGCGTCCCGGGCTGGACGTCTCCCCCGTCCACCACGTGGCTCAGGCGGTCATGATTGATGTAACCGGAGGCGTTGTTCACGGAGTCGAGGTATCGGTACCGGTTGCGAGGAATGCTACCGGCGACGCAGGCGCGGGTCGAGCGCATCCCGCAGGCCGTCGCCGAGTAAGTTCAAGCCTACGACGGTGAAGAAGATGGCCAGGCCGGGAAAGAGCATCAGCCACGGAGCGTGCCAGATGTAGAGCTGTCCCCGGCTCATCATCGTGCCCCAACTCGGCGTTGGCGGCTGCACGCCGAGTCCCAGAAAGCTCAAACTGGCTTCCGCCAGAATCGTATGCGCCATCCCCAACGTCCCCATCACGATGATCGGGCTCAGGGCATTGGGGAGGATATGCCGTGCGATGATCCGCAGATCCGTCGCGCCGATGGCCCGGGCGCCCTCCAGGAAGTCTTTGCCGCAGAGGGACAGCGTTTGGGCCCGGACTAGCCGGCACATGGCCGGCCATCCCACCATCCCTAAGGCAATGAAGAGGTTGAACATGTTGGGGCCCAACGCGGCCACGATAGCCATGGCGAAGAGCAGGCGCGGCAAGGCGAACATCACGTTCGTCAGGCCGGAGACCACGTCATCCGCCCAGCCGCCGTAGAATCCGGCAAACACACCCAGCAGCGTGCCGATGGCGATGGCCATGCTCTGTACCACGATCCCCACGGTGAGGGAGATCCGGCTCCCCCAGATCACCCGGCTGAGGATGTCGCGTCCCAGGTTGTCGGTCCCCAGGAGGAAGCCGGAAGCGCGCGGCGGGCGCAGGGCGTTGGCCAGGTCGTTGCGGATGGGATCCCGGGGCGCCAGCCAGGGGGCGGCGATCGCGGCGGTCGCCAGCAGGCTCATGAGGAGCACGCCGATCATGATGTTCCTGTTGCGCCTCACGCGCCGCCACCAGAGACGGCGCGCGGCCCTGGGCCCGGCGGCCGGGGCAATCGTCTGCTCCTGCGCCAGCCTCCGCCGCGCGGTCCCCTCGATCAACGCTTCCGCAGGTCTGTCCATCGCCCCCGCCGCTCAGTCGTACCGTATTCTCGGATCGACGAACCCATACACAAGATCGACGAGAATGTTGACCACGATGAAGATCATGGCAAAGAACAGCACACATCCCTGCACAAGCAGCAGGTTTCGCCCCTGGATGGCCTCGACGAACAGCTGGCCGATCCCGGGCCAGGCGAAGACGCTCTCCACGACCACCGATCCCGCCATGAGGCCGCCCAGGTTGACGCCGATGACCGTGAGCACCGGCACCATGGCGTTTGGCAGGATGTGCCTGGCGATGACGGTCCGGCGGCCGGCGCCTTTCGCCCGGGCCGTCCGGACGTACTCCGCGTCGAGGACGTCCAGGACGGCTGAGCGCGTCAAGCGAGCCATCGCGCCGGCATACGAGAGGCCCAGCGTCACCGCCGGCAGGACAACGTAGGACCACTCCCCGTGTCCATAGCCGGTCGCCGGAAGGAGGGCCCACCAAACGGCCAGCCACCACATCAGCACGAAGCCCAGCCAGAAGGTCGGCACGGACACCCCGAAGAGGGTCACGATCATGCCCGCGGTGTCGAGATATGATCCCCGCCTGAGGGCCGTGAACACGCCCGCGCCGATGCCGAGACAGGTGGACAGCACCAGTGCCGCCAGGGCCAGCCGCGCGGTCGCCGGCAGCCGGCTCACGATCGCGTCGCGCACGCGCTCATTGGTGAAGGAAGTATAGCCCATATCCCCGCGGAGGAGGTTCCCCATATACCGGCCGTACTGGACGAGAAACGGGGCATCCAGACCCCATTGCTCCCGGACCGCCCGCAGAACCTCGGGATCGATGGTCCCGATCTTCGGATCCATGAACGACTGCGTGATATCGCCGGGGATGACCCACATGAGGACAAACGTCATGAGGGTGACGCCCAGCAAGATGGGAACGGCCAGGATCAGACGCCGGATCGCGTATCGCAGCATGATGAGCGGACGGCCGGCGGATCAGCGCCGCGTGGGCTCCCAGGCCAGCCAGACTTCCTCGAGCGGCTGCCAGTCCATGTCGATGGCCACGGGCCGCAGCCCTCTGACGTACGGCTGCTTGACCATCACGCCTTTGAGGTGAAGGATAGACGACCACGGCGCCTCATCGACGACGATCCGCTCCGCGTCGCGCACGAGCCGCAGCATCGTGTTCGTATCCCGCGCCGCGGCCGCCCGATCGAGCAACTGGTCTACCGTGGGATTCCGGTATCGGGTCGTGTTGCCGGCGGGTCCCGCGAACCGGCTGTGGAACCCGCGCTGCAGGAAGATCAGCGGATGTCCCTCCCCACCCAGCGCGGAGAGCGACAGCTCGAACTTCCCGTCCTGATCACGGGCGGCGCGGGCCGCGGTCGTATCCAGGACTTCGGGCTGAAGGCGGATCCCTACCGCACCCAGAAACCCCATCACCGCCTCCGTCATCGCCACGTAGTGCGGGGAGCTCCGGGTGAGGATCCTCGCGCTAAAGCCGTTGGGGTAGCCGGCCTCGGCCAGCAGCTTCCGGGCCTTCTCGGGATCGTACCCGTACCCGGACGCCCGCTGCGCTTCCGGGAACATCAGCGGGAGCGGTCCGCCCACCGCGGGATAGGCCATGCCATGCAAGACGACATCCACCACCGCCCGGCGGTCAATCGCATGATTGACGGCCTGGCGCACGCGCTTGTCCCTCCACGGCACGCCCGGCAGGTCGAAGTTGAATCCGATGTACGTAGTGTACCCGGCCACGGCCTCAACCACGGCCACCTGAATCGGGATGTCAACGGTGAGGATCTTCACGCCGAATCCCTTCGGGTACCCGGCTTCAGCCAGAAGGCGCATCGCCTTCTCGGGGCTGTAGTCATAGGCCGCGCCAAGAATCCATGCGCTGTCGATGCGCCCGGCTTCCAGCTCAGCCTGCACGGCGGTCGTGTCGCGGATCGGCCGGAACACCACTCTCTCGAGGTAGGGAAGCTGGTTCCCCCACTGGTCCTTCCGCCAATAGTTCGGGAACTTGCGCAGCACGATCTCTTGCCCCCGGATCCAACTCTCCAGGACGAACGGCCCGGACCCTACGGGCCGCACGCCGAAGTCCTTGCCCCGCTCCTCGACCACACGCCGGGGGACGGCCGAGGCCCACGTCCCTGCCAGGTAGTAGGGAAGGAGAAGGTTCGACCCTTCCATCGTGATGCGCAGGGTGTACTTATCCACCACGGCGATCCCTGTGATCTCCGCGGTGCGCTTCTCTTGAAAGGCTTTGAGGCCGACCACGCCCGCGAGCCGGGCCATATGGGGCGACAGGTTTGCCGGGTTGGCCACGCGCTCAAACTGATACTTGAAGTCGGCTGCCGTGACCTCACTGCCGTCATGGAAACGGACGCCCTTGCGCAGGTAGAAGGTGAAGGTCTTCGCGTCGGGACTGTGGGTCCACCGTTCCGCGACATCCGGCACGACGCTCTTGCGGATCGGATCCACCCGCACCAGCCCATCGAAGATGTTCATCTGCAGCATGATGGTGGACGCGCCGAGCGCGAACAGCGGGTCCATGGAGAGAGGCTCGCTGTAGACGTTGGGTTTGACGTACACTCCTCCGAGGCGCGGCATCTCGGGTGCGCCGGTCACCGGGCCCCCTGCGGCGACGGCCACGAGCACAGCCGCCGCCATCAAGGTGGAGAAGTACCGAGGCCTCACCGTCTTCACGACTCCCGCGTCCTCTCGACACTCCCGGCGCAAATACAGCCCCCGGGGCGTACTACCGCACAGGTGTTCACTATCCGACCATACCGGGCAGCCCTTGTCCATCTTCCAAGGGGAGGATTCTTGATCAATCGGTCGGGTCGGAACGCCGCCTGTTTGGGATGTAGAAGAAGTATCTGCTCTGGTGTCCAGGATCAGCACGCACATATCTGTCGCGAACCACCTGCATCCACTCGGATCTGATCACACGCGGATCACTAAGGTCCGAGTTCAAGACCACAACGGAAAAGTGTCCTTGTCGAATCGGGGACAGCACAACTTCCCTGGGGACACGCCCGGAGGCGATAAGCCAGGCGCCAGCAGTTGTGTCAAACAGGAATCTCTTCCCGGCGAAGTACCCCAGCAGTCTCTCTTGGAACACTGCCGGCCCTGGGATGGACCGAAGATAGTCCACGTCGGATCGAAACGCGAGCTCCTGGTGTCGAAGATCCCTGTAGCTCAGCAGCCGGTCCAGATTTGCTTCAGTTCTCGCCGAAAGGGGCCAGAGGGTCGCAAAGATGATCAGGGACACGATGACACTCCAACGTGACCTCATGTGATACAAGTGGCGGCACAAGAGACCGACG
>Ga0073934_10006805_pt1 | contig 16355 bp, 17 predicted proteins | sample LarsenN4metaG_FD_76834 | JGI IMG/M metagenome (GOLD analysis project Ga0073934, IMG submission 76834) | Hot spring sediment bacterial and archeal communities from British Columbia, Canada, to study Microbial Dark Matter (Phase II) - Larsen... ...
CAGCAGCACGGCGGCCGGCGCGTTGATGGTCATGCTGATGCTGACCTTGTCGAGCGGGATGCCGTCGAGCAGCGTCTGCATGTCGCGCAGGCTGGAGATCGAGACGCCGACCTTGCCGACTTCACCTTCGGCGAAGGCGTGGTCGGCGTCGTAGTCGATCTGCGTAGGCAGGTCGAAGGCGACGGAGAGGCCGGTCTGTCCCTGTTCGATCGGATCCCGCTCGACCGGATGTCGGTATCGATGACGATGAACGGCGCGGTGTTGCCGGTGCTGGCATTCTATATCGTCGCGGCGGAAGAGCAGGGGGTGAAGCCCGAGCAGCTGACGGGCACCATCCAGAACGACATCCTCAAGGAATACATGGTGCGGAACACCTACATCTATCCGCCCATCCCCTCGATGCGGATCATCGCGGACATCTTCGCCCATACGGCGAAACACATGCCGAAGTTCAACTCGATCTCGATCTCCGGCTACCACATGCAGGAGGCGGGCGCCACCGCCGACCTCGAACTCGGATACACCCTGGCGGACGGACTGGAATACGTCCGGGCCGGCGTCCAGGCCGGGATCGACATCGATGCCTTCGCCCCGCGGCTCTCGTTCTTCTGGGCGCAAGGGATGAACCTGTTCATGGAGATCGCCAAGATGCGGGCCGCCCGCGTGCTCTGGGCGCGCATGATCAAGGGGTTCAACCCGAAGAACCCCAAATCGATGGCGCTGCGCACCCACTCCCAGACCTCGGGCTGGAGCCTCACCGAGCAGGACCCCTTCAACAACGTCGCCCGCACCTGCATCGAGGCGATGGCCGCGGCGTTCGGCGGCACCCAGTCGCTCCACACGAACTCCCTCGACGAAGCGATCGCCCTGCCGACCGATTTCTCCGCACGGATCGCCCGCAACACCCAGCTCTATCTCCAGGAAGAAACTGGCATCTGCAAGGTGGTCGATCCCTGGGGCGGCTCCCACTACGTCGAATCCCTCACCGCCGGCCTGCTCGAAAAGGCCTGGGCCCACATCGAGGAGGTCGAAAAACTCGGAGGCATGGCCAAGGCCATCGAGACCGGGCTCCCCAAGATGCGGATCGAAGAGGCATCCGCGCGGCGCCAGGCCCAGATCGACTCCGGCAAACAGACCATCGTCGGCGTCAACAAGTACCGGCTCGATCAGGAGGATCCGATCGAGATCCTCGAGATCGACAACAGCGCGGTGCGCGAAGCCCAGATCAAACGGCTCGCCGAACTCCGCGCGAACCGCGACGAACGCGCCGTGCGCGGCTCGCTCGAAGCCCTCACCCGGGCGGCGTCGGACGGTTCCGGAAACCTCCTCGCGCTGGCCGTGGACGCGGCCCGCTCCCGCGCCAGCCTGGGCGAGATTTCGTTTGCCCTGGAAAAGGTTTTCGGACGCCATAAAGCGGTGATCCGCTCCATCTCCGGCGTGTACGCCTCCGAGTTTGGGAAGGCCGATGAGGTCGAGAGCGTGCGGCGCAAGACCGAAGAATTCGCGACCCGCGAAGGCCGGCGCCCGCGGATCCTGATCGTGAAAATGGGCCAGGACGGGCACGATCGCGGCGCCAAAGTGGTGGCCACGGCGTACGCCGATCTCGGGTTTGACGTCGATATCGGCCCGCTCTTCCAGACCCCGGAGGAAGCCGCCCGCCAGGCCGTCGAGAACGATGTGCACGTCGTCGGCGTCAGCTCTCTGGCCGCGGGTCACAAGACGCTCGTCCCGCAGCTCATCGGCGAGCTGCGCACCCACGGTCGGGAGGACATCATGGTGATCGCCGGCGGCGTCATCCCCGCACAGGACTACGATTTCCTGCGCGAGCAGGGGGTCGCCGCCATCTTCGGTCCGGGCACCGTGATCCCGGCCGCCGCCCAAACCATCCTGGACGAACTCGATCGCAGGCTGGCCTGAGTCGGGCGTCCCCATACAGAGACCCCGCGGCCCTGGTGCAGGCTGGGGCTGGCATCGCGTGGGGCGCCGTGCCACACTCTCCCGGAAGCGCCCGCTCGACGCATGCGCCTTCCCCCTCCCCCCGATGCCCAACGACCTGCCGACACCCCCCACGCCAGCGGTGCGCTACACCGACCACGGAGCTCCCTACGGCGAGAAACCGGAACTGGGGCGGATCATGCCCGACCCGGCGACCCAACCGGACTTCTGCCGGGTGCTCCCCGAGTACCTCGGGATGTGGCACGGCCAGACCGAACTCCCCGGATCACCGTACGCCTGGAAGTACAGCGGTGGGCTCGGAACCTACCCGTATCAGACACGACCCATGGCGGTGTTCGCTCCGGCCGTAGGCCGCACGTTCTTCTGCTATGGCGGCGCCGTGCGCGGCAACCACCTCAAAGCGGAGCGTTGTTGGGACTTCGCCCCGGGCAATCTCCTCGAGATGGTCGGCGTCTACGATCACGCCGCCGGCAGGTTTGAGCGTCCGGTCTGCCTCTTTGACAAGTGGTGCTCCGACCCGCACGACAACCCTGCGCTCCAGATCGATCCCGCGGGTTATCTGTGGGTCTTCTCCCCCTCGCACGGCGCCTGGACCACCCGCTCCTTCATCCATCGCTCCCGCCGTCCCTACGACATCAGCTCCTGGGAAACCATCGCCGACGGCCCGCTGTTCGCATACCCGCAGCCCTGGATCCATCCGCGGCACGGCTGGTGCCTGATCCACGTGGTGTACGACGGCGATTCACGCGGGCTGTTCGTGAAACGCAGCCCGGACGGCGTCGCTTGGGGAGCACCCGAGCCGCTGGCGAACATCGCCCGCGGCCACTACGCCGTAAGCTGGGCCGACCCGCGAACGGGACGCATCGGCGTGGCGTTCGATCACCACCCGCAAGAAGGCGGGCTGGAAGCCCGTACGAATCTCTATTACCTCGAGAGCCCCGATTGGGGACGCACGTGGCGGACCATCCGCGGCGAGACCCCGTCCCTCCCGATCCGCGACACCCGGACCCCGGCGCTCGCCCTTGATCTCGAGGCCGAGGGTCAAAAGAACTACCTGCGCGACCTCATATTCGACGCCTCGGGAAACCCGGTGGTGGTGTTTGTGACCGCCCGTTCCTGGGAGCCGGGGCCGGCGGGCGGCCCCCGGTATTGGAACACCATACGTTGGGACGGGAGCGGATGGCGCCGCGAGCGGGCGTTCCCTGCACTCAACAACTACGACCACGGCGAACTCGCCATCGAGACCGACGGAACCTGGCGGATCCTCGCTCCGACGGAACCGGGCCCTCAACCCGACAACCCGGGCGGCGAGGTCGCGCTCTGGGTCTCGCGCGACTGCGGACGCAACTGGATCCTGGAACGCCAGGTCACCCAGGGCAGCGCGCGCAACCACACTTTCTGCCGCCGCCCGTTGAATGCCCACCCGGATTTTGCGGCGTTCTGGGCGGATGGCGACACCCACCGGCCCTCGGAAAGCCTCCTGTATTTCTGCGACGCCGAGGGCAAACACTGCCGACGGATCGAGCCGGATGACGGTCCGTAACCTGCCCCCCGAAGCGACTGCACGGGAGGGGACAGAACCGAAGCGGAGGGCCGGCGCATTTCGACCTCGACGGCGAAACGCCGTTCTTCCCGGTAACTCTGCCCGCCTCCCGCTGGCGCTCCCCCGCGAACTTCGCGCCTCCGCGTTCCCGCTGCCGCTAACGCTGACGCGGAAGGGGTGGGATTGCCTCCTTCGGCGGTCCAAACTTGCGGCCTCCGGCCGTGAAAAAAGAAGCTTCCGCTGACGCGGAAGGGGTGGGATTCGAACCCACGAGGCCTTTTGAGCCCGCTCGATTTCGAGTCGAGTGCCTTCAACCACTCAGCCACCCTTCCAATCGACATCGTCCCGGAAGGCCGGAACGAGTGGCAAACCATGCATCCCGACCCTGGGCCTCGCAAGGAGAAACCGGGGGCGAAAATGGAGATTGGAGGATCCGGTGGGATCGGGGATGGTGAGGCCGATGGTCGATCCGCTCCAGATCTACGGCATAGTCTTTGCCGCGTTCGCGTTCGTGCTCGGCGCTACGGTCGGCTCGTTCCTGAACGTGGTGATCTACCGACTGCCCTTGGGGCTGTCGGTCAACGAACCGCGCCGCTCGTTCTGCCCCTCCTGCCGCGAGCAGATCCCCTGGCACCGAAACCTCCCGATCGTCAGCTGGCTCCTGCTGCGGGGCAAGTGCGCGGATTGCGGCGCCCGGATCTCCCCGCGCTACCTCGGCGTGGAACTGCTGACGGGCCTGCTGTTCCTGTACGCCTGGCACCTGGTCCCCTCCCCTGCGGTGCTGGCATACTGGATCCTGTTCTCGCTGCTCATCGCCGCGACCTTCATCGACTTCGAGCACTTCATCATCCCCGACGAGATCACCAAGGGCGGCACGGTCGCCGGTATCGTTTGCGCCGGCCTGTTCCCCTCGATCTACGACACCGGGTCCCGCCCGGTGGCCCTGGGGCTCGCGGTCCTCGGTGCAGCCGCCGGGTACGCGCTGCTCTACGCGGTGGTGCGGCTCGGCAAATTGGCTTTCGGCAGAAAGCGGGTCGCTTTCGATCCACCCGAACCGTTCCGCTGGCGACGCGAACAGGACCGCGGCTTTCTGGAGATGGAAGGGCGCGATCATCCGTGGGAAGAATTCTTCCCGGACGAGAAGGCGGTGCTGGTCCTGGAGTGCGCGGAGGCCGAGTTCCCGGATCAGCCGGGGTGTGGACCCGTGACGCTGCGCTCGCACTACGAACGCCTCGACGCGGGCGGGCGCACGTATGATCTCAACGCGATCGAACGGTTTTCCGGCAAAGCCACCTCGCTCTTCTTCGAACGGGATGCGATGGGGTTCGGCGACGTGAAGTTCATCGCCTGCATCGGGGCCTTCCTCGGCTGGCAAGGGGCGATTTTCAGCGTGATCTCGGCTTCGCTGATCGGCTCCGTCGTCGGGCTGGGCACGCTGGCGATCGGACGCCGGGAGTGGTCCGCCAAACTGCCGTTCGGCCCCTACCTCGCGTTGGGCGCCCTGCTCTGGGTCGCGTTCGGGCCCGGTCTCGTCGCCTGGTACCTGGGGCTGCTCCGGCTGGAGCCCTGAGACCCGCCAGCGTCGTCAGGTCCCTTCGGCGAACCGCCCCATCCGCCGGAACTTGGCGTAACGCGACTCCAGCAGTTGATTGATAGGGACCTCCATAAGTTCGCGCAGCCCGCGTTCGATGCAGTCGGCGAGACGATCGGCAGCTCCCTGCGGGTCGTGGTGTGCCCCCCCTTCCGGCTCGGGAACCACCTCGTCGATGAGCTCGAGTTCGCGCAGGTGACCCGCGGTGAGCTTGAGCGCCTCCGCCGCGTCGGGGGCGTGGCTCCGGTGTTTCCAGAGAATGGCGGCACACCCCTCGGGGCTGATCACGGAATAGTAAGCGTTCTCGAGCATTAGCACCCGATCGGCCACCGCGATGCCGAGGGCGCCGCCGGAGCCCCCTTCGCCGATGACCGCCGCCACGACGGGCGTGCGAAGCGTCATCATCTCGCGGAGGTTGACCGCGATCGCTTCGGCGATGTGCCGTTCCTCGGCGCCGACACCCGGGAAAGCCCCGGGGGTGTCGACCAGGGCGACGACCGGCAGGTGAAACCGTTCCGCGAGGCGCATCAGGCGGAGCGCCTTGCGGTACCCTTCGGGATGGGCGCTCCCGAAATTGCGTTGGAGGTTCTCCTTGGTGTTGCGCCCCTTCTGGTGGCCGACCACGACACACCGGATCCCCCGCAGGGTGGCGAACCCGCCGGGCATGGCCGCGTCATCCCCGAAGAGCCGATCCCCTTTCAGCTCCACGAAGTCCTCGAAGCAAAGCGCGAGATAATCGAGCATGAACGGGCGGCCGGTGTGCCGGGCGATCTGCACACGCTGCCACGCCGTGAGGTTGAGGTAAATCTCCGAGCGGGTCTCCTCGATCTTCCGGCGCATGGCGCGCACCTCGGGGTCGAGGTCGATGTCCTGGGATGCGGACTGGCGCACGATTTCCTCGAGCTGCTTCTCCAGTTCGGCGATCGGTTTCTCGAATTCGAGCGGGGTGGCTTTCATGGATGGCGGGCTTATTCGATCCGGACCGGCGTGCCGCGGCCGACGAGAACGAAGAGCTCGTCCATCGATTCGGGCGCGAGACCGACGCCGTTCGCCGGTTTGCGGGCATCGTTGCGATCGGCGACACCGGCCGATTCCCAGTCGGTGTAGAGGGTCATCGGCGGTTGGTTGACGGAGACCCAGCGGGTTGCATCGGCATACTCCTTCAAGCCGAACGCCACGCGCTGGCCGGCCCGCCAGGAAATCCGCTCGGTCACCGCCCCCGCACCCGCGCCGCCCGCGGGAAGCTTGTGGGCCGTCGCGGGATACTCGCAGAAGAACCGGTCGGACCGGAACAGGCGGACCGCGCCCGTCGCGCGGTCGATCCGGATGGAGAAATCGCCGCGCGGCACGCGCAGCTTCTGCCCGATCTGGAGCACGGTGTTTTCGAGGTTGTTGGCACGGAAGATCAGCTCGGCATTGGTTTTGTGCTTCGACGCGATCGCGACAAGCGTCTCCCCGCGGGCAACCGCGTGTTCCTCCCCTTCGCTCCGGAAAAAAGCGGCGACTTGCGCCTCGCTCAGAAGCCGGCGCGCCTCGGAGGCCTTCGGGGATCCGGGGAACTCCGCAAGCAGTTGGTGCAGCGCCTCCAGCGCGACCTCCGCGCTGCCCGCGGCCCGCGCGTCGACCGCCTTCTGGAACAGCGGCGCTCCGGGATCGGGGGGCTCCACCGGGACAGGTGGGGGCGGCGCATCGGGTTCCGCTCCGACAAGCTGCGGCGGCGCGAACCAAGCTTTCCATGCCCAATACCCTCCGCCGCCGAAAACGGCCGCGGCGAGAACCAGCACGAACAGAAACTTCACCAGCTTCAGGAGCATGTGGAGATCAGTCTAGCGCTCCGGGGTCCGCGCGCGAATCTTTTCCCGCGGCTGCGGGCACGCCCGGAATGCGGGTTCACCGCAAACGCAACCGGAGCTTCACCTCGCGGCCGCGGTGGTTGAGGACCACCTCCCCATCGGTGATCCGGAACACGGTGAGTTGGACCGGAACCCCGCTGACGTTGACCTGGATGGTGTCTCCTTCGGCGTAATCGCGGCCGTTGATGACCGCGAGGTTTGGCTGCCCCAGGACGATGCTGGAAACGGAGAAGAGCTCGGGCGGGACATCCAGGATGGTCGGGCGCTGCGGAGCAGCCTGCGTCACGACTTTCGCGGGGCGCTCCCATCCGATCGGCCAGAACGGATTGCGCTGGGAGGGAGGCACATCGAACCGGCTCCGGGTTTTCACCGGTGAAGCGGGAGCGGGTGCCGCGGTCGCGGCCGGCGCAGGGGTTGCGGCGGACGAGGGCGCTTCCGCCTTGGAGGAGAACCCCGACACCGCCAACGCGGCGAGGAGCGCGACGGATGAGAGAAGAGGGTTGGGGCGCATCAGTCGCGGGGTTCGAGGGTGGTGCTCACGGCCATCTCGACCGTCTGAAACTCAGGCCCGGCCTGGGGCAACGCCAACCGCAGCGACTGCACCTCCAAGATCGGGAGCTCGTTCTCCAATGCCGCGAGCGCGACGCCGAAACCGAGATACCCAACCTGCGGGATGCGGACCGACCAGCGCTGCTGGGTCAGATGGGCAAGGTCGGGCTCGGGCAACCGCTCTTCGTTGCCGATGCGCGTCTCGACCCCCTTGATGGCGTGGCGGTCAAAAAAGGCTTCGACCTGCGGCGGGAACCAGGCCACCGGCGCCCCTTCCTTCATGAACTGCTCGAACTGCGCGAACACTTCCTCGGCCGCGGTCGCTCCGGCCGTGAGCGCCTTCGTACGGGCGATCTGGTCGCGGGCCGCCTTGGCCTGCTCCCGCAGCCCGACCAGCTCCTTCTCCAACCGCTTCTGCTTCTCCTCGAGCGGCTTGCGGAAGTTGCTGAAGTAGACGTAAACGCCGAGCAGCACGAATACCACGCCGATCGCGATCTTTTTGATCTCAGAGCTCTGGAGTGCCATACGGGATCAGTTGGTTCGGGTGCGGGGGTGAGGGAACGAGACCAGGATCACGAACCGGGCGCACGGCCACGATTGCCCGTCGAGATTGGCTGTGGCCGGAGAATCTTCCAGCACCCGGAACCGGGCGTCCGTCCCGGGGTGGATCTCGCCGAACTTCGTGCGCAGGGCGAGGCGGAAATCCTCCGCGACCGTCCGGGGCTCGCTCCCCGCGGCCACCCCGTCGAGCAGGATCTCCACCGTATCGCGCCCGGGTGCGAGGCCGCCCGCCAGCGAACTGATCTGCACCTCGCGCGGGACCGCGTTCGCGAGCGTCTCCAGGGCCGTGCCCCAGAGCATCCGGCGCTCGGCCCGATTGGTGAGCGCTTGGCTGCCCCGGACCAGGGATTGCAGCCGCTGCTCTTCCTTGGCCGCCTCCGCGGCCTGCGGCTTCAGCTTGGTCAGCTCGGACCGTAGCGAACTCGCTTCCCGCTGCAACTTGGAAAATTCGCCCGTGGAGAGGACATGCAGCCCCCCGAGCAGACCGAGGATCGCGATCCCCACAAGCAGGGAAAGTTTCAGCGGATCCCGCTCGCGCTGCTGTTTCTCCGCGACCTTCTCGTGCAACAGATTGATGTGAATGGCCATCCGCTCGCTCGGCCTTACGCCGCCTCCAGAAGTTCGACTGCGGCGCCAAACGCGACGCCGAGGTTCCAGTTGGCCTGATCGAACGCCTCGCGCCGACCGCCGGGGAGCGCCACCTCGCAGCGCTCAAACGGACTCCAGAGCTCGCAAGGGAGGTTCACCTCGTCGCTCAGCACCTGCAGGACCATCTCCGCGTGCGACGCGCCGCCGGACACAAACACCTTCGCGATGGGCCGGTCCCACTGGGATTCGCAGAAACCGATGGAGTTGAGCACCTCGCGGGCCACCATCGCCAGAGACTCACGGCCGGCCTGCGCCATCCCCGCGTCCCCTTCCTGCATCAGCATCAGTGCGGAGGCCCGGTCCATGGCCCCATCGAGCGTGAGGTCGCGCAGGAGATTGTCACCGCCATACCCGATGCCACGGACCAGCGTGATCCCCCCGCGGATCCCGGCGATCACCGTCGACGAGGTGTGGCCGATGTCGAGGAGCAGGAACGGCCCCTCGGCATGCACCTGCGGCCGGGTGAACTCGAACGCGTTGAACAGCGCCACCGGAGCAAGCTGCATGCGCCGGAGCGGAAACCGGGAACGGGTGAAGACCCCGTCGATCTCCTGGACCCGGCTCCGCGGCGCCCCGGCCACGAGGAACTTCACCGATTCCGCCGAGGGAGCGGCCGCGCCGATCCGGTCGCAATCGAGCACGTGCTGCGAGCAGTCCTGGTGGAGGAGCGACTGCCCGCTGAAGCGCAGCGCGCTGCGGAGCATGTCGACCGGCGTCGGGGGTTGATCGATGATGCGCAAGATGACCCCGTCGCCCCCCAGGCACGCCGCACGGACTTTCGCCCCCCCGCCCGCATCCTTCAGCAGCAGCTTGAGGTGGTGCGCCATCTGCTCCTCCCCCGTGAAGGCCCCGCCGACTTCCCGCGTCGCAAAACCCGTAAGCGCGACCCGTCCGCCCGCGCGGCGTTGCAGGTGGACGGCTTTCCAAGTGTGCTGCCCCAGGTCAATTCCGAGGGCGGACGATGCGGCCTTTGCCATTCCCACACTAAACCACACCGCAGGCGGAAATCGGAAGTGCTTTTTCTGGCCCCCGGCGGGAGCCCAGGCGTCCCCCCGCCTCCGACGCTTCCCGAACTTGCCCGCGGCGCCTTGCCGGTTACGATCTCCGGCGTGCGCATCACAACCCCGATTCCCCTCACCCTCCTGCCGCTCCTCGTGGCTCTATTGCCCTCCCTCGCGAGCGCCGGGCTGGAATGGGACCGCACCGAGGTCTCGCTCCGCTCCTCCCCCGCGGCCGGGGCAGTGGAGGCGGAGTTCCCTTACCGCAATACGGGTCCAAAGCCGGTACGCATCACGCGGGTGATCTCCTCCTGCGGGTGCACCACCGCCCGCAACGCCGCGGACGTCGTGGAACCGGGGCGCAACGGCACCCTGACGGCCCGCTTCGAGTTCGGCGATCGCCGCGGCCATCAGCGCAAACAGATCACGGTCCGCACCGACGACCCCGAGCGCCCGGAAACCCTCCTCTCGCTTTCGGTGCAGATCGAGGAGGCGTTCGAACTCGACCGCTCCCTGCTGCTCTGGCGCCGCGGCGAACCCGCCACGGCGAAGACCATCCAGCTCACCGCGCTCGTCGAGGACCCGGTCCAACTCCGCGGCGCTTCCGTGATCGGCGAGGGATTCTCCGCCACCACCGCGACGGTCAAGGAAGGCCGCAGCCACACCATCACCGTCACCCCGGCGACCACCGCCGCAGCCGCCTCCGCGCGGATCGCCCTGAGCATCCAGCGGTACGGCGCCGAACCGGAAACCGCGTTCGTCCGGGTCCGCGTCAAATGAGGCCGCCACGTTCCGGGTGGAAGGGCGCCTTCCTCGGGTTGGCGCTTGCGGCGCTGCTCCCGGCTGCCCTCTCTGCGTGGCTCCACCCGCGGGCCCCTCTCCTTCGCCTGCCGGAACTCCCGGAGATCGGTGCCGAAGCGGCCACCCGGCTCCCCGACGCGGTCTGGGTCGATGCCCGGCCGCCGGAGGCCTTCGCCAAAGGCCACATCCCTCAGGCCGTCTCGCTGCCCGCGGGCCGATGGGACGAGTCCATCGACCCCCTCCTCGACCGATGGGAACCCGGGCGCCCGCTTGTCGTGTATTGCAGCCGCGATGATTGCGACGCGGGCCGCACTGTGGCCACCCGCCTCCGGCGCGAGCTCGGGGAGGAAAACCGGATCTACCTGTTGCGCGGCGGATGGGAGGCGTGGCACCACCCATGAGTTCGCGGCTCGCGCTCGGTTTTGTCTCCGCAGTCTTCCTCGCAGCAGGGGCCGCGAAGCTGCTCGATCCGGAAGCTTTCGCCTTCTCGATCGAAGCCTACCGACTTACCCCTTGGATGCTGTCGGTGGCGCTCGCCCTGTACCTGCCGTGCCTGGAGATCTTGGCCGCCGTCGCCCTCTGGGTGCCGCGCCTGCGGCGCGGGGCGCTCCTTCTGCTGCTGGCGCTGTGCACTCTTTTCCTGGCCGTCCTCGGCTCGGCCCTCGCCCGCGATCTCCCGATCACGTGCGGATGTCTCGGACCCGGAGCGCTCCCGGGCGGTCTTTGGGGCTCGATCGCCCTCGACCTCTGCCTCGCCCTCACCATCCTCTATGCCCTCACCCGCCAACCCGCATCCCGTGACCGCCTCCCACAAGTCCCCCGCACCGTCCTCTTCCGCTAGACGTTGCTGGGCACGGATCGACCTCGGCGCCCTCGCACACAACGCGCGCGCGGTGGCTGCCCACATCGGGCCGCGCGCGGGGATCCTGGCGGTCGTCAAAGCCGACGCGTACGGACACGGCCTCGCGGAAACCGCCCGGACCCTCGCTCCGCACGTCCGGATGTTCGGGGTGGCCAACCTCGCCGAGGCCCGCGAACTGCGTGCCGCTGTGCCCGGCGCGCGAGTGCTGCTGCTCAGCCCCGCCCTCCCCGACGAGAGGGAACCGGTGGCCGCCGAGGGTTTCGAGCCCGCCATCTCGGGGTTCGCCGAAGCCGCAGCCTACAGCGCGGTAACCCCCGCAGACCACACCCTGCGCGTCCACCTCTCCATCGACACCGGCATGGGGCGCATGGGGGTTGCCGAGCCCGAGGCCGTCGAGGTGTTCCGCTCGATCCGCGCGCTCCCGCGGCTCCGGGTCGAGGCCGTCGCCACCCATCTCCCCTGCGCGGATGAGGACGAGCCCTTCACCCGTTCCCAACTCGCGCGGTTCGGCGAGATCCTGCGCGCGCTGCGCGCCGTCGATCCGGAGCTCCCATTGAGCCACTCGCTCAACAGCGCGGGCCTGCTCGCGTTTCCCGACCACGCCCCCGACCTGGTCCGCGCCGGGCTCGTCCTCTACGGCGTCTCGCCGCTGTCCGGATTCCAAAGCCGGCTTCGCCCTGCGCTGAGCATGCATACCCGGGTCGCCCTCGTCCGGGAACTCGCACCGGGCTCCGGCATCAGCTACGGACGCACCTTCCTCACCCGCCGCCCGACCCGCGCCGCCACGCTCTGCGCCGGATACGCCGATGGCTACCCGCGCCATCTTTCCGGGTCGGGAGCCTCGGTGCTCGTGAAAGGAACGCGCTGCCCATTGCTCGGACGCGTGACGATGGACCAGATCGTGGTCGATGTCACCGACCTCCCGGAACCGGTCGAGCCGGGGGAGGAAGCGGTCCTGCTCGGCAGCCAGGGCGAAGCTGCGGTCACCGCAGCCGAACTCGCCGAGCGGGCGGGAACGATCCCTTGGGAGATCTTCACCGGCATGCAGTGCCGCGACGGCCGAGTCCACGTGGGGGAAGAATTCGCCGCCTGACCCGCCCCGCGGCCCCGTGGGAGCATCGGCTGTCTCGCCGCTCCCCCGCGCTTGCCTCGCGCCCTGCCCGCCCCTAGTTTGTCTCAGGATCCGCTGCCGCATGTTCCAGATCATCTTCAACGAAATCAGCGCCGCGGAGATGGCGGCGCTCCCGACCACCCTCCAACTCGAACTCCTCGCGGAATTCCACGTCAGCCCCGGCGATCTCGATCCGCTCGATGCCCGGCGGTTCGGCCTCATCGAACGCGACGGCCTCAAGCTCTACCGGTACCGCGCGCGCGATCACCGCATCTATTTCGAGGCGACGCCCGAAGGCATCCGCATCCACCGGGTCCTCCACAAGAACACCATCCGCGATTTCCTGTTCCGCACCAAACTGCCGATGGCAGAAGACGAGCAACTGCGCGAAGCCCCCCGCTTCTGGGAGCTGATCGAGCAGGGCAAGAACGCCCGCAAGGCATGAACCGCTGGGTCGCCATCGGGGGCGGCGTATTCGCGGCGCACCTCCTTGTGTTCGCCATCGTCGCCGATTGGCGCGTCCTCCCTAAGAAACGGCACGTGCCGCCCCCCAACTTCGGCGCCGCGCAGGCCACCTACACCGAACCCGAGACCGGCGAGAAAGTCACGGTGCGCGAGTTCACGGTCACCACCAAACTCACCCCTTCCCCCGCGCCGGAACCGGAGGCGACCGCAGCCGAAGCCAGCGCTCCTCCGGGGGCGCCCCCTCCCGCACCATGATCGACCGCCTGCTCTCCGACGAAGGGTTCCGCCAAGGGGAGTTTCCCGTCTGCCGCAACCGGATCTTCCTCGCCCACGCGGGTGTCACCGCGCTTCCCCGGCGGGTCGCCGATGCGGTGGTGGAATACACGCGCTCCGCAAGCGAGGATCACCAGGAGTTCGGCGACGTGCTTCGGCGGATCGACGCCACGCGTGCCGATGCGGCCGAGCTGATCGGGGCCGGGGCCGACGAGATCGCCCTGCTAGGCCCCACCTCTCTCGGTCTGAGCCAGTTCGCCCGCGGGCTCGAATGGCAACCCGGCGACGAGATCCTCTGCTACGCGGACGACTACCCCGCCAATGTCTACCCCTGGCTCGACCTCCGGCGCTCCGGCGTGAAAGTCCGCTACCTCCGGCCCGCCGAACCTGGCGCGATCACCCCCGAACTCGTCCTCGCAGCCCTCACCCCGCACACCCGGCTGGTCGCACTCGCCTCGTGCCACTTTCTCAGCGGGTACCGGATCGACATCGATTCGATCGGTCGGCTCCTGCGCGAGCAGAACGTCCTCTTCTCGCTGGACGCCATCCAGACCCTCGGCGCTTTCCCCACCCGGATCGATCACGTCGATTTCCTCAGCGCCGATTCGCACAAATGGCTGCTCGGACCCCTGACCGCGGGCATTGTGTTCGTCCGGCGCGAGCATTTCGATCGGCTTCACCCCATCCTCCTCGGAGCCTGGAATGTCCGGAGCCCCAACTTCGTCGCCCAGGACGAGGTCCGGCTCCCGGCGAGCGGTCGCCGCTACGAACCGGGCGTGCTCAACGCCGCCGGAATCTTCGGCATGCAGGCCGCGCTCCGGCTCCTGGGCGAGGTCGGACCCAATCGCGTCGCCTCCCGCCTGCTCGATTTGAAGCGGCGCCTCGTCACCGGCCTCGCCCCTGCCGGGTTCCACTTCCTGGGGCCAACCGAAGGCCCCAACGCTTCCGCCATCACCACCATCCGGCATCCCGAGCGCGACATCAGCGCGCTGTTCCGTCGTCTGGAAGAGAACCGCGTGGCGGCCTCGCTGCGGCACGACCGGCCCGGCACCGCTTACATCCGCATCAGCCCGCACTTCTACAACACCGAGCCCGAGATCGACCGCGTGCTCGATCTGCTCACGGCGCCGTGATCGTCCGGAACCTCGCCGACCAGCAGCCGTTCACCACGAAGGACGGCTCCACCATCCGCAGCATCCTCGACCGCACCAACGCCCCGGTGGAGCTGCAGAGCCTCGCCGAGGCGACCATCCCCGCCGGCGGATCAACGGCGCGCCACCATCACAAGCTCAGCGAGGAGTTCTATTTCATCTTGGAAGGAAGCGGGAGCATGGAGCTCGACGGCATGGAGCGATCCGTGGGACCCGGAGATGCCATCCTGATCCCACGCGGGGCCTGGCACCAGATCAGCGCGACGAGCACCATCCGCATGCTCTGCTGCTGCGCCCCGCCGTACGCGCACGAGGACACCTATTTCTGACCCCATGCCTCCGCCCCCCAACATCCTGCTCATCACCAGCGACCAGCAACACTGGAACACGCTGGGGACGATCAACCCTCGCATCCGCACCCCGAACCTCGACCGGCTTGCGCGCGACGGCACGCAACTCGACAGGACGTACTGCCCCAACCCCGTCTGCTCCCCCTCCCGCGCTTCGATCCTCACCGGACAGTACCCTTCGACGCACGGCTGCTGGACGATCGGTGTCAAACTCCCGGAGGAAACCCGCACCGTGGGCCACGAGCTCGCCGCAGCGGGCTACGATACCACGCTGGTCGGCAAAGCCCATTTCCAACCGCTCCTCTCCCTGCCGGGCAGCGAATCGATCGAATGCCAACCGACCCTGCGCGACCTCGATTTCTGGCGCGGATTCCACGGTCCCTGGTACGGATTCGACCACGTCGAAACCGCCCGCATGCACGGCAACGAATCGCACGTCGGCCAACATTACGCGATCTGGATGGAGGAACGCGGGCTCGCCAACTGGCGCGACTATTTCCAGCAGTTTCCGCCCGTCCCAGACGACAAATACGCCGGACCCTACTACACGCGCGACGCGCAGGCGTGGGATCTGCCGGAGGAATTCCATCACTCCTGCTGGGTCGGCGAGCGCACCGTGGCGAACATCGAACGCTCGGCCCGGTCCGGACGCCCCTTCTTCCTCTGGTCGAGCTTCTTCGATCCGCATCCGCCCTACGTCGTTCCCGAGCCCTGGGCCTCGGCGTACGAGCCGGACCAGATGCCTTGGGGCACGCTGGAGCCGGGCGAACTCGACCGACTCCCACCCCATTTCGCCCTCACCCAGCAGGCCGACCCCGACTTCAGCGCCTATGACGAGCCGGGCGGACATGCCCTGCACGGGTTCCATTCCCACCGGCACGGACTCGCCGAAATGCGCCGGAGCATGGCCTGTTACTACGGGATGATCGGTCTGATGGACCGCGAGATCGGGCGAATTCTCGACTCCTTGGACCGGCTCGGCATCGCCGAGAACACCCTCGTCGTGTTCACCACCGACCACGGCCATTTCCTCGGCCAGCACGGCCTCATTGCCAAAGGGCCTTTCCACTACGAGGACCTGCTCCGGCTCCCGTTCCTGGCGCGCTTCCCCGCGCGCATCCCCGCGGGCACCCGCAGCGATGCGCTCTGCAGCCTCGTCGATCTGGCTCCGACCTTCCTCTCCGCGGCCGGACTCCCCATCCCCGGCCGCATGCAGGGCGTCGATCAACTCCCCGTCTGGACCGGCGATCGCGACTCCGCGCGCGCACACGTGTTGGTCGAGAACCGGCACAACCCGACCCGCATGCACCTGCGCACCCTCGTGACCGACACCCACAAGATCACCGTGTATCGCGACGGCGATTTCGGTGAGCTCTGGGACCTCGCAAGCGATCCGGAGGAACGTCGGAACCTCTGGAACGACCCGGCGGCGGCGACGCTCAAATCCGCAATGCTCCTGCGGCTCGCGCGCGCGGAGATCGAAAGGGAACCGACCGCCATGCCGCGGATCGCCGGGGCGTGAGCCGGCGGACCCCACCGTTCCTGCGCGGGCGTAGGGATGGGCAGAGCCGATCCCGCTTGACAACGAAGCCGAGTTGCCATACTCGGTATGGCATGAAGATGACCATGCACATCGACGAAGC
>Ga0073934_10006806_pt1 | contig 16353 bp, 13 predicted proteins | sample LarsenN4metaG_FD_76834 | JGI IMG/M metagenome (GOLD analysis project Ga0073934, IMG submission 76834) | Hot spring sediment bacterial and archeal communities from British Columbia, Canada, to study Microbial Dark Matter (Phase II) - Larsen... ...
GCCTTGGCGTAGAGATCGTCGGCCGAGGGCGGGCGAATCGCCAGCCAAAAGACGAGAGCAGCGCTGGCCAGCAAGAATGGGATGCCGATTAGCATGCCGATCAGGCGATAGAGCGCCGCCTTGGAACCTTTTTTGGCTTTCTTTTTCTTTCCCAGGGCGGAGCGCAGGGTTCGGGCCGCTTCGCGATCGGTGTCGTCGGGCAAGCTGGTCTGCACGCGCCGGTCGATCGCGCGAGCCGTGACGGCATCGACGGCGGCGCTGTGGCCCTTGCCTGCCTTTTCCACGACTTCGTCGAGCGCCTTGACGACCATCTCCGCGTTCATGGGCCGATGCTCGGGCTTTTTTTCGAGCATCTGCAAAACGAGCGTATCGAGCCAGAGGGGAATGTCGGTGACCAGCCGGCTGGGCCGAGGCGGCGGTTCGTTCACGTGCTTCATGAACATGTCCACCGGCGATTCGGCCTGAAACGGTTTGCGGCCGGTTAGCAGTTCGAAAAACACGACGCCGAGCGAATAAAGGTCCGATTTTCCCGTGATCACGTTTTCGCCGCGACATTGTTCGGGCGACATGTAGGCCGCCGTTCCGACGGTGCAGTTGGCGCCGGTCAAGGCGGTGACATCGACATCCTTGGCGATGCCGAAGTCGGTCAGCTTGCACGTGCCGTCTTCGAGCATCATCAAGTTGGAGGGCTTCAAATCGCGATGGATGATTCCTTTGTCGTGTGCATGCTGCAAAGCGAGCGAGACTTGCCGGCCGAGGTGGACGACTTCCTCCCAGGTAAACCGGCCGCGCCGGGCGAGCACGTGGTCGAGCGACTCGCCCTTAACGTACTCCATCACGAAAAAGGGCGTGCCTTTGTATCTTCCATGGGAATGCAGTCGGACAATATTCGGGTGCTTGAGTTGCTTGAGGATGTTCGCCTCGCGCTCGAAGCGCAGCACGGCGGTTTCGTTGGCGACGAGCGCGGGCGAAATCATCTTGAGAGCGAAGACCTGGCCGGTTTCGCCGTAGACGGCGCGATAGACGCTGCCCATGGCGCCGGCGCCAAGCTCGCGCTCGATGGTAAACGGCCCCATCTTTTGTCCGACCAACATGACCCCGGCACCTCGAAGTTCTCAGCCCGAACGCAACCAGCGAGCCGCTTCCCGCGCATGATACGTCAGAATAATGTCGGCGCCGGCGCGTTTGATGCTCGTCAGAATCTCCAGCGTCACGCGGCGCTCGTCAATCCAGCCGCGCTGCGCCGCCGCTTTGACCATCGCGAACTCGCCGCTGACGTTGTAGGCGGCGACCGGCACGCCGAAGCGATCTTTCACGCGGCGGATGATGTCCAGATACGACAACGCCGGCTTGACCATGACCATATCGGCCCCCTCGGCCAGGTCGAGTGCGACTTCGCGGATTGCTTCGTCGCTGTTCGCCGGGTCCATTTGATACGTGGACCGATCGCCAAACTGTGGCGGCGACTCGGCGGCGTCGCGGAATGGACCATAAAAACCGGATGCATACTTGGCCGAGTAGCTGAGGATCGGCAGGTGCTCGAAGCCGGCCGCATCGAGCGCTTGGCGAATCGCCTGCACCATGCCATCCATCATGCCGGACGGCGCGATCAGGTCGGCGCCGGCCTTGGCGTGGCTGACGCATTGCTTTGCCAGGAGGTCGAGCGTTGCATCGTTATCGACATCCAGTTTGCCGGCACGCTCTTTCAAGATGCCGCAATGGCCGTGGTCGGTGTACTCGCAGAAACACTCGTCGGTCACGAGCAGCACGCTGTCGCCGTGCGCTTTTCTCAGCGCCCTCAAGGATTGCTGGATGATGCCGGCATCATCCAGCGCGCTCGAGCCGACGCCGTCTTTGGCGGCGGGGATGCCGAAGAGTATGAACGACCGAAGGCCGAGTGCGATCGCATCGCCGACTTCATCCACCAGCGTATCAACGCTGAGTTGAAAGTTGCCCGGCATGGAACTGATTTCCTGCCGAACTCCATGGCCGGTCCGCACGAACAAAGGCAGGATAAAATCGTCGGGCGACAGATGCGTTTCGCGCACGGCAGCGCGGAGCAGGGGCGAGGACCGCAGCCGCCGCAAGCGCAGTGCGGGAAAGGTTGCTCCGTGGGTTGGCGTCGTAACATCATTCATCGATATTTTCCATGCGGCGTTTGCGCCGGCGATGTTGCTCGTCGAGCATGTCTTCGAGGGCCGCGAAAAACTGCCGGACGTTGGAGCGGTTTCTTCCCCAGTCGATCCATTGCAACGGGTTGCTGGTCTCACTACGAACGACGACCAGGCCGCGTTCTTCCACATCGATCGAAATTTTTTCGCCCGGCGTCACGAAGAACTGGAACGGAATGGTCGCGACGAAGCGCCAGCGGCCGTCGCGATAGAAGCTCCAGCGCAAATCGTCGAGGGCGTCCTGGATCGCCCGCAGCAAGTCGCGCTCGGGCACGCGAAACTCCGTCGATTCCTCATAGCTGGGGGGAAAACCAATCGCCACGGATTTCCTCGTTCGCAATTCAGCCGGCGGTGTAGGCGGCGTTCGCCGCCGCGATGCCGGCGCCGGGCGAGACCTTCGCGCCCTGGCGCATCAGACATTGTTCCAGCGCCGCCACGACTTGGTAGACGCAATTCGGCCGGCTGTTGTAACCCATCAGCCCGATTCGCCACGCCTTGCCCTTGAAATCGCCGAGCCCGCCGCCGATTTCGATGCCAAAATCGGTCAACAGTTGTTTACGGACGGCCAGGTCATCGACGCCGTCGGGAATGCGGACGGCGTTCAACTGCGGAAGTTGATGGCCTTCGACCGCCGTGTATGGAAGTCCGATCGCGAGCAGGCCGGCTTTCAGCGCCTTGTGGTTTCGCATGTGGCGGGCCCACCGCGCTTCCAGGCCTTCTTCGTGAACGATCCGTAATCCTTCGCGAAGGGCGTAATTCATCGTGATCGGCGCCGTGTGGTGATACGCGCGCTCGGCGCCCCAGTACTTTTGCACGATCGACAAGTCAAGATACCAGCTTTGCACCTTCGTTTTGCGTTTGGCGATCGCATCCACCGCACGATCGCTGAATGAAACCGGCGCCAGACCGGGCGGGCAACCGAGGCCTTTTTGCGAGCAACTGTAAACCGCGTCGATTTCCCACCGATCCAGTTCAAGCGGCACGCAGCCCAATGAGGTCACCGCATCGATCAAAAGCAGGCAATCGAATTCATGGCACATTTTGCCCAGATCCTCAATCGGCTGCCAGGCGCCCGTCGATGTCTCGGCCTGAACAATCGCGAGCACTTTCGGTCGGACTTTTTGCAATGTGTCGCGAATCTGGTTCAGATCGAATACGGCGCCCCACGGGCGTTCGAGCGTGGTGATGGCGGCGCCCGTCCGTCCGGCTATTTCAATCATGCGCTGCCCGAAGAATCCGTTGCAGCACACCACGATCTTGTCGCCGGGTTCGAGCAGGTTGACCATGCAGCATTCCATGCCGGCCATGCCGGTGGCGCTCACGGGAAACGTCAATCGGTTCTTCGTGCGAAAAGCGCCGCGCAGCAGTTCTTGAGTTTCGTTCATCACCTCGAGGAACTGCGGGTCGAGATGGCCGAGCAGCGGCGTGGACATTACGGTCAGCACGCGCGGATGCGCGTCGCATGGGCCAGGACCGAGAAGCAGTCGTGGCGTGGGCGCCAGTTGACCGGGAATACTCATGGAAGTCCTTTCGCTACGCGTTGAGTGCCGTGCCATTCGGGTTGAGCGACTTCATGCGTTCCTGAACGAGCCGGCTGATGTCCTTGAACAACGGCGTACCGGCGACAGCCGTCAATTCGAACGCCGCCATTTCCACCGTCACCGGAACGGCGCCGGCCTGTTCCATCCGCCGGATGGCAACCTCATGATCGTGCCGGTACCTGCTGCTGATGGCATCGACGGCAATAAACGGCGTAAAGCCGCGAGCGAGCAGGTCGAGCACCGTTTGCATTACGCAAACGTGGGATTCGATCCCGCAAACGAGAATCTTCGGCCGCGCCGATGTCTGAAATCCGGCGACAACGGAATCGATGGCGCAACTGCTGAACGCGACTTTCTCCGGACGGTCTCCCGGCAGGCGCGATGTCAGTTCCGAGACGGTCGGCCCCAATCCTTTCGGATACTGTTCGGTGACCGTGACTGGAATCTCCATTGCCCGGCAAACGTCGATCAAGAAAGCGATATTTCGCACCAGGAGCGCGCCGTCGGCGATCTTCGGCAGCAGCTTTTCCTGCACGTCAACGATCAGCAGAGCCGTATCCGACCGGGACAATCGCGGCGGAGAATGGTGAGCCGGCATTACGCGCCTCATGGAATTCGACTGGCATCGTTTTACATGAGAATGCGCGAGCTTTCAACGCGCCGGTTCAGGAGTTCACTCAGTCACCGACAACGCCAGTCCCAACCAGATCAGGCCACGGAGCTACGCTACACGGGACTTCGTCAACACGGATGAACACTGTTGAATACTGTCGAATGCGCATCGTGCGTTTACTCGGCCTTGTAGGAAAAATGAGAATTGAGAATTTGAACCTACCGTCGCAGCGATTCGCCAAATCGGCGGCAAATCCGTGTAAATCCGTGTTATCGCAGATCCGTGTAGCGAAGCTCCGTGGCCGAAAGGCAGGGCCGCACCTGGATCAACACTGGGTGAACTCCAGGCCGGTTACGCGAGTTTGGCGGCGAGATAATCGAGTTCGGACGTTACTTTGCGCTGCTCGTCTTGGCATAACGGCGCTTTTCCGAATCGCACGCGGTAATACAGTTGCGCCAGGTGCGCCACGGTCCTGCCCAGGGCGGGACCGTCCGCATGCGTGTTGAGCGATGCGGCAACAGCTTTGGTGAATTCCCGGGGCGTTTGATCGCTAGTCGGACTCCAACCTTTCCGGGCGAGGATTTCCAGCATCCGCCGATGAAACATGATTTCGCTGCGCCAAGCCGGTCCCCGGCGCCAAAAACGATACTGTGCAATTCGCACCGCCAGCACGACGGTCAACAACAGCGAGGCAAGTCCCAACAACAGCCCGGTTCGCATCCGCAGCCCTTCGGCACTGTCGGCAAGCAGCTGGTCGTGAAACCGGGTCCAAATCGTCTGCAACGCTTCCCATAACTGCGAGCCGGCCTGATCGCGATTGGCCGGGGTGAAGTTCAGGATCAGCGACTTGAACAGGTTGTTGCGGTCCCACTGGCTGGCGGTCCACCAGCGTCCGGCTGCTTCGGCGGACGCAGCCTGTGCTTCGGCGGATGGCGTCGGGTCCAGCGTCAGCCAGTGATAGGTTTCCGGATCGTGCCGCAATCGGTGCTGCTGGTTGATCTGAACTTTGGGCACCAGTACTTCCACCCAGGCGTGCGCGTGACACTGCTTCACATCGTAGCGGCCGTCGCCATGCGGATCGAAACCGCGGTAGCCGAGCACAATCTGCGATGGAATGCCGAGCACGCGAAGCATCAGCGCTAGCGCGGATGCGAACCGGTTGCAGTGGCCCGCTCGCGTATTGAACAGGAAATCCAGGATCGGATCGATTCGTGTATCCGCACGTTCCCGCATCAAGGAGTAGTGATAATCTCCCGAATTTGCCAGGTAGTTTTCCAGCGCGCGAGCAATCTCTTCGTAGTAAATCGGATGCGTTTTGCCGTCCATGCCCATGCGAGTCTGGCAGTCGGATGAGAGGCGGCCGCGCTCGATGAGGCGCTGCACCAGGCTCCGCGTCCAGCCTTCCAGTCCCTGGAGAGCGGCCGGATAATCTTGCAGCGCCAACAGATTCAGGCGTTGCAGGTTCACCGGCGACGACCAATGATCGTCCACATTCGGCAGCAACACCTGTCGATAGCCGACTCTGCCGACCGCTGGATGATCCGCAGGCGAAAAAGTACTATCCAGATTTCGCCGCCACGCGGTCGTACCGCCGACGCGCACCACCGGTAGATCGCCGGACGGCGTCACCATGATCGGCTGCGCCAGGTAAGGCGTTATGCCGACTCGCGTTTTTAGGGTGTAGTCCAGGTAGAACTCGTCCGCACCGAGTTCCGGCAGCGTAGTGTTGGCAACGCCGGGTGCAATGACCGATGGCCCGGACACCATGCCCGGCGTGGCGGCATTCGAGTTGTTTTGCCACCTTCCGTCCCGATAGTAACGGAAGACCGGGCCGCGCCAGAAGACGTCCCGCGGCAGGTCAAGTTTCGCGGTACCATCGCGATTTCGCGCCTGCACGTCAAACACGACTTCCGAACTCAGTTCGATGGCGCCCGTGCCGTTGAGGTCGATGGAAGGATCTTCCGACAGACCAACCGTCGTGCGTTGCCGATTGGCGCCGGCAAGCTGCCACTGGGTGCCCGACCTCGGCGTGTAAAAGAACAAGACGAGCGAACCAATGAGTATGGCAATGGCCCAAATCGCCAGGCGCGTGGCGCGAGGCAGAGCCAGAACGTTCTGGGTGCTTCGCCGTTGGGCGGACTGACGATAAAGGAAAAACAGCGCCAGCGACCACAGCCCGGACGCAACGTACAACAGGAGCAACGCGCCAAATGTGACATCGTCGGCCAGTGCACACGATAGCGCGACGCAAACCAATCCAATAAACTGCAGGCCCCAGTGATCCGCCGTCTGCTTTGGCCTCAGCAGCTTGGCCACCAGCAAGATCATCATGACCGGTCCAAGATACGGCAACAGGATTGTCGGAAACGGCAACGAGATCATCAGTCCGCCGTCGGGCCGCTGCACCTGGAAGGCAATCCAGACCCCGGCGAAAGCGGCAATGAGTCCGCCAACCACATTGGCCGCCCAGATTGAAAGCGACCATTTCCCTTCGAGCAGATAAGAAGCGATGAGCGCGACGCCGGCGAATGCCGCAAAATAGACGATTTGCCGCATAATCGCGATTTCGGCGTAGGTCAGGCAAACGCACGCAAAGCCGAGCGTGATGTATGTGCTGAGCAAAAAAAGCGACTCGATGCGGCTTCGCGGCTTGGCATCGGTCTTGATAATCGCCGGTTGCTTTTCGGATGGCATCGATTCACCCTCCAACCGCTTGCATGACCGGGCGCGCCGCCGGCTTCGCCGATTTCGCCCGCGTTTCGTCGTAAAAGTCGCGTGCGGACGAAGGATCCAGCGACACGACGATCCGGCGCCATTGGGCTTCCAGCGTCGATGCAAGTCGAACGGGCTTCTGCGCGCCGACGACCAGCACGGCCGCATCGGCGCTCAGCCGCGCCGAGATCTTCGCTGCAATCGAGGCCGCCGGCGCCGCATTTTGTCCTTCCATCATCGCCAGGGCGCGCAACAGCTGCACGAGCGTGGCCCGGCAGGTATATCCGGAAACCAATTGAACCGGCTGGCCTGCGATGGCGAGCACGATCTGATCCTGCCTCTGCGAGCACCACTCGTTGCAAATCGCCGCCGTCAGGCTGATCGCCTCTTCGAGGTCGTCGTCGAGCCCCGCCGGACCGTGCTTCAGGCAGGACGGATCGAAAACGATAATCAGATTTTGACCGGCCGCCTCTTCGAATTCGCGGACCATTTTTTGGTTTCGCCGCGCCGACGTTCGCCAGTGGATCCAGCGCGGGCTGTCGCCAGGTCGAAACGGCCGCAATCCGTGCAGATCGTCCTGCCGGACCATCGATGGCCGTGCCAGCCGATGCACGCGGCCGTCGCCGCGCGTCGCCATGGAGAGCCAGCGCCGGAATCGTGCGCCGTTGAGCCGGCCCATTTTCGGCAGGATGATCCATTCGTCGGCTGGGCCGATGATGCGAGCGCGGCCAACCAGCCCGAAGGGATGCAAGCACTCCGCCCGCAGCGGCTCCAATCGATATAAGCCGCGTCGTGGAAAAATGGCCTGGGCGATCAGCCGGCTTTCCGTTGCTCCCGGAATACTGCTGAGAAACCACTGCTCGCGGTGGTCCGCGCCCTCGTCCACGACGAGGACGCCTTGCGGCGAACGGGTTCGGGCATTGGCGACGACCACTTCCCACTGGATTGTTTCACCCGCCATCGGCATCGCGGGCGCGTGCCGCCGCGCGCTCAACCGATGCAATTGCCGGAACGCCAAGAGCCAGTTCAAGGCCAAAAGCGACAGCATGAGATGCGCCAGCAAGAGGATCAGATTGATCCCCTTGATCCAGCCGGCGGCGAACAGGACCACCACGGCCAGCAGCCAGTATCGGCCTTCGCGCGGAAGTTTGAACACGGTTGGCCTCAGACAAACGGCAATTAGCGCGGCACCGCGATCTTTGCAATCGATTGTTGCAGAAGTTCCGTTGCCGGCGAAGCCCCGGTTCCCTGACGCATGCCGTGCGTCAGCAAGCGGTGACTTAGCACCGGGATCGCGAGTTGCTTGACATCGTCGGGCACCACGTAGTCGCGGCCCTCCAACAGAGCCGACGCCTGTGCCGCTCGATACAGCGCCAAGGCGGCTCGCGGGCTTGCCCCCAGCGCGATATCCGGATGATTCCGAGTCGAATCGACGATATCGAGCAGGTAATCCATCAACGAATCGTCCAGTCGGACCTTCCGGGTGGCGTGTTGTAGTTCAACGAGTTGGTCCGCCTTCAGCACGGCTCCGAGATTCTCCACCGGTTCGCCATCGCGGTGACTCAAAAGAATTTCTCGCTCCGCCTTGCGGTCTGGATAACCGACCTGCAAACGCATGAGGAAGCGATCCAACTGGCTTTCCGGCAGCGGATAGGTTCCTTCGAATTCGAACGGATTTTGCGTCGCGATGACAAGGAAAGGCGGTCCGAGCCGTCGCGTCACGCCGTCCACCGAAACCTGGTGGTCGCTCATCGCTTCCAACAGTGCTGACTGCGTGCGCGGGGTGGCGCGATTGATTTCATCGGCCAGGACGACCTGGGCAAAAAGTGGTCCCGGCTGAAATACGAACGTGCCGGTGGTTTGCTGGAACACGCTGGTGCCGATCAGGTCGCTGGGCAACAAATCCGGCGTGAACTGGATTCGATGAAACGTGCAGTCGAGACTGCGCGCCAGGGCTTTGGCCAGCAGCGTTTTGCCGACCCCCGGCATGTCTTCGATGAGCAAGTGCCCTTCCGCCAGTACCGCAATCAGAGCGAGGCGAATCATTTCAGATTTGCCAAGCAAGACCGCACCGATATTCGCGCGAAGCCGGTCGAGTTCGGCACTGACAGTCGCAATCGGCAAAGAAGGTGCTGTCGGGGACGGCGCGTGGTTTGCACCCATACCGCCTCGTTGTTGGTCGGATTTGTACTCGCAAGTCTCGCTCATTATAGAAGCGTCCCACGCAATTGCATCAAGAATTCGCTCTTCGGCCGAAATCCCTGAATTCATTGCCCCCGGCACGAAAAAAATGCCGTGGCGAAATTCCTTTTCTTGTCGAGCTCGCATATTGCGCGCCGGACTTTGGGCGGCACGGCAGCGTCAATCCGGGATAGCAAGTCTTCCCTTCACAACCGGGGTAGACCATTTTCGTTGGAAACTCACGGCAGCCCGAACATGAACGTAGCCACGAAGTTTCATCGAAAACGCCACTTTCGGCCCGGTTTTCAGGAAATCCTGGATTTTGACCGAGAGCACGGAATTCACAGAAGTTACATGAAACAAAATCGCGGGTAGAACGTCTAATATGATGAACACGCGCTCCATCTAACCTATTGCGAATGGTTTGATTTCCGAATAAGCTTGGAGTATCCAAATTGCTCCGAGGAATTCGAGTACCCTCGTCACGGCCGACGACGGATGGATTCTGTCCATGACTCGACTCGCCCACAGTCCGTTGACGCCGCTTGTGCCGCCGCCCGATGGCCTTCATCAGATCGGTGGCTACCGGCTGCTTCGTTTGCTGGGGCAGGGCGGCATGGCGGAAGTCTATCTTGGTTACGACGGTCAAGCCGGTTTTCCGGTCGCCGTCAAAGTGCTCGCCGCCAATCTTTCGAACGACCAGGTGCAAATCGGCCGCTTCGAACGCGAAGCCCAACTGACTACCCGGCTCAACCATATTAACATCGTTCGCGGTCTCGATTCCGGCCTGGATGAGCGGACCGGCCGCCGTTATCTCGTCCTCGAATACATCGACGGGCCGAACGCGGAGATCGTCCTCGAACAGCGCGGCCGATTTGACGTGACCGAGGTCGCCCACATTGCACTGGCGATGGCACGGGCTTTGGAGCATCTTCACGTTCGACAATTTGTCCACCGCGACATCAAGCCGGCCAATATCTTGTTGTCGCCGGACGGCGAAGCGAAACTGGCGGACCTGGGCCTGGTGAAGTGGAGCGACAAGTCGATCTCGCAATTGACGGCAACCTGGGCCGGGTTCGGGACGTCGAACTACATGCCGCTGGAACAGGCCCTGAACGCCCACTTCGTCGATGGCCGCAGCGATATCTTCGCGTTGGGCGCAACGCTGTATCACCTGGTGACCGGACGTGTGCCGTTCCCAGGCGACGATCATAATGAAATCATCCGCATGAAAGAGGCCGGCCACTTTACGCCGGCGCGAATGCTGAACTCCGACATCCCGCACTCGCTCGAGTCGATCCTCAGCAAGATGTTGTCGCGCGACCCGCGGCAGCGCTTTCAAACCGCCAGCGAACTGATCGTGGCCTTCGAGAAAACCGGGCTGGCAGCCGGTTTGCCCAGTTACGCCGACCTGAGCCAGCTTCACCGCGAACCGACGATTGCTCCATCGACGGAGCCGACGCGGCCCGATTTGCGCGTCGCACAAGAACGAGACGGGGAAAAGTCGGACGAGAAAACTATCTGGTACCTCAGCTACAAGGGCCGAAAGGGCGACTTCTGCCTCCGCAAGGGCACCACCGATCAAGTCATCGAAGCCGTTCGCTCCGGCAAACTCCAGGGCAAGGTCCTTGCATCGCGCCAAAGGGACCGGCACTTCCGGCCGCTCCTCGACTACCCGGAATTTCACGCACTGCAGGACCATGTCTCCGATCCCTCCAAGGACAAGAGGCGTCGCCGTCGGCTTTCCTTGTGCCAGAGCATCGCGACCGGTGTGGCGCTCGTCGCCGTACTTACCTGTCTGACCGCCGCGCTTGCCTGCCGATTTCTGGTCCAGTCTTGAGCCACCGGCTCCCGCTCATAAATTCCCGTCATGGCTGAATCGGAAAATCGCCCGGGCTTGTCTCCATTGCAGGGGCGATTGCTCGTCATATGCGCCGGCGTACTCTGGAGCCTCAACGGCGTATTCAACACCATGCTCCGGCAAGACACCACCTTCGGACTGAACGTTCCTGAAGTCCTGCCGATCCACATTGCCTTCTTTCGTGCGATGTTTGCCGGCCTCGCATTTCTACCCACCCTGCGCCGCGGCGACATCTCGTGGAAGCCGATGATGCTCTTCATGGCAATCGCCTTCGCCGTGATGAACATCACCTTTGTCACCGCCATGGCCATCGACAACGTCGCGAAGGCGCTCGCGCTTCAGTATGTCGCGCCGATGTGGACATACATTGCCGGCCTGATCTGGCTGGGCGAATCGCCGAACCGCCGCAGTTTGTTTTCCGTCATGCTTGCCGTACTGGGCGTGGCCGTGATCGTTTGGGGCGGCTGGCGGCACGGTCAGTTGCCCGTCGTCGCGCTCGGCGTCGTTAGCGGCCTGATGTACTCGGCCGTGCTGATCTTTTTGCGAAAGTTGAAATCCGAATCGTCCCGCTGGCTGACCGCACTGAACTTCCTTGTGTCTGCAATCGTGCTCGTTCCTTTCGTAATTGCGGTTCCCGTACCGACCTGGCCGCAAATGATCTGTCTGTTGATTTTCGGCACCATCCAACTGGCGTTGCCCTACTGGCTGATCGCGAAGGGTTTGCAAAGCGTCAGCCCGCAGGAAGTCGCGTGCCTGACGCTGATCGAAGTGCCGCTCAGTCCGATGTGGGCCTGGCTCGTCGCCAGTAATCCCAAGCCGCCGTTGCTCACCGACCTGATCGGCGCGGCCGTGATCCTCGCGGCGCTGTTGCTGCGCTACGTGCCGATACGGCGAACCCCAGCCCCACCCGCGGTGTCCGGCAATTGCCAAGGCGGCGACTCAGCGCTAAGATGACAACGCGCGTCCCCGTAGCTCAATTGGATAGAGCGTCGGCCTCCGGAGCCGAAGGTTACAGGTTCGACTCCTGTCGGGGATACTCAGGCCCGGTCGCAATTCTGGCGTACGCGTTTTTTGAATCATTTATTCTCTGCCTTTCTCGCTCACTCGAATCGCGCGCGATAGCGCACGTCGGCCTCGGATGCTTAAAGTCTTGGGTCCACGGGTTCGCTCTCGAGGGCCAGGACGCCGAAGACGCATTCGTGTACTCGGCGCAACGGCTCCTTGCGGACGAAACGCTCGAGTCCCTCGATGCCCAGGGCGAACTCGGCAAGGGCAAGGGAGCGCTTGTGGCCCAGGCCTCGGTTGCGGAGCCGGGAAAGGTTTTCCTCGGCGGTGTAGTCCGGTCCGTAGATGATGCGCAAGTAATCTCGACCCCGGCACTTCACGGCAGGCTGGGCGAGGCCGCGGTGACCGCGGAGGACAAAGTCGAGCGGCTTGACGACCATGCCTTCGCCGCCCCGGTTCGTTAGCTCGATCCACCGCTCGGTCCCTTCCGTTACCCTGGCGGGGTCGGTCACATCAACGACCTTGTAATTCGTCGCCAGCAATAGTTCCTGGTCTTCCCGACAGACCTTTGCCAGCGCCTCCATGTGCCAGCCGTGATTCTTGTCGGCGTGGACGCGGCCTTCCGACGCGAGCAGGTGAAACGGAGCCAGCTTCAAGTCGGTCAACGAATGCACGGGCCAGCAGTACTGACGATAAGCAGCGACGAACTGGCTGATATTCTCCGTCCGGCGTTGGCAGCGGTCCATGACCTGCTCGATCTTGGTTCGTTCATCCCCGTTCAGCCGTTCGGCGGCCTGCGTCAGCGAGGAAACGGCCGTTGGCAGGGACGACCGGCCGGCGGCGCCGACTGCCGCGTATTGACTCTTGAGCAGTTCCTGCGCCTTGGCGGACCAGGGCATCAGTTCGCAGTCCAGGCAGACCCACTTCGTATTCAATTCCTCCCAGAAGTTTGCAGCCGTCAGAGCCGTCCGCACCCGATCGAGGAACTGCGTCTCCAACGGCGCCTCGTTGAAGAACCGCCGGCCCGTGCGGGTGTAGACGATGCCGATTTCGCCCTCGGTGACGCCGAACCGTTCCCTTGCTGCTTGCTCGTCTTGGCAGACAATTACGACCGCCCTGGAACCCATGTGCTTTTCTTCACAGATCACCTGCGGCGCGCCCTGGGTGCGGTAGTAGTTGAACGCCTCGGCAGGGTGTTCCAGCAGGCCGCGTTCATTGCTCGTCTCGCACGGCGACATCGTGGGCGGAAGGTAGATTAGCCACTTCGGGTTGGCTGCGAAGCGGCTCATTACTTCGAGCGCCGCCGTGGCATGGGCCTCCCGAATCGTGACGTTGCCCCGCAGCCGAGTGGAGATAATCCGCTTTCCCAGTACGTCCTCGGCGTCGAGAACGTCGTCATGAGCCTGCTGCGCCGTGAGCTTCGGAGCCTGCAGTGCCTCTGCCAGGAAAGGCCGGGCCGGCTCGCAGTAGGTTCGAGCGGCGGGGATCGAGACAAACTCCTTTTCCGGGTAACGCAGGGCGGTGAGCTTGCCGCCGAAGACACAGCCAGTGTCGATGTTGACCGTGCGGTTGAGCCAGTCAGGTTCCGGAACCGGCGTGTGGCCGTACACGACCATTGCCGAGCCGCGGTACTCCGCTGCCCAGTTGAAACGGACCGGCAGGCCGAACTCGTCGGTCTCGCCGGTCGTCTCGCCATACAAGGCGAAGTCCCGCACCTTGCCCGAGCCCCGGCCTTGCATCTCGGCCTTCATCCCTGCGTGGGCCACGACCAGTTTTCCGTCATCGAAAACATAGTGGCTCACCAGGCCGTCAAGGAACTCGGCCAGTCCGTTGGAGAACGCCGCACGATGTTGGTCGGGCAAAGCGTCGATTTCAGCAAGGCTCATGCCCAGGCCGTGAGAAATCTGCACGTCCTTGCCTCGCAGTTTCCGCATGAGCTTCATGTCGTGATTGCCTGGCACGCACAGTGCCGAGCCCGCGACGATCATGTTGCGCACCAGGCGCACGGTGTCGAGAATGCGAGGGCCACGGTCCACCAGGTCCCCCACGAAAATCGCCTTGCGACCCTGGGGATGTGCATAGGACCGGTTGCCCCAAATCGGAGAGTGAACCTCCAGCGTAGCCTCCCGATAACCGAGTTGCCGGAGCAGGGATTCAAGCTCGTCGCAGCAGCCATGAACGTCCCCAATGATGTCGAATGGACCGTGCTCATGCCGTTTGTCGTTGTACAGGGGCACCCGTTCCACCGTGGCCGCTTCGACTTCCTCGGGGCTTTGCAGAACAAACACATGGCGGAAGCCTTCCTTTGCCAGTCCCCGGAGCGATCGGCGCATTTGCGAGTGCTGCTGACGGACGACGTGGGGACCGAAGTCTCGCTCGTCCCGAGTGCGGTTGCGCTCCTGGCAGAGGCGTTCAGGAAGGTTCAGCACGATAGCTACCGGAAGACAATGGTACTTCCGGGCCAGTTCGACCAACGGCTTGCGGGCCTCGGTCTGCACGTTCGTGGCGTCGATCACGGTCAGACGACCCAGTGCCAGACGCTGGCCGGCAATGTAGTGCAGGAGCGCAAACGCTTCGTTCGTGACGGCTTGGTTGTTCTCGTCGTCGCTGACCATCGCCCGGCAAGCGTCGGACGACAGGACTTCCGTTGGCAAGAAGTGCTTGCGGGCGAACGTGGTCTTCCCCGATCCGCTTGGGCCGATCAGCACGACGAGGGACAGGTTGGGGATGGAGATCTTCATGTTTCCAGAATTAGGTGGCGAACCAAACCAGTGCAGTTCATTCCAGTTTTTCCAGTATCTTCTGCGCCCGCCTCAATGCTCGTTCTCGATTCGGTAGAAACACATTCTTTAGCCAGTCCTTATGTGCTGGTAATTCCTTGCCGTCTTTCACCTTGGCGGCAAACAAGGGTCGAAAGCCATGCCAATTTGCATGGTCACCCGTTTGTAGGTACTCACGTGCTTTTGTAATCGCCTCTTCAAGGTGCTTGATGCGGTCAAGAACAGCCTTTCTTTTTGAGTTCATAATTGCTTCGCAATACTACCGAGCCGAATCCGAATCAGCAGATCGTGCAGCGCCGCCTCTGCGCTCGCTGCTTCGGGCAACTTGCTCTCTTGATAAGCCCGCTCCAGTTCCGACCGCAGCCGATCGTACTCCCGTTGATGAAACCCCAAGTCCGCCTTTTCCAGGCGTCCCTTCTCCGTACCGCCGACTTTTCGTTCGATCAGTTCGGGAATGTACGGCAGCTTGAAGCTCTCGTTCAGGCGTCCCAGGTTGGCCTGGACCTCGCCCGTCCTCATCAGGTGAATGCCCGTCAGTAGCACGCGATATACATAAAGGAGCGGCTTGACGTGCGGCGGGTCTTCTTTCTGGAACAGCTTCCACTGCGTTTCGGCAAAGCCCAGGTAGTGGTGGGCATGGTGCCTGGTAATGCACTGCCTGGCGATCTCCTTCAATTCAGCATGTTCCGCCGTTGTGTGGACGACGAGCGGCGAAAGAAGCTGCTCCAGCACATAGCCGTTCTTCTTCAGCAGCAGGCCGAAGAACTTGCGGGCGTCGTGTGTGACCAGATCGATCTCCAGGCCGTCGTGGACCCCCGACTTCTCCACGGTCTCGAGACCGGTCTTCAGCCCGATCACTTCCTCAAGCGGCAGCAAATGCACGCCTCGGAGGTCGTAATCGGAATCCGACGACGGGAATCCGTACAGATGCGCCCCGCTGATCGTGGCAAAGAGCAGCGGGTACGGATGCTGTTCGACCTGCCGGAGCAATCGTGGTTCGTTCATCATGGCAGGCTCTCCGACACAGCCTGGCGGCGGGCCTCGATCAGGAACGCATTGGCCTTTTCGTAGTCCGGGCGCTCGGGCAGGGTCGTCGCCTCCGAGGCGGCGTTGAATTCGTGGTGCAGCCGCTTCCGCCAATCCTCGACTTCCTCCCACGGCGCCTCGCCCCGCCGGATCGCCAGCAGCTTCTCTCGATGCTCTTCAACCCTCACCGGGACGAAACCCTCTCGCATGATGCTGATGCCAGATAGTAGCAGCCGGATCAAGTGCATGACGTGCTTCCACTTCACCTGGCCCTTGTTGCGGATGTCCGCCTGCATCTTTTTGAACTGCGACAGGACGTAGCCGTTGTAGGTCTGGTACACCATGCGGGAGAGAAAGATCGACTTCATCGCCAGCAGCTTCTCGGCCAACGGAGTCGCCTTCTCAACCATTGGGGTGTAGAGGCATTCAAGCACGTTCGGGTTCGCCTTGAGCGCCAGCACCA
>Ga0073934_10006808_pt1 | contig 16348 bp, 12 predicted proteins | sample LarsenN4metaG_FD_76834 | JGI IMG/M metagenome (GOLD analysis project Ga0073934, IMG submission 76834) | Hot spring sediment bacterial and archeal communities from British Columbia, Canada, to study Microbial Dark Matter (Phase II) - Larsen... ...
CAACTGCGATCGTGCCAAACAGAAGCATGCTGCCTCGACACCGAGCGGCACCGGCTGGGGACACGGATGTCCGCCTCACGACTGCGCCCGAGAACTTGGGGTGTCAGTGACAAGGACGCCACCCATTCCGCCGACGGCGTATTTGTCATGACAAGGTAAGCGTTGACAGCGACCATCGGTCCCTCGCCCTCTTGTTGACCACGCCAAAGGCCGGCCGTCGGCGAGAGCTCCATCTCCATCTGCGCTCGAACGACAGGATTCGGGGACCGGCGATTCGAGCCGCCGGACCACCCTGACATGCCGCCACCGTCCACGCACGCAGCGACTAGCTGGCAAAGCTGGGACGATAATAATCTCAGCTGGAAGGATCGCAACTGGGGGGACCACTATTCGGGCTGGGGCATTCCCCAGTGGGGGCCACAGGGCTGCGATTAATCTTGCCGAGTGGAGCTGTGGGGCACGATTTGCCTGCGAGTTGAAAACCGGCGCCCAACAGCCGTGGGGCCGCTTATCCCCGGATCCCCGGTCTCGCGCCGAGGGGATCTGGCGACCAAACCCGCTCCAGCATGTCGGCCGTCACCGCCACGCTGACGCCTTGGCCCATCCAGGTGACGCCGACAATCAGCCGGATTCCATCGCTGTTCCTCAGGACTGTGCCCTCGAGCCCTTTGAGGCTGCCGTGCGTGATTCTCGCTCGCTCTCCAGGCAGCAATCTCGCCTCGCGTGTCAGCGGAGCCCCGGACATCATCAGGCGACAGACGCCGCTCAGCTCCTGGACGAACTCGTCCTGGGAGGGGGGGGCCAGGGTCGCGGACACATTACGCAGCCGCCAGAGCACCGAAATCTGCTCCTCGGTGCCGGCTGCGAACACATATCCCGGGAAAAGAGGCACTTGCGTCTCGACCCGCCGACGCTGGTAGATTCTGGGCGTCGTGCGGAGGCTGAGGCAGTAGGCGACTGCACAATCCATCAGTTCCTTGGCGACCTGTTTTTCGCAGCGAGGACGAACTTTCAATGCATACCAAGCGGTGGAGTCCGGCGCAGTGAGGGCCCGGCCATCCCAAATGTGTTCAGGCCAGATCGCCGGGATAGGAGCTGCGAAGGGCATTCGGCCGGACTCAAGGGGTCTGGAATCGTCTGTCGGAGGGGCCAGTTGGCCCCCCTTCATCATATACGATTCGTGACCGCCATGCCGACGCCGCGGCGTCTTCCCGGAGCTGCCGAAATGCAAAAAGGGCCGGCTGCCCATGCAGCCGGCCCCGAAGGTTGACGTCGGAATTGGGGGAATGCGGGTTTACGCCGCAGCTCCCTTTTGACGACGGGTTCGCCGCCAGGCGCCAATCCCCAGCGGCAGGACCGCCATCCCAAGCAGTGCCAGCGACGTCGGCTCGGGAGCGACCGCTGCAAGCAGAGTAAACCGGGTATCGGTATTCTTGTCGCCTGAGATGTTTGAGACGGTCAGTTTAATTCGCTCCACGCTGGCGAGGTCGAGGCCGGGTGTTGTGCCGCCAACTCCTGAGAATGACAGAAAGGGAAACAACAAGCCGACGTTCACCACAGCGCCAGCGGTCGTAATAGACTGTGTGCCGATCGTCCCATCAGAGTCCGTCAGTTGAAAAGTGAAGACCACCCCGGCGTCTGCCTGCAGCACATCGATGAACAGAAAGTGGTTGGTTCCCCCGCCAGTCAGATCGACTCCCAAGCCAGTCGCACCACCACCTTGACCGGCACCGTCATACGTAAGCATCACGTTTCCCTGGGCGTTGGCCATTCCGTAGGCCGCTTCGTCATCAGGATTGTTCACCAGGAACGAAGAAACGCCGGTCGGCGGGGCTTGCAGAAGCATGGATTCCCGCTCGCCCCCGATCACGCCCGTCAAACTGCCATCAATATCCGTCAATGGGTTTGCAGGAGTACCGTTCACGATCACGAGCTGGACCATACCGTCCGAGAAATCATCAATCAGAACCATGCCGCCGCGCGCTGGAGCAGCCATGCTGCCGAGCAGGATGCCAGCGGCAATCAGAGTCGAGAAACCACGAGACATAAAGCACCTCATTGAAGGGTAAAGAGTTGAGAAGCACGAAGTCACGCGCAGGTTCACAATGCATTGCGAACGTCACGCCGATTTCGGCGGTCTCAACAACCCGGAGCGAGGTGCTGGCGGGATAAAGAGGTGCTGCTGGTACGACAGCCAGACCACCAGCATGGGGGGAGCGCTGACCATCTCCCCCAAGAAGGCAACCGCTGGAGCAACTGTGGATCCCGTATCCACTCCGTGACCCGACGGTACCATCCCCTCCCCAGACGCAGGGGATTCAAGTCGATTCCTGAATGGCGACGGATCAGGATCGCGTGCCGGCTCTGGCATGCGGTCCCAGTGACGGCGCACTCATGCCGGAACATTCGACGTGGCATTCAGCGATGCGGTCGCAGTCGCCGTGCCGACACTGCGGTCTTCGAATGTGGCCAATTCCACGAGGCTGGCTTCCGCCTGGCGGGCAAGACTGGGAAGCAACAGTGACAGCGCCAACAGCACAGCCATTCGGCTGCACGCGCTTGCCCTGTTCCTAAGAATGGTCGTGAAGGCCCGCATTCCAAGCTTCGCCGCAGTTGATGGCCCGACCTGCGCCGTGAACACTGCGCGTCGAGACTGCAGATATTCTGGCGTGAGGAGAACCGTCGTGTCAAGTCGCTTATCCAGAAAATTCGACACGGATCCCGCAACTGCCTTGATGGGGGGGGGCCAAGCTTCAACGACGGAACGCCACTGGTGGATCTACCACCCCTGGTAGGTGGCGACGCGGGTGTTTATCGCGCGGGCAATCGATGCCACTCTGTCGAACGAATAGTCTGACGTTCGAGCCCGATCTAGTTGTCCTGCGCCGTCGCGGGCGAGTGCTCCGGTAGCGACAGGCCGACGCCAATTGGTGACTTGGTGGCGGGAGCCGCTGGCACGGGAGGAATCTCGGGCGCTGGGAGTGCGGGGGAAGGCGGGGGCGCCGTACCGGCCGGACTGGACGGAGACGGCGGCATGGCCGCAGGCCAGCCGGATTCTGTGGGGACAGCGAAGCTGGCCGGTACGGTCTCACAGGTGAAACACCGCGGAGCCACTGGCAACTGGCGCCAACAGGGCTGGAAGTAACCGTATTCCGGCGCGCACAACGGCGGCCGAACCATCAGCCGAGGTTGGTGGTTCCGCGACAGGTTCCCGGAGCCACTGGCATAGCGGGGATTGCCGTCCTTCTGAAACCAGATGATGTGCCACCACCTCCAGTTTCCCGGGCTGCCATCGGCGTCCGAGTACGTACCATCACTGGCGGAGCCGATGGACGAATGCAGGCTGAGCGCCACGCTGGCTGCGAACAAACGCGCCAACCACCGATTTTCATGTTGTCCGCGGCGAGAGGTCACGATCGGCATCCTTTCCGAAATCCCTAACCAAGCCCGGCCATGCGGCGCGAACCTATCCCTGGAGGTTCAGCCAGTGCTCCCTCTGCCAAAAACTAACGCGTCGGCGAACGAGGGCCTTGTCCGGATCGCGGAGCACCCTGTGCAGACGTCGGAAAAAAGCTACCGGTGCTGCCGAACGTCGTGGAATGGCCAGTCGGCATCATCCGCCCGGTCGTCAGAGGGGGCATCGGCTCGTCCCGCTGCGGCATCTGGCCCAGGCCATTGACGCTGGATTGCAGAGAACCGATTTCCCTCGACAACATGTCAGCGGTTTGACGCATTTGTTGTTGTGGCCGGACAAAATTGTAATAGTTCAACCCGGCTCCATTGCCCCGGTTGAAGTAATTGAGATAAGGGCTCACCGTTGGCCGCGTAATCGGATTTCGCCCAACCCGATCGGCAGGCAACTGCGCTGGGGCCAATTGCGGGAAGGCCAGGCCAAGACCGGCCAACAACAGGGCAATTCCCACAGCAGCACAGCGCGGTGGTCGCTGGAACAAGGCCGCGTCCTTTCAGGTTGGTTGCGTCGTCAAATCACGGACCAAAGCCGCCATTGTTCAGTTGGTTGACGTTGTTGATAGCGCGGACGGTTCCAGCCCCGAGTGCCGTGAAGCCCAAGATGCGTTCTGCTGGCGCGATCAGCTTGGCAACAAAGTTGTCGGTGGCAATCCACTTGTCGGCCTTGATGTAGATCCGGTCCCCGGGGAGAAGTTGGTAATTGGTCGCGGTCTGGCCCAGCGCGGCGATATCCTCCCACTCCACTTCCAGGATTTGCGCCGTCCCCGAATTGGCGGGAACAGGGCGTGCCACCCAGATCCGCTTGGACGAAACCTGGGACAGTCCCTGAATCTGTGCGATGGCATCCAAGACGGTGTCATTGCCGGTGTAGGGCAAACGGATGACTTGCTCCCCGAATCCGCCGCCATCGGTAATCACGTAAATCAGTTTACTGTTATAGGCGACGACATCCACGGCCACTCGGGGGTTTTCGACGCCGGCCGTGACCAATTGCCGTTTGACAGCCTCCTCGACTTCAGGGAGCGCCATCCCCGCGACCAGTACGTCCCCGTAGATTCCCAGCGAAACGCGGCCGTCCGGCCGAACCAGGTGCTCTCCCGCCACCGCCTGAGGCAACTCGACATCGGCGAGCGTGACCTGCAGTTCAGGGGCTTTGAGCTGAATCGTCCGCTGGAGATGCTCCAGGATGGCTGCTTCGGCTTCGGCCACGGTCCGATTTGCCACCGGAACCTTGCCATACGCGGGGCCCAGATCGACGGCCCCATCACCTCCCACGAGGTAAGTTCCGGCCAGGAGCTTGAAACCGAGCTCAATCTGCAACTCGGCATTGAACTGCAAGGGATTCGTCTCAGGATCCACCCCGACGTCGATCGGAAGCCCGTTCTTGAGTTGGATCTGCAATCGATCTCCGGGTTGCACGGGAGAATCGGCGCTTCGCAGCGTGCTCACCGCCTGGATGAGCAGCACATCGGGCGGCTCAACGATGTATGACGGGAGGACGCCCTTGTCGAGCTCGCGCGGAATCGTGGACTCTTCCAATTGCATTAACCGCAGCGCAGGGGTTGTCGCGCAGCCGCAGGCGAGGACGCTCAAAGCGATCAGAGCTATGAGGTTACGCCCCATGACCTGCTGCGAATTCATGACGGTCAGCCCTTTGACGGTTGCAGCACCCAGCCGACTTCAACGACGCGAACGCACCTTCTCGTCTGGTATGGTCCCTTGGGACACGTCTCTATTCTCTATCGGCTTGCTGCAGTCCCTGTAATCGCTGTTATCGGCATAATTGGTAAAGTTTTCGCCATCCCGTCGAGGATTCCTTCAGAACCTGCAGTAATTGTGATTGTTGCGGAGCATGATCGCTCCGGCACGCATTGCTCGCTCAGAGCTACTGGCAGCATCTGCCGGAAGCGATCATCTCGCCATCGCAGCACCGACGCAGCAGGGCCGAAAGCCTTCCCCGAGCGGTGGGCCGTGGATCAGGAATTGCTGACCGGAATCCTGTCGCCGCTGAATGGGGCCTGTTCTCGGAGGACGTGCTCCCGGTGACGGGCTGCGGCGGTGGCCTGTCGGCTGACGGCGGCTCGGCTCAGTGCGCTGGAAGACGTGTGCCCACGCGTGTCACCAGTTTCACGCGAGGATGTCCTTGACGACGTGCGCTCCCTCGACCCCGGTCAATCGGAAATCGAGGCCGGCGTGGCGATGCGTGAAGCGTTCGTGATCGAATCCCATCAGGTGCAGGATCGTGGCATGGAAGTCGTGCACGTGCACCGGCTTTTCGACGGCCCGCAGACCGATCTCGTCGGAGGCTCCATGCGTGATGCCGCGCTTCACGCCGGCGCCCGCCAGCCAGGAGCTGAACGCCCACGGATGATGCTCGCGGCCCTTGGCGTCGGCGGTGTTGTTGAACGGCGTGCGCCCGAATTCGGTCGTCCAGACAACCAGCGTCTCGTCGAACAGACCCCGATCCTTCAGGTCCTGAAGCAGCGCGGCGATGGGCCGGTCGACATTCTTCGCCAGCGGTTCGTGGGTCAGCATGTCGCCGTGAGCGTCCCAGTTGCCCGACGAACCGGAATCGATCAGTTCGACAAATCGCACGCCGCGCTCGACAAGCCGCCGGGCGGCGAGGCACTGCCAGGCGAAGCCGGTGGTCTGACCGCGCTGCAGTCCATAGCTGGCGAGGGTGGCGTCGCTCTCCCGTCCAAAGTCAAAGGCGTCGGGAACGGCCATCTGCATGCCGAACGCGGTATCGAATGTCTGCAGTCGCGACGCCAGCAAGGGATCCCGGCCGCGCGTCGCGAGATGGTCCTCGTTCAGCCGCTGCAACGCCGCCAGTTCCAGTTGCTGTCGGTCCGACGGAACACGCGGTTGTACGTTGGCGACGGGTTCCGATCCGGGAACCACGAGGGTTCCCTGGAACGCCCCGGGCAGAAAGTCGCTGGAGTAGACTTGCGTTCCCGCATAGGTCTGTGCGGGCGCGATCACGACAAATCCCGGCAGATTGCGGTTCAGCGTTCCGAGTCCGTAGGTGATCCACGACCCCAGACTTGGGCGGGAGAAGGCAAACGAGCCGGTGTGCATGCCCAGCGTCGCGTTGTAGTGATTGGAGTGGGACGTGTGCATCGAACGGATGAGTGCCATGTCATCCACGCAGCCCGCGATGTGTGGAAACAGGGCGCTCACCTGCGTGCCGCATTCGCCGTACGGTTTGAACTCCCACTGGGGCCGCTTCAGGAAGATGCGTTCATAGCCGGGCCGATCTTTGATCTCGGGATGATCGGCCTTGATTTCCAGGCCATGACCGCTGACAAGTTTCGGTTTGGGATCGAAGGTGTCGACGTGAGACACGCCGCCCGTCATGAACAGGAAGATGACGTGCTTCGCTTTGGCCGGATGATGCGGGGCCCGCGGCGCCAGCGGATCGCCGCTGTCCGCGAGCAATTGCTGGACGATGCCCGGAAACAGCAGCGAACCGGCAGCCGCGGAGCGGAGAAACTCTCGCCGGGTGGTCGACGAGCGTACTCGATGAGTCATCGCGTCACTCCACGTGCAGAAACTCGTTGCTGGCCAGCAGAACGCGGGTGAGAGCCGACCACTTTTCGAGCGGCATGCCGGGATAACTGTCGAGAAACCGCCGCATCCGCTCCTGTTCCCCGGGGGAAGATTCGCGCTGAAAGAGCACCTGGAAGGCCTGGTTGATGCGGGCCTCGTCACCAGGCCGGTCCAAGAGGGAACGGGCGAACGCCTCTGCCTGAGCGTGAAAGAACGGATCGTTCAGGAAGTAAAGCGCCTGGGTCGGAACCGTCGTCGTCTGCCGCGCCGGCGTTGACGCATTCGGGTCGGCGCCGTCAAAGAGAGCCAGGAACGGGTGCCGCCGCTGTCGCTGCACCATCAGGAACGCGCTGCGGCGATTTGTCTCGTACACGGCGTTGAACGGGGCATGTTGGGTGAACGTCCAGGTGTTCTCGGCGGGAAACGGGTGCCCCTGTGCGGGAGTGAGGTCAAGCTGCCCGGAGGCGGCGAGCAGGCTGTCGCGGAGCTCCTCGGCAGTGAGGCGTCGTCGATTGAAGTGCGCCAGCCAGCGGTTCTCGGGGTCAGCTTCCTGCGGCGCGGCGCTCGATCGCTGGTAAGCGGCGCTCAGCATGATCAACCGATGCATGGCCTTCACGCTGTAGCCGCTCTTCGCGAACTGCGCTGCGAGCCAGTCGAGCAATTCCGGATGGGTTGGCGGTTCCCCCCGCGCTCCGAAGTCGTTCGATGTCCGCACCAACCCTCGTCCGAAGTGCCATTCCCAAACGCGATTGACCATGACGCGGGCCATCAGCGGGTGCTCGGAAATCCAGTTCGCCAGTTCCAGCCGGCCGCTGCCGGATCCTGCAGGGACTTCGGCGCCGCCAAACACCGACAGCCAGCGCCGTGGCACTTCCGCCCCCAGTTGTTCGGGATCGCCACGTTCGTGGATGCGTGCATTCCTGGCTTCCCGATCGACGACGCCATACGCGACCGGAATTACCGGTGCGGGCCCGGCTTCCGGCAGGCCGATGACCGACCTGCCGATCTCCGCCAGCGCCGGACCAATCTGAGTCGCCGCCAGGTGATCCAATCGGAACGCGACGCCGTCGCCCCCGGACGGATGCGCATCGGCCACGCGACCGGTGATCTCGATTTCCGCGTCTCCGGGGCTGATCCAGGCGACGGCAACAGGGCGCTCTGGACCGGGATGGACGAAGAACGACTTTGCGGGCAGCGAGGTCCACACGTTCACCGGCTGGTCCGCGGCATTCACGAAGACCGATGGCTCGCTCCCCATGCTCCACGCCTTCAAGGCGCTGTTCCCGCTGATCCCCTCGCGGCGCTCGGTGAGCAGCGCCGGCCCAGACGTGACGTCGAGGTAATACCAGGCCGCGCCGTGAGCGGCGGGATAGGGATTGCCTCGGGCCAGATCGGGAACGATGTCCGCGACGCTCCAGACGTGTCTGTCGCCGGATGTCTCGCGGATACTCCATTCAACGAGCGTGCTGTCCGCACCATGGCTGCCATTTGGCGACACGCTCAGCCGCACGGCTTCGCCGCGTCTGATCGTGATGCGTCCTTCAAACGGCACCGACAAACCTTCCTCCACCTGTGACTCGGCCAACATGCGGCTCGACGTCATCCAGGCGGACTGAATGGATTCCGCTGCCGATCTGGCGACCTCCTGCCGGCGCTGCTTCTCCGCCTCCACTTCCGCCACCCTGGCCTGCCAGGGCTGTATCAGGGCGTCGATTTCGCTCTGGGACAACAGAGGCACAAGGTCGCGTGGCTGTCCTTTCGGTTCGCAACCGGGAAATGCAAACCGGGTGCTGTCGAAGATACCGAGGAGCGCGTAGTAATCGTCTGTGGCGACCGGGTCGTACTTGTGGTCGTGGCAGCGGGCGCAACCCAGCGTCAGTCCCAGGAAATTCTTGCCCAGGTTGTCGATCACGTCCTCATAGGTCAGATGGATGTCCTTGTCGATGTCGTGGCCAAACCGCCGCGCAATCGCCAGGTAACCTGTGGCGATGATTCCCTCCGCAGGCTGAGGGCCGCTCAGGTCCCTGGCCAGCAGGTCTCCGGCGATTTGCATGCGGACGAACTGATCGAACGGCAAGTCGCGGCAGAACGAATCGAACACCCAGTTGCGATATCGCCAGGCGTGCGGCAACGGGCGATCGGTGTTCTCGCCGGCCGTATCGGCATAGCGCACGACATCCAGCCAGTGGCGACCCCACTGCACGCCATACTGGGGGGACTCCAGGAGGCGGTCGATCAGTTTCGCCAGGGCCTCTGGCGACTCATCTGCCAGGAATGCCTCCACCTGCTCGCTGGAAGGAGGCAGGCCGGTCAGGTCGTAGGTGACGCGGCGGATGAGCGTTCGCCGGTCCGCTGGCGGGGCCACGGTCAGCCCCCGTCGTTCAATTTCGCGCTGAATCAGGTCGTCAATCGGTTTCGATCCGGCAGGCGGATCGCCGGAAACATCCACATCGGGCAACGGCTGAAATGCCCACCAGGCTTGAGCCGCGTCGCGTGTCATCCCACCGAGGACGTCTCGGCCGTCACGAGGATCCGGGGCGCCCATCGCCACCCACTTGGTGAGCGCCTGAATCTCGTCCTCGGGCAACCTGCCCCCCTTGTTTGCCGGAGGCATTTCCAGCGTCCGGTAGTTGATGGCCTGGATCAGCAGGCTTTCGTCAGGCTTGCCGGGAACGATCGCGGGGCCGCTCTCGCCTCCTTTTCGCCAGCCAGCCGCCGTTGCCAGGGACAGCCCTCCCCCGGCTTTGGCACCGCCGTGGCACTCGAAACAGCGTTTCACCAGCAGGGGACGGACCTGCTTCTCAAAATAGTCGTGCTGTTCGGATGAAATCTCGCCCGGAGGCGCGTCGTCCGCAGTCACGACGGCGTCGGTCCATGCAATCCAGAACCCACCGAAGAGCGCGACACAGGCTGCGAAGCTCTTCATCAGATCCGCTCCTTGTGGCTTTCGATGTGCGTTCGCAATTCTGTCGTGGCGGCAGCGACATCTCCAGCCGCCAGCAGATCCACCAGACGCTGATGGCTATCGATGCCCACCTGCCACTCGGCTTTCTTCACGCTCTGGCGGAAGCGGCGGAAAAAGACGTGCAGCAGGTCGCCAAAGGCCACCAGCGGCTGCAGCTGGCTGGATTCCAGCAGCGAGCGATGAAACTCAATGTCGAGTGCAATCCAGGACTTCAGGTCCCGCGCGGCGCGAAAGCGATCGACCAGCGCGCGCAACCGTTCTTCAATCGATCGGTCCGACGCCATGTTGCGGGCGACGTGCGGCAGGACCCCCGTTTCCAGGATCACACGGCTGTCGATCAGTTGCTGAGGATCGGCGTGCAGCAGCCCGGGATGAAACCCGAGGTGCTCGGTCACGCGTCCCATGTCGATCTGGCCGACCGTGAGTCCCACGCCGGTCTTTGATTCCACGATTCCGAGGAATTCGAGCGATTTGGTCGCTTCGCGCACGCTTAACCGGCTGATCCCGAACGTCTCGGCCAGTTGAGTTTCCGTTGGCAGCCGATCGCCCGGGGCAAGCTTCTGGCTGACGATGTACTGCTTGATCTGGTCGGCAGCCTGATCGCGGACCTTGGGACGACGAAGGGTGTGCATGGAAGGTCTTGTTCTGGCGAGAAGGGCGCACGGTTGAGCCGCCGCGGACGCAGCGTTAGATTATCTGACAATCGCCCCCCGGTCAAATCCTGATCCTCACGTCCCTTCAAGGGCAGACTCGCATGTCGATCGTCGCCGTGACCGACTTCACGTTTCCCTCTCTGGAGATTGAGGAGGCCATTGTCGGCGCCGTGGGGGCGGAAATCCGTGCGGGAAACGACAAGCAGGTCGCAGCCGTGACGGCGCTGGTGGCGGAGGCCGATGCGGTCATCACGCAGTTCGCGCCCGTCACTGCGGACGTGATTGCCGCGATGCGGCGGGCACGTGCGATCGTGCGGTACGGCATCGGGGTGGATAACGTCGACCTCGAGGCGGCTCGGCAGCGCGGCATCCCGGTTTGCAACGTCCCCGATTACTGCATCGATGAGGTGGCCGATCATACGCTGGCCTTCATTCTGGCGGTGACGCGGCAGGTCGTGGCAAACGCCGTGTTTGTGCGGGAAGGAAAATGGGGCCTGGCCACGTCGCTCGACCAGATGCGCACACTTCGAGATCAGACGGTGGGCATCGTCGGGTTTGGGCGGATCGGCCGGGAAGTCGCGGCCCGTCTGGCGGCATTCAAGTGCCGGCGGCTGGTGTATGACGCGTTCGTTCCCCCTGAGGTCGTACGCGCCTCCGGATGCGAACCGTTGTCGCTCGATGCTCTGCTGGCCCAGTCCGACATTGTCACCCTGCACTGTCCGTCCACGCCCCAGACCCGCAAGTTGATCCACGCCGGTTCCATCGCCCAGATGAAGCGCGGCTCGATTCTCATCAATCTGGCGCGCGGCGACCTGATCGATACGCCCGCGCTCGTGTCTGCTCTGCAATCGGGACAGATCTCGGCCGCAGCGATCGACGTGTGCGATCCTGAGCCAATCCCTGCCGACAGTCCATTGCGGACCCTGCCGAACGTCATCGCTGCCTCGCACATCGCCTCGGCCAGCCCCAAGGCTGTCCGCACGCTCCGCGAAACGGCGGCTCGGATCGCAGTGATGGCGCTGCGAGGCGAGTCGTTGCCCAATGTCGTGAACGGAGTCGCCCGGTGATCGGACCCACAACTCTCGCGCCATTTCTCCAGGGGTCTCGAACCCGGCGATGCCGCGGCCATCGCAGGTGACTGCATCGCCTCGCCGAGGAATCCCGTGACGCCCGAAGGACCAGAAGCATGAATCCACAGGATTCCCGTCCATGCACTCGGCGCAATCGACTTGTGCTGGTTGTGGCCGCCCTGATGTGCGGATTCCGATTCCAGGACGCGGCCCTGTCCGGGGAGCCGCGGTTTGTGGATCATTCGCTGCTGATTGCTCCGGAGTTCCCCTGCACCTGGCCCAGCTACCCGTTTCCGCGATTCGCCATTGTTCATCAGCGAACGATTGGCCCGGAGTCGGCCTACAACATCGATACGCTCCTGATCGATGGCAATACGGGGACGCAGCTCGATGTGCCCCCCCATTCGGTGGCCCGGCCAGAACTGAAGCGGGAGAAATCCGGTCCGCTCGGGCTGGCGTACACCGACCGGATTGAACCGTGGCAGTTCGGAGGCGAGGCGTGCGTCGTCGATGTTCGCGATCTGCTGGATCAAGCCCCCAAGGGGGTCAGCCCGCTGGTGAAGCCCGAACATGTCGAACGGTTTGAGACGCAGCATCGCCAGGTGCATGCGGGCGATGTGGTGCTGTTCCGGAGCGAGTACTCGGACAAGTACTACCAGCCGCTTCCCGCCGGGCGGCGTTTCATCGCGGACGTTCTTGATCGCCGGGCCCCCGGTTACCCAGACCCTGATCCCGAATGCATGGAGCTGCTCGGCCAGCGGGGTGTGCTGGCCCTGGGCACCGACAGCGCCAGCATGGGACCTCTCCCGGATCTGGCCGAGCCAACGCATTACGCCGGGTTGAAGCACGGCATGATTTGGACGGAAGGGGCGACGAACCTGGGGGAGTTGCCTCCGACCGGAGCCTTTTACTGCTTCCTCGGCCCCAAGCACGAAGGGGGCCCCTACGGCGAGGGACGCGCGTTCTCGATCATCGGGGGCGAACTTCCGCGGCGATTGATCGAATCCTGCCGGAACAAACGTGCGGTCGACCTCTCGCCGACGCTCTCTCCCAGGTATCCGCTCACGTCGCCCGGAGCTGGCAGCGGCAATCATCGGCAGGTCTACCTGAAGCTCGATTTCCTGTACTCCGAATACCTCGACCTGTGGCATCACGCACATCTGTTGGACTCGATGGCCGGAACGCACCTGGTGCCTCCGAGCTATGTACTCCCTGCGGACGGTCAGCCGGTGCCCTATGCTCCCGAGGTTCGCGGTTGGCTGGATGAGTATGAGAGGCGATTTGGCCGGCGCGGCTGGAGCACAATGACGACCGAGCAGGTGCCCATCGAGTGGACCTGCGGAGAGGCCCGCGTCATCGACGTGCGCTCGCTCGTCGGCTCCACTCGGCCCGAGAACTGGCCGGCCTCTCCGGAGATCACGGTCGCCCACATTCAGGCCTTTGAGAAGGCGGCGGGGCCGTTGCGCCCGCGGGACGTCGTCATCTTCCAGACCGGTCACAACGACCGGCATCTCAAGCCGAATCCCGCGGACACGGCGCTGTGGATCGATCCCCTGAGCGGCAAGACCGAAGGCTGGCCGGCGCCGGGCCCTGAGGCGATTGTCTACCTGAAGGAGAAGGGGATCCGGTGTGTCGCGAGCGATGCTCCTGACCTGGGTGGCGTGGATCCCAGGCGGGCCTTGATGACCTATTGGGCGCTCGGGAGCCGGGAGATGGTGGCGGTCGAGTTTCTCGTGAACGTCGACAAGATTCCCCCCCGCGGAGCGTACTTCCTGTTTGCCGCCGTCAAGGTGCGCGACTGCCACGGCGGACCGGGGCGGGCGATCGTGCTGTACTGACGGGCCGAGGAACGACCATGGTCAACGATCTCGAACGATCCACGCTCCGCACCGTCGGCTGGCGGATTGTTCCGTTCCTCTGCCTGTTGTACGTCCTGAACATTCTGGACCGGGCCAATGTCGGCTTTGCGCGGTTGGCCATGCAGGAAGATCTGGGCCTGAGCCAGGCGACGTTCGATCTCGGCTACGGCATGTTCTATGTCGGGTACGTTCTGTTCGAGGTTCCCAGCAACCTGCTGCTGCGGCGCGTCGGCGCCCGCCTCTGGATTGCGCGGATCATGATCACCTGGGGGCTGGTGTCGGCCGCCACAATGTTCGCCCGTGACCTCTGGACGTTCTACGCGCTGCGGATCCTGCTCGGAATCGCCGAAGCTGGATTCTTTCCGGGGATCATCCTGTATCTGAGCGACTGGTTCCCGGATCGCCAGCGAGCCCGGATGACCGCGTTTTTCATGCTGGCCATCGGGCTGTCCAATGTGCTCGGCAACCCGGCCTCCGGCTGGATCATGGATCATTTCGACGGCGTCAACGGCTGGCGCGGCTGGCAGTGGCTGTTTCTGCTGGAGGGCTTGCCGACCGCGGCGGTGGGCGTCGCGGTCCTGTTCTATCTGGACGACGCACCACGAGACGCCGCCTGGCTGCGCGACGATCAGCGTCAGTGGCTGATCGAGCACATGGCGACGGAGGATCGCCGCCGCCGCGAGCACCACGGTTCCGAGCGCTGGCAGGCGATGCTGCAGCCGCGGGTGTGGCTGCTGATCGCGATCTACTTTACGGTTGCGGTGGGCTCGAATGCCGGAGGTGCGTATTTCCCGACGCTCATCAAACAGCAATATCAGGAGGCGTCGAACTTCCAGGTCGGGTTGCTGTCCGCACTGCCTCACCTCTGCGCCATTTTCGCCATGTCGCTCGTGGGCAGCAGTTCGGACCGTTCCGGCGAGCGACGCTGGCACCTCGCCGGCTCCGCCCTTGCGGCTGCAAGTGGTTGGAGTCTAGTGGCTCTGGGATGGTCGCCGGCCATCGCCATGACCGGCCTGTGTCTGGCTCAGGCGGGCATGATGAGCATGTTGCCGGTGTTCTGGACCGTCCCCAGTTCGTTCCTCTCCGGGACCGCGGCGGCCGGCGGGATCGCGCTGATCAATTCCGTGGCCAACATCGGAGGCTTTTTCGGCGCCACAATTCTGGGGCAACTGGGGCTGTGGTCGATGGCCTACTTTCTGCTCGCCGGAGCCATCCTCACGGCGGCGTCGATTCGCACCACGCCTCATTTGCGCGAATAAGCTCAGGAAGACAACATCATGGCCAACAGTCTGTTCTCGCTGGAGGGGCGCGTGGCCGTCGTGTCCGGCGCGGCCCAGGGCTTGGGGCGGGCCACCGCGATGGCCGTGGCCCAGCACGGCGCCGATGTCGTCCTCGTTGACCGCAATGGGGAAGGAGCGGAGGCGACGGCCGCGCAGATCGCCGCTTTCGGTGGGAAAACCATGGTCGCCGCGACGAATGTCTCCGACCCCGACGCCGTGGCCGACTTGTTTCAGCAGGTGGATGTGCGGTTCGGTCGCGTTGACTTCCTGGGCAATATCGCCGGAGACGGCCACCTGGCCCGGCCGGAGGAGCTGGCCATCGCCGATCTGCACCGTGTGTTGCAGAATCTGGTGGTGGGGCGATTTGCCATGTGCCAGGAAGCCGGGAAGCGCATGCTGGCTCAGGGCCGGGGCTCGATCATGAATATCGGCTCCCTCGCCAGCTCCACGGCGCTGGGACGGGGCCATATCGCCTACAGCATGGCAATGGGCGCCGTCATCCAGATGACGCGCGAGCTCAGCACCGAGTGGAGTTACCGCGGCGTTCGCGTGAACTGCGTCACCCCGGCCCAGGTCGTCAACCCGAGCCTGACGGTGCGCATGCAGGATGATCCGACGCTGGAGGGCCGCTTTCTGCACGGGATTCCCGCCGGCCGGCTTGGACAGCCGAATGACATCATGGGCATTGCGGTCCTGCTGGCGTCGGATGCGTCCGCGTGGATCACCGGAGCGATCATTCCCCTTGACGGCGGCAACATGGCCATGAATGCCGGGGGCACGCCCGGCCATGAACAGCGTCCCGTTCAAGCCTTTCGTGCGGAGCAGAAGTAACGTCGCATGAGCCAGCCACGGTCCGTTCCCGTCGACATCCAGTTCCGACTCTATCGGACGATGCAGATCATCCGCCAGACGGAGGAGGAATTGGCGCGCTGCCACCAGCGCGGATTGATTCACGGAGCCTGCCACACCTATGTCGGGCAGGAGGCGATTGCCGCCGGGGTATGCGCCCATCTCACCGGGCGCGATCCGATTTTTTCCACCCATCGCGGACACGGGCACGCCCTGGCCAAGGGAATGCCCCCTCGCGAGCTGATCGCGGAACTGTTTGGCCGCGCGACGGGCTGTTCCCGCGGGCGGGGCGGCAGCATGCATCTGTTCTCGCCGGAAATCGGGATGATGGGAACCAGCGGCATCGTGGGCCCCTGCATCCTGCAGGCCTGCGGCGGCGGGTACAGCTCGAAACTGTTGAGGAACGGGACGGTCGGCGTGGCCTTCTTCGGTGATGGCGCCGTCAACAACGGCGCATTTCACGAGGGCTTGAACATGGCCAGCATCTGGAAGCTGCCGGTCCTGTTCGTCTGCGAGAACAATCAGTTTGCCACGGAGGTGCCGTTTGCCTATGCCAGCGGCATTCCGGATGTCGGCCGGCGAGCCGCGAACTATGGCCTGCCGGGATTTGAGGTCGACGGCAACGATGTTCTTGAGGTGTATCGCGTGGCCG
>Ga0073934_10006809_pt1 | contig 16348 bp, 8 predicted proteins | sample LarsenN4metaG_FD_76834 | JGI IMG/M metagenome (GOLD analysis project Ga0073934, IMG submission 76834) | Hot spring sediment bacterial and archeal communities from British Columbia, Canada, to study Microbial Dark Matter (Phase II) - Larsen... ...
CTTTCATTGGCAATTCACGACAAAAGACCTTGAAGATTGGTACGAGCGATTGCAGGATTGGGAGCGATTGAAACGCGCTGCCTAACCCCACACGTATTTATGAAACGAAGCACTAAGGAGAGCTGAATGAGTGGGCCGGCCCAATCTCGCCGCCCACGTGAAAAACGCTATAAGGTCTATAGATCAGTTTGCAAATGAGTGTATTGAGCAAACTACGGGGAGCATAGGGTGTAAAGCAGAGGATTTAGAGAGCAGAGAAGCTGGAGAGAGTTTGTTTCCCCTCTGCACACCTGCACCTGTACTCCCTTGCTCCCCCATAGTTAACTTTGCCCTACACGGAATTGAAGTTTGGTCTAAGCGTCTTACTACTGCGCTGCGTGCCGCGCCTGTCTGGGCCTGGCTCTTTTGAAGTCTATGCCTAAAAAATTCATTGCGCTCACTTCGCCGTCTCCGCCCAGGGTAAAGACTACCTGCGAGTTCTCAAGAGGATTCTCGCCCTTTGCCGTGAAGGTATCGTAATGGAAGTGCTCAAGCTTGCTCTTGAAGCTGCTCCATTGCAACACAAGCGAGCCTTCTTCGAGCGAAATGGTTGCTGTCCCATAACCCGGATCTTCATAGGCTCCGGCGTAAGCTGCCAGCTCGCGCGAAGGCTTGGTGTTCTTGTGGCGTTTCTCTTCCTGCTCTTTTTGGCGAGCCCTTCCTTCAGCCTCAATTTTCCTGGACTGCTCAATCAGGTAAGCGTTCCAGTCCTTAGCGGGAAGGCCGAGCAGAACGTCCACAACGCTATTCCTGACCGCTTCCGGCATCTGAGTGCCCCCCAAATTAGAGAGGACGACGAGCCCGGCTTTGATCTTTGGAACGAGAGCAACATGGGCGCGAAAACCGTCGATAGCCCCGCCGTGAGAGACAAGCAGATGGCCGCGATAATCCTGAATCGTCCATCCGAGGCCGTAGCAGATCAAGTTAGTGTCCGGGTTGTAGGCTCTGGTAGGGCCCTCCATGCGGATGACCATCTGCGGCGTATGTGTTTCGGCCAGGCCAGCCGCTGAAATCAATCGCTTGCCGTCAAATGTCCCATCGCCAAGCTGGAAGCGAACCCATTTGCTCAGGTCTTGCACGCTGGCATTGATCGAGCCTGCCGGTCCAACGTTATCAATATTGCGCCAGGGAATGACCTCTATTTTGCCTTCCCTGTTCTTGCGATGAGGGCTGGAGTGATTGGGGGCCTTCTCTGCTGCCGTGGTGCTGAAGTTGGTGCCGCTCATCCCCAGAGGATCGAAGATGCGCTTCTGCACAAACTCTTCCCAACTGCTCTTCGATGCCGCGCCTACAGCCTGTCCGGCGGTCAAGAACATGATGTTTTGATATTGATAAACCGAGCGGAAGGAGCGGGTCAGTTTTACCTGGCCGATCTTGCGGATAATCTCTTCTCGGCTCCAGGGAGAGCCGTACCAGAGCAGATCGTGCCGACTGAGCCCGGTTCGGTGACTGACAATATCGCGCAAAGTGACATTATCATCCGCCAGGGGGTCTGATAGCCGAAAGAACTCTACATATTTGCGGACCGGATCATCCCAGTTCATCTTGCCTTCGTCCACCAGCATGGCCATAGCTGTTGTAGTGAACGCCTTGCTCGTGGAGCCAATAGCGAAGAGCGTTTCGGGAGTCACAGGAACATTTTTGCCCAGCTCTCTCACGCCGAATCCTTTGATGTAGACTACTTCATTATCGCGGACGATGGCGATAGCGGCGCCAGGGCCCCCCCAGGCTTTGAGGGCATCTTGCATGATTTTATCAATCGCTGCCGAATCGATAGATTGCGTCGATGCAGCTAGCTGCAGGGCAAGCGAGAGCGCCAGCGTAAAGAGCACATAACGCGATAATCGGGGAATCGATCTCATTTCTCACTCCTTTGTAGTTGAATTACTGTTGACAATTTTTTACCGGCGCTTCGCGGCCGCGCGCGGCAACGCGCTCAACGTGACGGATGCGACCGCCGGCAATGAGCATCGCATAATCGAAGTTGTTGACTGTCGGGCAGACGTGCCTGGGCACAAGATAGAGCAGATCGCCTATCGGCGGCATTACTGAGTCAGGGGGGACCTCGATGGGCAAGTGCTCTTCGCTGGGCTTGAGCGGCCGCAGACAGGGCCGCCCCAGCACCGCGCACGTGGGCACCCCGGCATCGGCAGATACAGTCTTGTGCCCTGCATCGCAGGTGATGCGGTCCGGCGTCGGATGACTCACAACCGTTGACACTATAACAGCAGCCGGTCGATAGCCGTATTCCAGAGGCAGTTGAGAGAGGCTGTTGCAATCGCCATATACTATTGTGCCCGGCGACGCGCGATGGATAAACGGCGCGGTTGCAAACGGCGAATAAGAGAGAGAGCAGGGAAGAGCAGGCGTGCCTGCGGTGATCACTTCTGAAACGGCTATGCCGGAGCGTTCAACAGCGGCGGCAATGTCCATCAGGCGATCATATCCCCGGTGAGCGATCGCTTCTCGTTCTCTCAGTTCATATCCCCCGAGGTGACCATCATAATAGTGCAATCCGCGGAAGGCCAATCCTGCCTCTTCGATCGCTCTTGCCAGCAGGACGATCTCTTCAATTCGTTCCTGCTCTATTCCGGTGCGATTCAGGCCGGGATTGATGTCGATGAAGATTCCGATATTGCTTCCGACCCAGGCTTTAATCTGCTCGGTGTTTTCGACCAGAACCGATACTTGCGTTTCGGGAAATTGTTGCGCCAGCTCTCGCACCCGGCGGGCATTTGCGCCGACGACCGGATAGGCCACCAGCACATCGCTTGCGCCCAGCTCGCACACGGTAGACATCTCAAGCGTAGTAGCGCACTTGAAGTTTTTGACGCCTTTTTCGATGAGCCTGCGCATTATAGAAGCGAGTTTAGCCGTCTTCACATGGGGGCGCCAGCGATTAGGGTCCCCGCCGAGCAATCGCAGTGTAGCGGCAATGTTAGAATCGACAATCTCAAGATAGATGGCAAGCGCGGGCGTCAGCGCCGTTTCAATATCGGCGATTTGATAAGAATCGTCGAAAGTCAGCGGGTGGCCAATCGTTTTTTGTTCCGTCATGATCACTCCTTAGTACTGTGCGCCGCAATTACGCAACGAGTTAGTTCGGGCGCTGCGGCGGCCTCAAAACAGATTTAAAATAAGCCTGTTTTGAGGCCGCCGCAGCAAATGTTTTTCTTAAGAGCTATAGCTCCGTAGGAGCGGCCTGTAAATTTAGGCCAATAGGTTGCTCCTACGGAGCTAAGAAGATTTCATCTACTATTATATATATGCCGCCCCTCCGGGGCTGTGCAATTACTTCCATTTCGTCTTCCCCCTACTTGCCCGGTTGAAACCAGGAGGGCCTGCATTAGCTCTAGGGCAATGAACTTCCATTTCGTCTTCCCTCTACTTGCCTGGTTGAAACAGAAAGAGATCATGCACTGCACAGGCGATCTCAGCAATAGCGCGTTCGCGCGCCGGGGTCTCTCTGTATATACGTCCTACGTCTGTACGTCCTACGCCCGTAAGCAAAACAGACGTCGGACGTAGGACATCGGACGTTACGGACGTTTTTGACGTAGGACGTACAGACGCAGAATGTGTACCCGTCTTCTACAGATTGCACAGGGCCATGCATAACATAGGCGATGCTGGAGTATCAAGAGCTATGTGATGTACAATGTAGCGCTACAATATGCCGGTCAGGGTTATCGCCGGGGGGCCGTAAGTAAGAAACCGCGCTCAGGAGCTAAAAAGATTGCGGCTATAGCTTCCCGATCAAAAGTGTTAGAATACCAATCATAATGGGGTGAGTAGTGATGTCAGCAGACCCGAAATACTTTACGCTCGAAGAGTATCTGGCTCTGGAACGCAGCTCTGACGCAAGGTATGAATACCTGGATGGGCAGATCCTGCTGATGAGCGGCGGATCGCTTGAGCATCAGTTGATTGCCGACAACGTGCATAACTCGCTCACTTACCATCTCAGAGACAGGAATTGTCGCGTGATCGGTATGAACATCCAGATTAAAGTGCCGGCAGCCCCTCCTTACAGATATGCCGATGGCAGCGTTGTGTGCGGAGAGATCAACAGAGAGCATTTTCAGGGCACCGATCTAATCACAAACCCCATCCTCCTTTGGGAAGTCCTCTCACGCTCGACAGAAGTATATGACAGAGGGCAAAAGCTTGAATTCTACAAGTCAATTCCAACCCTGAAAGAGTACCTGCTCATAGCACAGGACAGGCCGAGAATCGAGCATTATGTCAGGCAGAGCGCAAGGAAATGGGATTATGAAGACGTACAAGGATTGGAATCGATGATCGAATTGCCCTCGATAAACTGCACGCTTGCGCTCAGTGAAGTTTATAAAGAGATCAGGTTTCAATAGGTGATCAAAACCGCGCGAGAGCGATGAGGTATACCCCATCATCATGTAGTTAGCTTTCCACTTGACATGCGGTAGCGCAGGTTGCATATTCGGTAAGTTACTTTTAGAGAAAGCAGCAATTGCGCATCTGATATTGCCATTTGTCCTTTGCCAATAGCCCAACGGAACTAAGAGCCAGGGACGAATGACAATCAGTCACGGATAACTGACAATCAGCCAGTTGATTTCACAAAGCGTCGAGGTGACTTATGCTCAATTCTCGTTCAAAATGCCTGTTGGTAATCTGTTTCATTCTAGCTTCGTTGTTGCCGGTAATTGCCCAGGAGAGATCGGATCGATTGACCGTTTCCGACATCTTCAACCTGGAGACGGCAGCGGACCCTCGCATCTCTCCCGATGGCAAACGGATCATCTATGTCCGCCAGTTCAGCGACATACGGACCGACAGGAGATATTCCAATCTCTGGATAATAAACTTTGATGGCAGCGATCACCGACCGCTGACTACCGGCCATTATAGCGACAGCTCGCCGCGATGGTCGCCGGATGGAAGCAGAATCATATTCATCTCAGATCGAGATGGCTCCCCGCAAATCTACCTGCGCTGGATGGACACAGGCCAGGTGGCCAAGCTGACGAACCTGCAGTACCCGCCGAGCGGCATTGCCTGGTCCCCCGATGGAAAACAGATATCATTCACCTCGCTGGTGCCGGAGAAGCCGCCCCAGATTGCGGCTCTTCCATCTCCGCCGCCAGGGGCCAAATGGGCCGATCCGGTTACCGTCATCGACAAGCTGGTTTATCGCTTTGATCAAGTCGGCTATCTCAAGCCGGGCTACATGCATCTGTTCGTGCTGCCGGCCGAAGGGGGCACGCCGCGACAGCTATCAGGCGGCAATTTCAATCACGGGGGGCCGGGATTCGGCCTCAGCCAGGCGGCCTGGACGCCCGATGGCAAGTACCTGATAATGTCTGCCAATCGCCGGCCGGATTATGAGTATGAGCCGCTCGACACGGAAATCTACGAGTTCTCGGTCGCCGATGGCGCGGTCAGGGCGCTCACCAATCGAAGGGGCCCCGATAATGCGCCGGCAGTTTCGCCCGACGGAAAATATATCGCTTATCTGGGCTTCGATGATGCTTATCAGGGCTATCAGCTGACTCGGCTTTATGTGATGAATCGAGATGGAAGCCAATCCCGCGCTCTCTCGGCCAAGCTGGATAGAGACGCGGCCAGTCCAACCTGGGCCTCTGATAACAGCGGCATATACTTCCTTTCAGATGATCAGGGAAATACCAGACTGATGTTCTATTCGCTTGATGGGAATTTGAAAGAACTCGCCCGCAACATAGGGGGCCCTAACCTGAGCGCCTATTCAGGAGGCTCTTACACGGTCGCCGATAATGGGGCGTTTGCCTTCACCTACACTCGACCGGATGTTCCTTCTGATATTGCTGTCGGGACGACGGGCAGTCCGGCGATAAGAGTCATCACCGCAGTCAACCAGGACCTGCTGGCTAACAAGAAGCTGGGCCAGGTTGAAGAGATCTGGTACTCATCTTCGCTTGATGGCCGAAAGATTCAAGGGTGGATCATCAAACCTCCTGAGTTTAATCCTTCCCGGAAGTATCCGCTGATCCTGGAGATCCACGGGGGCCCTTTTGCTAACTACGGAGATCGATTTGATCTGGAGAAGCAGATCTGGGCGGCCGGAGATTATGTCGTGCTCTATACCAATCCGCGAGGCAGCACCAGCTACGGCGCTGAGTTTGGCAACTTGATTCACCATAAATATCCCGGAGATGATTTCTATGATCTCAATTCAGGCGTTGATGCAATGGTTGCCAGAGGGTACATAGATAGAGAGAATCTATTCGTGACCGGGGGCAGTGGAGGCGGAGTATTGACCTGCTGGATGATAGGGCGGACAGATCGGTTTCGCGCGGCAGTCTCTCAGTATCCGGTGATCAACTGGTACAGCTTTACTCTTACCGCAGATATTTCTGCATTTGTCAGCAAGTACTGGTTCCCCGGACTGCCCTGGGATCACACTGACCATTACATGGAGCGATCCCTTCTGTCGGTAGTGAAGAATGTCAAGACTCCGACTATGATCATTACCGGCGAGGAGGATTATAGGACCCCCATGTCGGAATCGGAGCAGTACTTCCAGGCGCTTAAGCTCTTGAAGGTTGATACTGTCCTCGTCCGGGTGCCGGGGGAACCTCACGGAATCAGGCGGCGGCCCAGCCATCACATGGCGAAGATACTCAATATCGTGTCGTGGTTTGATAAGTACAAGAAGAGGTCTTGAGATGCATAAAGCCTTGTCCTGTATTTTGGCTATTAATAAGCGAAGGCGGCTGGCTGCCCTTATAGTTTGCGCATTGCTGGCGCTGGCCGGAAGTCTGATTATCGGAGACGCTTCATCTGCCGGCGCGCAGGATTACGACATCGTTATACTGAACGGCAGAGTTATAGATCCGGAATCGAAGCTGGATGCGGTCCGCAATGTTGCTGTCGGTGAAGGCAAGATTCAGGCGATCAGCGCCGGGGCGCTCAGCGGGCGCGTCAGAATTGACGCTAAGGGATTGGTCGTCTCCCCCGGTTTCATTGACCTTCACTCGCATGACCCGGAGCATGAGAATGATCGCTACAGAGTAATGGATGGCGTGACCACTGCTTTCGAGCTTGAGGTGGGTACGGCAGATGTAGATGGCTGGTACGCCAGGCGGGAAGGTAAGTCCCTGATCAACTACGGAGTCAGCATCGGCCATATTCCTGTGCGCATGGAACTGTTCGGCGATCGCGGCACATTTTTGCCCAGCGGCGATGGGGGCCACCGAGCTGCATCAGATGCCGATATTGAAGAGTTGAAGCGGCGCATGGCGCGAGGGCTGGAGCGCGGCGCAGTAGCAGTTGGTTTCGGAATAGCCTACACACCTGCCGCTTCGCGCTGGGAGGTACTGGAGATGTTTCGAGTTGCCGCTGGCGGCGGCGCCCCCTGCCACGTCCATCTGCGCTATGCCGGAGAGAAGGAACCCACTACCAATATCCAGGCGCTTGAGGAGGTGATAGCGGCTGCGGCTATCACCGGGACCCCACTTCACGTCGTTCACATTCAAAGCACCGGAGGCAAGGCTACGCCGCGCTTGCTGCAAATGATCGCAGATGCGCAATCTCGCGGCCTGGACATTACAACCGAGTGTTACCCTTATACGGCGGGAATGACTCGCCTCGATTCCGCTCAATTCGATGACGGCTGGCAAGAGATGTTCGGCATTGGCTACCAGGATCTGCAATGGGTAGCTACCGGCGAGCGGCTCACAGCGGAAAGCTTTGCCCGCTACCGGAAGCTGGGCGGAGAAGTCATCATCTACCGCATCCCGGAAGATGTGGTGATGGCGGCAGTAGCTAGCCCGCTGACGATGATCGCCAGCGATAGTTATTTGATTAAAGGAAAAGGTCACCCTCGCACTGCCGGCACCTACTCGCGCATTCTGGGCCGGTATGTGCGTGAGGCGAAGGCGCTGTCATTGATAGATGCGTTGCGCAAGATGACTCTGATGCCGGCGCAGCGATTGGAGCGACGCGCGCCGATGATGAAGAATAAAGGGCGCATCCGCGTTGGAGCCGATGCCGACCTGGTCGTCTTTGATCCTGAGCGAATTATTGATGGAGCTACTTATGAAGAACCGGCAAAATATCCCGAAGGGATCCGGCATGTCCTGGTCAATGGGGCCCTTGTAGTGAGAGACGGCCGGTTGCAAAGCGGCATCGCGCCTGGCCGGCCGGTGCGCGCCCCGATCAAGTGACATGATCTTGCCAGGTCGAATAACTTGTGTCTAAGAGCATGTTTTGAAATTGACATCTCGCGCCGAAGGCGCGCCGAGAAGAAGTTAGCCGGATGCGCAACGTCTGGCATGAAGCAGTGAGAATCCAATAAGGAGGAAGCACTATGTCAAGGCAAACAACTCGATTTCTCGCCACCTGTCTTTTGCTAATTTTCGTCAGCGTTTTCACCGCAGCGCTGGGGCAACAGAAGAAGCGACTCCTGGATAAGGAGACCTTCATGGAGATGGAATCGGTCAGCAATCCGGCCATCTCTCCCGATGGAAAGCAGATAGTTTTCACCCGAACCTGGATTGACAAGATGAAGGATCAATCGCGCAGCAATCTGTGGATGGTAGACGTTGAGGGCGCTCGTATTCGCGAGCTTACTGTCGGTAGCTGGCGCGATAGTTCTCCCGTCTGGTCCCCCGACGGCAAGCGTATCGCTTTTCTCTCGGATCGCGATGGCACCACTCAACTTCACGTGATGTGGGCGGATACGAAAGAGGTAGCTCAGCTCACTCACCTGGAGCGTCCGCCCAGCGGTTTGCGCTGGTCGCCGGACGGCAAGCAGATTGCCTTCACTCAGCTTGTGCCGGACAGCGATCCGATACTGCCTGTACGGCTCCCTGAGCGGCCTCGCGGGGCCGAGTGGGCGAGGCCGGCGGTGGTCGTTGATCGTCTGACTTGGGCGCGCGATGGCCAGGGGCCCCTTCCCAGAGGATATTCCCAGGTCTTTGTCATAGACTCGATCCTCGGAGGCACCCCCAGACAGATCACCAGTGGCAAGTATAATCACAGCGATCCGGCCTGGTCCGCCGATGGCAAGACGATTTATGTCTCCGCTATTCGCAAACCGGATGCAGAGTACCTGCGCGGCGATAGCGAGATTTATGCCGTTGATCTTCAATCGCTGGAAGTGAAGGCGCTGACGGATAGAAAGGGCGCGGACAATAATCCTGAAGTGGCCCCCAGCGGCCAATGGATCGCTTATACCGGTTATGATGACCAGAGGTATACCAGCCATATTTCCAGTATCTATCTGATGGACAAGAATGGCGGGAGCAAGCGGGCGCTGGCCGATAATCTTCCCAGTTCGCCGGGGGATGTCGCCTGGGCCGCTGATAATTCAGGGGTCTATTACACCGTCGGCGAGCGCGGCGAAATTAATGTCTACTTCGTATCGGTTGGCGGCCGTGTCCGCAAAATCAGCGACGGCGTGCATGTTTTGAACGGATTCTCTCTGGCGCGAAATGGACAGGCGGCAGCCGTCCGCTCCAGCTTCAAGGAGCCGGGGGCGCTCGTCACTTTCAACGTTCAGGATGCCGAGCGAATGAAGAAGCTGGTAGATGTCAATGAAGATGTGCTGGCCGACATCAAGCTGGGGGATGTCGAAGAGCTGTGGTTCACTTCGAAGGACGGCCTCAAGGTGCAGGGCTGGTTGATAAAGCCTGCCGAGTTCGATCCCACCAAGAAGTATCCGATGGTGCTCTGGATTCACGGTGGGCCCTGGTCGATGTACAGCGTGGCATTCAACTGGGCGTTCCAGAACTTCTCTGCCAACGGGTACGGAGTGCTCTATACCAATCCGCGCGGGAGCACCGGCTACGGTCAGGATTTCGTCAACGGCATTCAATATTCGTATCCGGGGAAGGATTACGATGATCTGATGGCCGGGGTTGATGCTGCTCTGGCAAAGGGCTGGATCGATGAGAAGAATCTATTTGTCTGCGGCGGCAGCGGAGGGGGCGTTTTAACCGCATGGATTGTAGGCCATACCGATCGCTTTGCCGCAGCGGTCTCTATGAGGCCGGTCATCAACTGGCATTCATTCGTCGGAACTACCGATGGGCCGAACTGGTACAACCAGTTTCAAAAGTTCCCCTGGGAGGACCCGATGGAATATGCCGTGCGCTCGCCGCTGCATTACGTGGCCAATGTTAAAACACCGACTATGGTTATGACAGGCGAGGCCGATTTGCGCACTCCTATAGGGCAGACGGAGGAATTTTACCGGGCGTTGAAGATGCTCAAGAAGGAGACGCTGATGGTGCGCATGCCGGATGAATTTCACGGCTGGCGTCGCCCCTCGCACCAGTTGCTTCAGCAGCTTTATTTGCAGGCGTGGTTTGAGAAGTATCGCAGGAAGTAAGCTAAGAATCGAATCCAAAAAATTGGAAATGGATACGAAGAATTGGATCTCGATTCATAGCGGCTTGCTTTGAGGCGGCGCGGCTAAATGGTGGAAAAGGCTTTGAACCTCAATAAGGTAAGAATTGCTCCTGAGTTTATTAGGATGATTGGTTTGAGAATTGCTTAATTAAAAGTATTGTGCTCTAATTGGTTTTCTAGATTCAGATCGTTCAGATCGAGTTCAATCAATAACCGTTTTCGCTAAGGCTTTTTTGATTGGCAGGGTTAGTCTCTAACCGTCAGATTTATCTTAGCGGCCTTGCGAGCTTTAGGGGCGGTGTTTTTTATAAGACGAGATTACTCTCCCCGTCGAGAAGTTGGGAATTACATTCTTTGATTAGGAGGATCGATGCGAAAGGTTTCCACTCGGTTTTTATTTTGTCTTTTCCTTGTTTTAGCAGTAGTTGGAACTTGCGGCAACGAAGCCTTTGGACAAGGGCAAGTGACGGGTTCGATTACTGGAATTGTTACCGACCAATCAGGAGCCACTATTGCTGGCGCTAAGATTATTGCTTTAAATACAGTCACCAACCTCAAGAGAGAGACCGTCTCAGGTTCTGATGGGTTCTATCGTTTCGATTTGTTACCGGTCGGCGTTTATGATGTCTTTGCCGAATTAGAAGGTTTCAAGAAGGCAGTCAGTAGCAAGATCAGTCTCAGTGTAAATGACGTATTGCGGGTTGATCTTAAGATGGAAGTAGGCCAGGTTACTGAGGTGGTTACTATAGAAGGGGGGCCGGCCGCCATCAACACTGAGAATTCGACTTTAGGGAGGACTGTGGATAACAGGACTCTGACCGATCTTCCTGTGCTTTCGGGCGCAGCGGGGCGGAATCCTCTTGCGCTGGCTCCTCTTCAAGCAGGTGTAGTTGCTGGCGGGCAGGTTGGCCCATTCTCTGTCAATGGACAAAGGGCGCAATCTAATAACTGAACTTTTGCAAATTTGAAATTCGCTACCGTATCTTGTGGTCGGGCAGTCGCCTCACCCACGACTAATGGGCACGAAAGGCAAATTTGCAAAAGCTCTGTAATAACTTCATTGCAAATCAGTCGCGACTAACAATCTTTTTCTGGAGGAAAATCAAATGACAAAGAAGAGACTTATTGGAGTTCTTCTTGTAGTTGCCTTGTTGCCACTCATTACCCTGGGTCAGACAGCAACTACAGCAACTGTATCAGGTACCGTAACTGATGCTCAAGGAGCAGTAGTGTCTGGTGCGACTGTCAAGTTGATTAACAAAGCAACTCAGTTGGAGCGCACTGCTGTTACTAATGAGACTGGCCACTATATCTTTGCAACTGTAGAACCAGCTCTCTATGATGTAAGCGTAAGCGCTTCCGGCTTTAAACAGACGGTTGTGTCCGGTATCAAGGCTGAAGTGGCAAAATCGGTTACTGTTGATGTGAAGCTTGAGACTGGCGGTATTGAAGCAATAGTAGAGGTATCGGCTGCTGCCGGAACAATCGAACTGCAAAAGAATGATGCAACAATTGGCAATGTGGTGGGAAGCGAGATGTTGCTTCGCCTGCCATCACTTCAGCGCAATGCAGGTGAGTTCCTAACATTGCAACCGGGCGTGATACCTTTCGGTCCAGGCTTCGGCAACGCTGGCGGCTCGGTGACTGGAGCACGCAGCGATCAAAACACCTTCTCGCTAGATGGAATTGACATCACTGACAACTCGGTTGGCGGAGGGGGAACTTTAAGAACTATTATTCCGACTCCGGTTGATAGCGTAGAAGAATTTCGTGTCGGTGTGACCAATCCTAATGCCACCTTCGGTCGATCTGCGGGCGCGCAGGTAGCTCTGGTCGGGCGACGCGGAGGAAACGACTTCCATGGTGCAGTCTACTGGTATCACCAGAACGACAATCTCAATGCTGCTACCTGGACCAATAAGCGATCTATTGGCCTCAATGTAACTGATCCAGTGCGGCGCCACAAACTTCAGGAGCCGGAATTGAAGGACAATCGCTTTGGCGGTCGTTTGGGGGGCCGCATCTGGCGAGATAAGACCTTCTTCTTCACCAACTACGAAGGCCGGCGCTTCCCACAATCATTCGATATTCTTCGTTTCGTTCCTTCGGACACCTTAAGGCAAGGCATACTGCGGTTCCAGGATCAGGCGGGCAATATTGTGAGTTACGATCTGGCTAACTCCAGGCTTTGCGGACCCAATGGCGATCAGCCATGCGATCCACGGGGAATTGGCATCAGCCCAAGCGTCAGGGCCCTCTTTAGCATCTATCCGGCAGGGAACGATACCAGTAGTGGCGATAGATTAAACACAGTTGGTTTCCGATCTACTGCCTCAGCTCCCCTTCAGGATAATTACATTGTGTATCGCATGGATCACAACTTCACCGATAACTGGCGGTTCAATGGCAGTTACACTTACTTCCGCCGGCTCCAGACAAGCGCTACCCAGGTTGATATCAGAGGCGGCCAGGCGGTAGCTGCGGCCAGCGTTCCCGTGCGAGGCAGTGCTCTCACCGCTGGCCTGACGGGGCAGATAAGTCCAACTCTCATAAGCAACTTCCGGTTCGGTTGGGTGCGTGACCGAAATTCGACTATTCGATTCAGCCCGGCGGCTTCGGCCAATGCGCTTTCTATTCCTGGCACAGGCACTTCAGCAGGAGCAGTGGCGCTGGATCTGGCAGGCGTCCCCGCAGGTGGATTGCTTGACGAGCCAATAGACGTTGATACTCAGCGCGCTCGCACTCAGGGCAACGATAACAGGAACTTCCAGTTCGTCGAGGATATGACCTGGATCAAGGGAAATCACACTTTCCAGTTCGGAACCAACATTCGCCACTTACCCACGCTTCACATCCGCGATGATAAAGTGGTCGGTTCATTGGCCTCTCTGGTGGCATCACTTGACGATGGCGCTTTTATCAATATCCCTGATACTGCCCGACCCCGTCAGTGCGGCGGCTTAGTAACAACCAATTGTTTGAGCGCTGCTGATGTCACACGCTGGAACCGGCTCTATGCTGCCACGTTGGGAATGGTTGATAACCTCGGTATCTTGATTGCTCGTGATGGCCAGCTCAATGCACAGCCATTGGGGACCCCCTTGCTTGCTGACACGACGCTTCAAGCATACGAATTCTATTTTCAGGATACCTGGCGAGTGAGGCCGTCACTCAATCTCTCTTACGGGTTATCATATCAATGGCAGACGCCGCCAAAGGAGAAATTGGGCAGACAGACATTCGTCATTAATAATGAGACGGGAGAGATCATTGCTTCCAAGAAGTATTTGGCGGACAAACAGCGCGCAGCTCTGGAAGGAAGGATCTTTAATCCTCAGCTCGGCTACTTGCCTATCAATTCCTCAAACCGCGATAAGATACATGACATTGACTGGAACAATTTCGGCCCGCGCGTGGCTGCTGCCTGGAACCCCTCCTTCAATTCAGGTTTTCTAGGCAAACTCTTTGGCAACCAGAGGACCGTAATACGAGGCGGCTTCGGAATGTTTTATGATCGGCTCAATACAGTCCAGTCAGTCATCATTCCCATGCTAGGAGTGGGCTTTGCCCAAACCATTTCGGCTATTGCCCCAAGGTGCAATGCCACCGGCGCGGGTGGAAGAGGATGCAGCCCGACTGGATCTGACCCGCTCTCTTCATTCCGCGTGGGCGTAGATGGCAACCTGCCGTTGCCTACTGTCCCTGCGACAAGGACCCCGGTTGTGCCCGCGCTCGGCTTCAGTGAAACGCTCTCATTCCAGGTAGATCCGGATTTTAAAGTGGGCGTCAATTACAGTGCAGATTTCAGCATCCAGCGCGAGTTGCCTGGCAATATGCTCATGGAGATCGGCTATGCTGGTCGTTGGGGTCGCAATCTCAACCAAAGCAACAATTTGAACGCATCGCCGATTATGCACGTTGACGCGGCCTCGAGACAGAGCTTCGCTCAGGCGTTCGATGCTGTGGCGGCAGCGCTACGGGCAAACCAACAACCGGCTCCACAACCCTGGTTCGAGAATCAGGTGCCGGGCGGCACGGCAGCTATAGTTGCTGCTTCCCGTTCGGCATTCATTGATGGGTTGGTGAGCGATCTGTTTACCACTATAAATACACTTCGTTTTAGAGCCGGGTTGCAGACATTCAACAACTTTCAGGTATTTGACCTCTTCATGCGCACCGATGGCGGCCTGTCGAATTATCATGGCCTGCTGGTTTCGCTACGCAAGCGAATGTCGCGCGGCTTTGCTTTCGACTTGAACTATACATTGTCGAAATCACTTGACCAGGTGGGCGCTGTGCAAAACACAGCAGGGTACTTCCCCAATCCCTACAATAGCAATCAGGAGTATGGTCCATCGTTCTTCGACCGCACCCATGTCTTTAATGCTACCTGGCTCTACGACCTGCCAGCGGGCCGGGGCCACTGGCTCAGCACTAAGAACTGGTTTGATAAAGTTCTTGGTGGCTGGTATATCTCCGGCATCTTTAATGCCAGCAGTGGCCTGCCGTTTATCGTTACTCAAAGCACTCAGGTGTTCGGCGGCGGAGCGGTTTTCGGCTTTGCCAGTGGCGCCATTCCGCTACGCAAACCGGACGAGTTTGGCAATAGTCCACGTTTTGGAGTAGCTGGCTCAAACGGCATCGGCACCAATGGCAACCCTGCTACTGGTGGCACAGGCATCAACCTGTTCCAGGACCCAGAACAAGCACTCAACAGCTTCAGGAAGATTCTGCTCAGCCAGGATGAGCGCACCGGGCGTGCTAATCCGCTTCGCGGCTTCCCACTCTGGACATTCGATGCATCGTTAGGGAAGAAGATCGCTGTTAGTGAAGGGACCAATATTGCTTTCTCATTTGACTTCTTCAATGTCTTCAATCACGTGATCTTCAATGATCCCGCGGCATCGCTACAGAACAGGCCCGCCTTTGGGGTAGTCACCAGTCAGTTCACTCCTCCCATCAGGACGGTTGGCAGTCGCTGGATCCAGTTCGGGCTTCGCATAGAATTTGGTTTTACCAAAGCAAGCGCTGCACCGCCACCGCCACCGCCGCCACCACCGCCAGCCAACCGCTCGCCTCTGGCCTCTTGCTCAGTTGATCGCGCAAGAGTTATCGTCGGCCAGTCGGCCAGCTTCACTGTCCAGGCTTCTGACCCGGATAACGACTCCCTCAACTATCGCTGGTCTGTCTCCGGAGGCTCTCTCCAGCCTTCCGGCGCATCTGCTACTCTCAACACCGCTGGCCTTGCTCCTGGAACCTATACCGCTACCGTCACCGTCAGCGATGGTCGCGGCGGCGAGGCTACCTGCTCTGCTTCTGTGACCATTGAGCCTAAACCCAACGCCTGTCCATCAGTCGTCAGTTTGACAGTAGAGCCTCAGTCTGCTGTCGAAGGAAGCAGCACTACATTCACCTTCACTGCTCAGGGTAATGACCCGGATGGAGATCAACTGAGCTACTCATGGTCTGCCAGTGGCGGAGCACGAATCTCAGGCAGCGGGCAGAGAGTGACGCTGAGCGCTGCTGACTTGTCTGCCGGACGGGTGACGGTGACGGTCAGAGTGAGCGATGGCAAGTGCGATGGGTCGGATTCGCGGACGATCACCATCGATCCTCGACCGCTGCCCAAGCCGACGGCGCTGCGCATCTCAAGCTGCTACTTCAGGCAAGTAGGGGGGACGAGGATAGACAACGAGTGCAAAGCGTTTTTGGATGATGCAGCGAGCAAGCTGACCGAGCAGCCGAGGGCGATGCTGGTCATAGATGGGCACAGCGAGAAAGGGGAGAGAGAGACGATGGCCCAGAGGAGAGCTGAGAATGCCAAGGCGTACCTGGTGAGTGAGAAGGGGATAGATGGGAACAGGATAATGGTGCGCAGTCACGGCAGCAGTCGGCCTGATGTGAGCGGGCAGAAGGGGAAGGACAAGAGGATAGA
>Ga0073934_10006810_pt1 | contig 16346 bp, 13 predicted proteins | sample LarsenN4metaG_FD_76834 | JGI IMG/M metagenome (GOLD analysis project Ga0073934, IMG submission 76834) | Hot spring sediment bacterial and archeal communities from British Columbia, Canada, to study Microbial Dark Matter (Phase II) - Larsen... ...
GGACATGCTTCTGTCGCGCGCGCTCAACCGGGGCTACGGCGCCGGCCGAGCGCGCTGGCCAATGGAGTATGGATTGCTCAACGTCGACTCCCTCTGGGTCATGGACGAGATCCAGCTGATGGGCGTGGGGCTTGCGACGAGCGCGCAGCTCCAAGCCTTTGCGACAAGAGATGAGCAGGCCGGCAAGCTTCCGCGGCCGCGAAGGACTTGGTGGATGAGCGCGACGCTCCAGCGCGATTGGCTTCGACGAGCACCGGCGCTCCAGAACGTGGAGTCGCTGGCCATAGTTCAACTTGAGTACGGCGAGCGGACCGGCGATCTGTGGAACGCGAAAAAGGACGTCCGTCGCGAATGTGTGCCCGCTGGCGAAGACAAGAAAGCGGAACGTTGGGCGGACATCGTCGCCACTGCTCATCAAGCGACCAACGGCGGGACCACACTCGCGATTGCCAACACCGTCACGAGCGCGGTCACACTACACCGCGCGTTGAAGAACCGGCTCGACGGGCTGGACATCCGGCTCGTACATTCCCGCTTCCGTGGCGAAGAGCGCAAGCGTTGGGCAGAGGAGTTCCTCTCGCGCAAAGCGTCCGGGCCAGCCAAGAACCGAGTTATTGTTGCCACTCAGGTCGTCGAGGCTGGGGTCGACATCTCTGCAGATGCACTGGTCACCGAGATCGCACCATGGGCCTCCCTCGTGCAACGTTTCGGACGCTGCGCGCGATACGGCGGGAGCGGGCGGATCGTCATCGTCGATCGTCGGCACACCGACGAGAGTGCCGCACGCATCAAGGCGAAAGACGACACCGAACGCGCCGAAAAGCGCCGCGATGAAGACCGCAAAACCGTGCTGCCTTACGAGCTCTCAGAGATCGAGGCAGCTTCCGAGGCCGTCGTTGGTTTGCTGTCTTCCGGGGCGGGCCCAGCCGCGCTCGAGGCGTTCGAAGAAGCTCAGGCTGCGACTCCGGCGCGAGGTCTGCTGCCCAAGCTTTTCCCTTACACACCCTTGCACGTGCTCACGCGGCGGGAGCTGCACGACCTCTTCGACACGACGCCGGACCTCACAGGCGCGGACGTCGATGTTTCCCGGTTCGTGCGCGAGGGCGAAGAGCGAGATGTCTCGATCTGGTGGTGGCCGATTCCGGACGGCGAGATACCACACGAGCGCCTCCGTCCCTCGCACGATGCCCTGTGCCGAATTCCCATTGGGGACGCAAAGAAGTGGCTTCTCGGCCGCGGGGGCGACGATGATACTGGAGAAACGCTTGCCGAAAAGTCGACGGTGCGCTCGAAGAAAGTTCCTCCCCGCGCCTGGGTGTGGAGCTACCTGGACGGCGCCTGGGAGCGGCTCGATGAACGGCACGTCTATCCTGGCCAAACGATCCTTGTCGACGCGCGAGCCGGTGGGTACGACGTCACGATCGGCTTCACAGGGAAGGCGGCCCCCGCTCCTCCTGTCGAGGATACGCATGCTCGCTTGATCGGAGCTGCAGACGCCGCCGACGCGGCGGACGAGCAGGACGAGCTGAGCGAGGGCATCGGGGATGCCAGTCGTCAGTACAAGACCATCGCGACGCACGGCGCGGAGACGGCCGATCAGGCGCAGCGCCTCGCGTCGGCGGTCTGGCCGTCCGGGACGACTCCAGAAGCACAAGCCTTGAAGCTGGCGGCCCTCGCGCACGACATCGGAAAGGCTCATCCAGCCTTTGCCGGTGCGATCAAGGATCGGAATGGCATCGCGCCAGAGATCCCCCTGGCGAAGGCGCCGAAGGGCCGGTGGCACGCGCTTCGCGACCTCTACGACCAGGGCCCCGGGGGGAAACGGCCGGGGTTCAGGCATGAGCTGGCGAGCGCTCTCGCGCTCTTGGAGCTGGCATGGCGTGCGCGTCCCGATCACTCTGCTCTGCAAGGAAGCCGGGAGGAGATTCTCCGCGCGACGGTCGGTCGCGAGCTCCCAGCGGACGACCAACCCATTGAGCCGCAGGGTCTCATCGCTCGTCTCGTCGACCTGGACGAGACGCTGTTCAACCTTGTGCTCTACCTGGTGATGTCCCATCACGGCAAGGTGCGTTGCTCGCTGGCGATGAGTCCACGGGATCAGGAAAACCCCGCTCGGGATGGCTCCTTCCCGATCCGGGGTGTCCGCGAAGGTGACGTCGTTCCGGCACTCGAGCTTTCGGACCCTGATGGAACGTCGTTTACGCTGCCGGAGGTCAAGCTCCGTCAGGATGCCGCGAAGCTTGGCCTTTCGCGTCGTTACGGGCCGAGTTGGGTCGAACGCGTCGTGTCCTTGCGCGAGCGGTTTGGGAGCTTTCAGCTCGCGTGGCTTGAGGCCCTGCTGCGCGTGGCGGACGTGCGTGCTTCGCAGATCGCGCGTCCGCTGGATCCGCGTTTGCCGCCACAACTTGCGGAAGTCCCCTCTATTCCGGAGAACGAGGACCGCGATGCCCAGCTGCGGAAGTGGATTGGACGGACACTCGCGGCAGCAACGGAAGATGACGTGGCTTGCAGCAACCGCACCAAGGAGAAGGGACGGGCGGCGAGGTCGAGAACATCGCAGCGCGAACGGGAGTTGTCGTGACGAAGGTTCACACGCACGTGTTAACGGGCCTTAAGCCCGACGCGCTTGCGACCTACCTCGCAGGTCTTGGCGTCTTTCGCCTGCTTGCGGAACAGCGAGACCGGGAGGTGCGTGCGCTCTGGCGAGACGAGCACTTCGTGCTGGTGAGCAGCCTTGGTGCGAGTGAACTGCAGGGGTTCTTTCTGCACCAGTACGAGCCGAGTCCCATCATGGCTCCCTGGAGCGGCGGCGGAGGCTTCTTGGACGCCAATGGCGACGACGACACCACGAATTCTCGACCCGGCTCTCCGATTGAGGAGTTGTCAACCTACACAGCACCGCGGTTCACAGAAATACGGCGGGCTATTCAGCAAGCTCTTTGCGTCATCCCTTCGAGGCTTGTGGAAGTTCGCGCTGAGAGAGATCGCCTGACAGCAGAACTGCACAGCGTCCGGCGAGGAATGCGGGGAGTCGCCGCGGAAAGTGCTGAGTATCACGAACTCAACGGCCGGCTGAACGCGCTGCAGACGCAGCGCGAAGCGGTACGCAGGAGAGTCGAGGAAGTCAAGAACGAGGTGAAAGCAACGTTACTCCAACAACTTTCCAACGTCTGGAGCGGGAAGGCTCGCGAGTGGTTTGACGCCTGCGTCATCCTCGATGAGACCGGGTTGCCTGGGTACGCTTGGCACCTAGGGTCAGGCGGTAACGAAGGAAACCAGGACTACACGGCCGGATTCCAGGCAAACATTGCTCTTCTCTTCCAAGCCGACGGGAAGCCACGGCCAGATGCCAACGAACGTCTCAAGGTGGCTTTGTTTGGCGGTACGGCGCCGGTCCTCGATCCACAAGCCGCAGGGCATTTCTTCCCCGGGCGGGCCGGTGGGACGAACATGGGGGTCGGCTTCGGAGGCGATGCTCGGATCAACCCTTGGGAGTTCGTCTTGATGCTCGAGGGGGCGATCGCCCTTGTCTCTGGATTGAGCCGGCGCGGCGAGGCGGGTCGTCCACGCGTGTCGTCGCCCTTCTGGGTGGAGGCCGCGGCCGCCGGTTTCGGCAGCGCCTCCGAGCGCGAAGGGTCCCCGCGCGGCGAGCAGTGGCTGCCGCTATGGTCGCAGCCGTTGCGCTATGCGGAGCTGGTCGAGCTAATCCGAGAAGGCCGCGCGCAGGTCGGGCGGCGGCAGATGACACGGGCACAGGATCTCGTGCGCGCCACTGCGCGGCTTGGTCTAGCGCGCGGCATCGACTCGCTCCAGCGATTCGCGTACCTCCAGCGGAACGGACAGTTGAACCTCGCCGTGTTTGCTGGCCGGTTTCACGTTCGAACACGATCGCACCAAGAACTGCTCGACGACGTCGCTCCCTGGATCGATAAGCTGGCCCAATACGCGAAGCAAACCAAAGAGAACCATGTGCCGGCGAGCCTGGGAGCGGTGGCTCGGCGAACCCAGGACGCCCTCTTCTCAGTCTGCCGGCGCGAGGCGACGGCGAGGGATTGGCGAGACCTCCTCATTGCGCTCGGCGAAGCGGAGTGCGCACTCCTGCGCTCGGGAAAGAACTCGGCGCGACGGCCGCTCCCGCTCCTCAGCTCGAAATGGATTGACGCCGTGGACGACTCGACGCCCAAAGGTCGGTGCGCCCTTCGGCTTGCGCTAGCGTTCGCTTCGCAGCATCGGCCCGTCGAGGACGAGAAGGGGAGGCTGTCCTTTGAGGAGTCCATCCGTCGGCACTTCATGCCTATCGATGATCGCGGCCGATTCGAGCTCGACGAGCGAGGGCGCCCGAAGCTGGGTCCGGAGCAGGTCTGCGGCGGCCGCGATCTCGTTGCCGACGCGATCGCGCTGCTCGAACGCCGCTCCGTCTGGGCTCGGTCAGCAAGCAAGGAGCAAGAGCGCACACCATTGTTGCCGCTGCAAGCGATACCCGGCTTCGAGGCAACGCTCGATGAGATCGGCGCGTGGATTCATGGCGGGGTTTCGGATCGGGAAGTGCTCGACCTCGTGCGTCCCCTGCTCGCGCTGGATTGGAGAACGGTTCGGGAGCAGCCAGTTTGCCGTCCGCTCATCAAACCCGTGCTCGACGGCACGCCGGAACCGCTCCACCTTCTATTTCGCCTCGTCCACCTCCCGTTCGACGTGCCAGTCGCGGATGCCGATGGGAGGAACGAGGCAATGGTTACCGTGCGTTTGGATCCGGAGCCCCTTCGCAGGTTGGGGAGCGGCGACCTCGGCGGTGCGCTTCGCGTCGCAGTCAGACGGCTCGAGGCAAGTGGCCTCCGGCCGGTATTTCGGCGTGCGGTTGCCACGCGGAGCCTAGCGCGTCGCCTGGCCGCGAGCCTCGCTTTTCCTGTCTCGCAAAGGGACGCCGCGCGCGCGGCACGTCTCATTTGCAAACCTTACGCGGTAAAGGAAGAACAGCCGGGTGTGCCGGCCTGAGGAGATCACCATGCCCATCGATCTGAGCAAACTAGACGAACACCACGACCTGCTCTTCGAAATTCCGTTGAAGGTTCGACAAGGACACCGGTTCCAACCGACGGGGTTCCCAGATCTGGGTGCGGCGGAGTTCGACACTCCCGGGGGGCGAGCGTTGCTCGTTGAGTCCGCACAGAGCATGGCCAACCGCCTAGAGGCGGTGTGCTGGGACGAAAGCACCAACGAACTCGTTGAAGCGCTGCGCGGGCTGAGCTACGTGAAGGTGATGCGCAATAGCGACTTTCTCACGAGTTCGATCCTGGAAGCTCACCGCCTCAACAGCCCTTACATTGAGAAGACGGTCGAAGGGCTTCACGCGATCCTCAAGAACGAGATCGGCGCGGCAAAGAGCGGGCCCGTTGACCGGCCGAGATTGTTGAAGATCCTGTTCAAGTACGACGTGGGGTCGCTGCTGCACGGGGTCTTCCTGGAGAGTATGGATGGCCGACTCCGTGTGTCGCGCGCTATCTCGTGTTTCATCGAGGCCGACGGCGTGAAAGTGGCTGCGTCGGGTGGGGTCAAGAACGACCGCGTGCAGCCGGCCAAGGATGAAGCCGGGGGCAGAACGGCGAGCGAGGGGTTCGGAAACCTGCCGTTCCCCCGCGACGAGTACACCGCGGACGAGATCACGCTCTACGCCAGCATCGATCTCGCGCAGATCCGCGGTTACGGCCTCGGCGAAAAAGCGATGAAAATGCTGATTCTGCTCGCGCTTTACAAGCTGCGCGCGTTCATCGTAAGCCCGATGCGGCTTCGCACGGCGTGCACGTTCGAGCTGAAAAATGGCGACGAGATCGCGAGCAAGAACGTGAGCGGCTTCAAGTTGCCGAAAGTCGCGGACCTCCTCGGGCAGAAAAATGGAGACGCTTGGACTGGCCCGCTGCCGAATTTGATCGCGGAGCTAAGCGGCGACCGCGACGACAAGATGCGCGTCACGACAGTGACGTTCAAGCCGTAGGCGAGCCAACCGTGCTCTGCCTGCTCTTCGAGTTCCCTGCCGGGCGCTACCACGCGACCCCTTGGGGGCATCACGTTAACGAGGGGCTTGTCGAGTGGCCTCCGAGCCCGTGGCGCATCATCCGGGCCCTGCTCGCGACGGGCTACACCAAGCTGGGGTGGGAGCAAGTTCCGGACGACATGCGCGCGCTTGTCGAGGTGCTGGCGGCCAGCTTGCCGACATACCGGCTGCCGCCCGCGACGCTCGGCCATTCGCGACACTACATGCCAATCAAGGGGCTCAATAAGCATCGCATACAAAATACGAGCTTGGTGATCGATGCATTCCTCCACCCGCACGCACCTCTGGGCGTGGTGTGGCCCGTCGAACTCGACGCACTCCAGCAATCACTTGCTTCGAGACTTCTCGATCGCCTCAGTTATCTTGGTCGAGCCGAATCTCGGGTCAAAGCCCGACTTGTCTCGCGAGACGCCGTCCCGGCGGGCAGCGAGGTGTCGATCCAGCCGCAGGATGCGGACGACGAGCCCGTCCGGCTTTTGGCACCGCTACCCACGGACGAATACCACGCGTGGCGCTATAGCGCTCCCGACGCCCCCGAGGACTTGCTGGCGGCGCTTCAAGTCGAGACGACCTGGCTTCAGCAGCATAACTGGAGTGCACCGCCAGGCTCGCGGGAGGTCATCTACTGGCGTCCAATTGGCGTACTTTCGCCGCGGTCCGTAATTCGATCTGTCAGGGGCGTGGAGACCACGTCGGCGGACACGGCGCTGTTCGCGCTCGCAACAGATCGGCAACGTGACGTTCTCCCCCAGATGGAGCGCGCGCTGCCGACCATGGCACTTTTCCGCCGCGCGCTGCTGAGCAAGCTCGGTGATCCGGAGTCGCCCGGCTTCTGCCCCGAGCTCGCGGGAAAGGACGAAGTCGGACGGCCCCTGCGGGACGGGCATCGTCACGCGCACTTCATTCCGCTTTCTCTTGATCCGCGAAATCGCGGCCGGATCGATCACGTTCTGGTCCACGCGCCCATGGGGTTCGGGCCCGACGCGCGGCGTGCGCTGACGAGGCTGAGAAGAACCGTTGCGAAAGGAATAGACGAGATCGCAGTCACGTTGGTCGGGACGGGTTGTCTTTCCTCGTTCCGGTCTATCTCTGGCGATCCGATTCCGGAGCTCGGTAGGAGCACGACGTGGGAGAGCCGCACGCCCTTCATTCCGCCTCGGTTCCTGAAGCTTCGGGGGAAAGACTCGCTCGAAGGACAGGTCCGTGCAGAGCTGCGCGCTCGGCGTCTGCCCGACCTCGCGGTTGCCCCTACTGTTGCGCGGCCAACCGATCAGGATGACGCGGGTCTCCAGGCGCGGCGGTTCCGCCACTTCGTCCGAACCCGCCAGGACCGCGCAGCACCGCGACCTCCGCCTGGACTTTTTCATCTGACCCTGACGTTTCAGAAGCCGGTAGATGGGCCGCTGTGCCTCGGTTGGGGTTGCCACTTTGGACTTGGATTGTTTGGAGTCGTAGACAAACGGTAAGAAGGACTGTCGCGATGAACAGCCGCCCCTTCCTCATCCACGCTCTCTCCCCGCTCCACGCCGGCACTGGCCACGCGGCCGATGTCATCGATCTCCCGACGGCCCGGATGAAGGCGACCGGCATTCCGTTCTTGCCAGGCTCCTCGATTAAAGGCGTGCTGCGCGACGCGCGAAGGACGCGCGGAGCGGACACGGAGAAGTTGCGTGCAGTCTTCGGTCCGGAGAAGGACTTCGCGAAGGAGCACGCCGGAGCGCTCGTCGTCGGCGACGCACGCCTCCTGGCATTACCGGTACGGAGCTTTCGCGGCACGTTCGCGTGGGCGACTTCGCCGCTGCTGCTCACACTCGCGAAGCGCGACCTCGAAGAGCCCTCGCTTCCGATTCCAAACATCACGGGACGCGGCGCGCAGGTGGCGAATGGAAGCTGCCTTCGTCGCAAGGACAAATTGTACCTGGAGGACCTCGACCTGCAGGCCACTGAGTCGGACCAAGCGACCGCGTGGGCATGGAGGCTTGTCCCGCTGGTATCCCCCGGGGACGACATCTTCACCAAGCGCTTTGCCGTCGTCGACGACGAGACGATGACGTTTCTGTGCGAGACGGCAACTCAAGTGGACGCGCGGGTCCGCGTGGATGAGACGACGCGTACCGTTGCCAACGGTGCGCTGTGGCTCGAGGAGAGCCTGCCGCCGGAGAGCCTGCTCATCGGCGTCATGGCGGCGGATCGGAGCCGCCGGCGCGGTGTCGAGATGAAACCCGAAGATGTCCTGAGCTTCGCGCTCCCCGGCGAGGAAATCCACCAGTTCGGCGGCAAAGCCACGACCGGACGGGGCCGGTGCCGGATCCTCCCGGTTGCGCGAAAGGAAGCAAGCCATGGTCGAAGCTGATGGGCGGCAAGAGGCACTGCTGCGCGACCAGCAGCGCGCCCTCCACGCCTACGAAGCAGTCGCGAAGGTGCCCAAGGCGCTGCAGGACGACTACAAGATCGCGGTCAACGACCTCGGCGCCAACATCCTGCGCAGCGGCTTGTGCGCCGCCGTCGCCGCCGTGCAGCGGCTCGGCGAGCGAGGCACGCTTCTGCTCGACCATCTCGCCTCAGCGGGCGTGCCTGGCCTCGAGGGCGTGACGGCGGACCACTTCGCGAAGCGCGTGCGCGAGCTCGATGCGGATGCGTACATGATCGCGACGCGCGAGCTGCTTAAGGTCGCGGTCTGGCTCAAGCGTGCCGTGCAGGCGACGTTCGGAGAAGAGTGATGCGTGATGTCCTGAGATCCGTCGGGACACCAGACCATCTGGCGCTGGCCTACGACGCGTGGGCACCCGTCGGTGACGATGGCAAGGTGCCCGATGACGAGCGAAGAAGTCAGTGGCTCACCGCACTCGCCGGCATCGCGGTTCCGCCCAACTACTCGCGAAGCTACGAGCGCTGGGAGAAGAGCTTTTCGGCACCGGGCGATCGCGTCTTCAAGCTCGAGCTCGCGAGCCGTCTCCTCGTCGGGCACGGCAACACGAGCGCGACGGATGTCGGACTCGCCGTGCATCACACGTGGGGTGTTCCGGTGATACCGGGCCCCGCGCTCAAGGGCCTTGCCGCGCATTATGTCGATGCGGTCTACGGCCCCGCCGATCCCGAACGAAAGCCGTGGGAACAAGAAGGCGATGAACGCGCGCGGGCCAATTATCAGGGCGTGCTCCGACGGGACAGACGCGTCCAGCGCGGGCCGGGTGCGGATTACCGCGCGCTTTTCGGTTCGCCCGATGCCGAAGAGGACGACGCGATGCGGGCGCGAGGCTACGATACCGGAGCGTCGGCCGGGCGCGTCATCTTCCACGACGCGCTCTATGTGCCGGCGGCCGACGGCGACAGACCGTTTGCCGCCGATGTTCTCACCGTTCACCAGAAGGACTACTACGACTCCTCCGGAGGAAGTTGGCCCAACGATTACGAGAACCCCACACCGATCGCGTTCCTCACCGTCCGGCCCGGCGCGAAATTCCTCTTCGCGCTGTCCGGTCCGGCCGACTGCACGGCGCTCGCCGAGCGGCTCCTGAGCGAGGCGCTCGAGAAGTGGGGTGTGGGAGGCAAGACCAGTGCCGGTTATGGCCGCCTGATCTCGCCAGGTCGCGGCACGGACGGTCATGCTCGCGACGCAGCGGCGTCGGCAGCCCACGGGCAGCGGGCGCCGAGGCCGGGGGATCGTGTCGAGGCCGTTCTGCTCGAGGAGCGCACGAAGAAGGGCGGCTGGAAAGCGCGCCACGAACCTTCGGGTCTCGAGGGCCCGATCCAAAACAGTGCCGCAGTGCCCGCGGACAAGAGGCCGGGCGATCGCGTCAGCTTGATCGTGAAAATTGCCAAGGGACGCGAAAGCGGCTTCGAATGGCCAGGCGAGAAGAGCCCCGTCCAAAGGCAACGGACGAGGAAGCGACGTTGACCGAAGCCAGGTTGGCCACGCTGCCGCAGAACCTTGTGGATCTCCAGAGCCGCTGGCTGAGTCTCGAGAGAAAGGAACAGGACGAGCTCTACGCGTCGCAGTTCGGTCCGCGATTCGCGCCGCTGTTCGCCGAGTTGCCGCTGCATGGCGCACCGGCCTTGCTCGGAAAGCCCCGTGCGCTGGTCAGCGTGCTCGGCTTCTCCTGGCAACCGGTCGCGCTCATGGCCGCATGGTGCAAGCCACAGCGGATGCTCGTGCTCGGCAGCGACGATTCGCTTGCGCTCGCGCCCGGTGGCGAAGGCGTGTTGTCGCTGATCGCCCGCATCGCGGGTGTTTCGCGCGACGCGATCGAGCCGGTGCGTATCGGCGACCCGGGCGAAGCGGACATCTATCGCACGGTGCGCGATTTTCTGCACCGCTCGGGCGTTGCCGCGCGCGAGGTCTTTATCGATCCCACCGGTGGCAAGAAGTCGATGTCTGCCTCCGCTGCGCTTGCCGGTTTTCTCGCCGGCGCACCGCTTGTCTACGTCGATTACGCCGAGTACCACGGCCCGAACCGGATTCCGGTTCCGGGCACGGAGTATCCGAGGCTCCTTACGAATCCGCTCGAGGTCATGGGCGAGCTCGAGATGCGGGCCATATTTTGCGCCTTCGATCGCAGCGATTTCCACGAGGCGGAACGGCTTGCGCAGCGGCTCGCCGAGCGCCTATACGAACCGCGCGAAGCCGAGTGTCTTGCCAAGCTCGCACGAGGCTACGGCGCGTGGGATCGCTTCGACTTCGTCGGTGCACGGCAGGCGCTCGGCGAGGCGTCGAACGAGCTCAACCGCTTCGCCGCTCAGGGCGGCTGGGCGTGGGCCGCACAGGTCCGCGCCGCGCTCGCGGTGAACCTGCCGGCGCTCGATGCGCTCGCGAACGTGCAGAAGCAGCCCGCGAGTCTCGAGGAGGGCTTACCGCTGCTCGCTTGGTATCTCGCGGCGGCGCGGCGGCTGCTCAACGCAGAGAAGGCGAGTCTCGCCGTGCTGTTGACCTACGCCGCGGTCGAGCGCTACGTGGACCTGTGCTTGTGGGTCGACTTTCAACTCGACGACGAGAAGCCCGACTACTCTCTCGTTGCCGACCGCCTGGATCGCGCGAAGTACGACGAAGCTGGGCGACGCCTCTTCGGCAAGGACTACAAGCCTCGCGAGCCGGACGGCCCACTCATGTTCGCGAACGGCGCACAGCTTCTCGCCGCTCTGGCCCCTGAGCGCCTCGACTTCGGTCAACTCGGCCCGCTCAAGGGCTTGTCGAACGCCCGGAACAAGTGCGAGTACGAGCACGGTTTTGTGCCAAGCACTCCCTCGCCGGACCACGTGGAGCGCTACCTGAACGAGGCCATGAAGATCATCGCTGTGGCCTGTAGCGGGGAAGGAGAGTTGGTGCGGCGCATGGAAACATGCGGGTTCCCCACATTGGACGTCACGCCGACAGCTCCAACGTGAGCGGTCCTCGCCCAATAGTTCGTCGTTTCGCGCAGAGCGCAACAGCCCTTCGACAGCGGGCGCGTCGCGGGCAGCACGGCCGCGCCGCCGTCATCCGCGATCGAGACGCTCCTGCCGTTCGCCGCCATCGCGGCCTCACCACCGCCGCCTCCACTTATCCCGGTATCTCGGAGGATCGGGAATCGGATCTACGGGCGGGCTCGTGCGCTCGGCAGTGAAGGTGCTCTCGTCGCCATGGTTGATCTTGATCCGCCCGTGAAGCCTGCCGTCCTTGCCGAGCCGCACGCTTCCGCTACCGCTCATCGGGTCGTATTCCCAAGCTCCGTTCCACGTGAACGAGGCGCCGGCTTTCGTGGGTCGCACGTCGACGTGCGCGAGCAGGTAGTGCATCCGAAGGCGGTCTCCGTCGCCGGTGATCGAGAGCACGGCCGGACCGAGGCCGTCGAGGGTTTCGTCCACCCACTGCGACGTCTCGGTGATGCGCCACCAGCCGCGTAGATCGGGGTCCAATTCGTCGCCGGTCATGGCTCTCCTCGCGGCTCGTCGCCGCCTTCGCTCGGCCAGTCACTGGATCGTCGCTCCAGCGAAACGCCGGCCCTTCAGTGCCGACTAGGTCGCCTTGCGCCAATCGAGCCGATTCGCGTTAGGAAATCGCTCCGGCATCGGACGCGCCGCATCGTTCACCAGCACGAGCCCCCAATAGGCCCAAGCCCGTTTCGTGAACAGGCCGGGTGGGGCGTGCAGATACGCTCTGCGTAGCGCGTCGATGGAAAAATGCCGCAGAACTTCGACGACGTCTTCGCTGCCGCCGCGAGCCATCACGCGCGCGAGAAACAGGTCCGGGTTGGCGAGCAGCCGTGCCGGATCGGAGTACCAGCCGACTCGCTTGGCGACCTGCTCCAGCGACGCGCTCATGCACCGTCGGCCTCGAAGCCGATTGCGCAAGCGGAGCTCATCGCCGGAAGGCGGGCAAGCGATACCCGGCCGACGGCGGCGAGCAACTCCCCTTTTGTCGCCTCGTCGATCGGCTCGGGCAGGTCGGCGAAGTACGACAACGCTTGCAAAGTCATCAACGGATCGTATCGAGACCCGTAGATTGCGGCGGCCGCCGCGATGCCTTCGGACAGCGTGAGGCCCGTCCGCGTCAGCAGCGCGTGGATGTCGAGGTAGTCCTTGCTCTCGCTTCGCTGCACGATGGTGACGCATTTCGTTCCGAATAGGTCGAGCTGCGACGCGATCGCGAGCCCGTTGCCCTCGGCGAGGTCGGGAGGCACAACCTGTCTCAGCGGCAACGCACCGGAGAAGCTGACCCGCACCGCGCCATGGGGCGTAGCGACGTTACACGACAGCGTGTTTTCAACCCCCTGAATGGCGCGTTGATCCGCCAAATAGGGGATCGATCGCAACAGGTCGAGCGGCTGAAACGGCCGGCTGGAAAAGAAATCGAAATCGACGCTCTCCCGATGACCCAGCCTGAGCGCGAGAGCCGTGCCTCCGTAGAGAACGAAATGACGCGGCGTGGCGCCGAGCTGCGGCCACAGCGCGCGCTGACTGCTCGCGAGCGTGTCGATCTTCGGCCTCAGTATTCCCACCGCAGCTAACCGTATGCACGATCGTGGCGGCATTTTAGCCGACGGCGTGCGCACGATGCCCGTCGACCGTGGCGCAGCCTCGCAACGCCGGGGCGAGTGTGGAACGTGACCGGCGTGCCGCCGGTTGTTACGCTATGCCGCGACGGCGGGAATGCACTCAGGAGACGGACTGTGCCGGATCTCTTCGCCCCGAGCGTGTTGATCGAACCGAAAGTGGGCGCGCGACTGTCGAAGGCGCAGCGGAAGTTCAACACGCTGGTTCAGAAGATCGAGAGGCTCAAAGCGCAGCTCGCCGAGTGGCGCGACACCGTGCCGCGAGCCATCGAGCGCATTCAGCGCGAGTGCGAGCCCCTGCGCGGAACGTACCGCGCGCTGCGCATCGAGCTCGTCGCGTTGCTCGATCGCGCGGCCTCCGGCCGGGGCATGACGAAGAATGAGAAAAAGAAGCTGCGGCACCTCATTTCGTCGATTACGGCAGAGCTCGTAGCCGAGCAGCCCGACGAGTCGCTCGAGGCGCTGCACGACAAATACAGCGACATGAGCTTCGCCGAGCACGCCGGCATCGTGAACGAGACGATCAAGGCCGTGGTCGGCGATATGTACGGCATCGAGATCGGCGACGACGTCGACTTGGCCGATCCGGAGCAGCTTCGCGGCGTGGCGGAAAAGATGGAGCAGCGGGCGCGGGACGGGCTCGGGAGGCAACGTTCGGCCGATGCGCGGCGTTCCAAACGCGGTTCCGCGCGCGCAGCCGAGGCGGAGGCGCGTCGGTCGGCCGCGGCGGCGCAGGTCAAGCAATCGCTCCAGGACGTCTACCGCAAGCTCGCGGGCGCGCTGCACCCGGATCGAGCACCGGACGAGGGCGAGCGCCGCCGCCGTACGGGGCTCATGCAGCGCGTGAACGTGGCCTACGAGGCGAAGGACTTGCTGCAACTGCTCGAGCTACAGCTCGAGGCGGAGCTGGCGGACCCGTCGCGCATCGCGGAGCTGCCGGAAGAACGCTTGAAGCACTACCTCAAGGTGCTCGAGGAGCAATGTGCAGAGCTCCGCCAGGCGCTCGACGAAGCGCAAATGCCGGTGCGGCTCGAGCTGGACTTGAGCCCGTTCGCCACTCTCTCCGCGAGCTCGGCCGTCGCCTTGGTCGAGCGAAGCGCGCGCGAGCTCGAGCACGGCGTCGCGGCGCTGCGCCGCGACCTCGAGCTGCTCGCCGACAGCTCGCGAATCAAAGCGTGGCTTCGCGATTATCCGCTGCCGGATGAGGACCTGGATCTCGACGATCTGGTGGACGTGCTGTTCGAAGAACCTGTTCGGAAGCGCCGCCGGCGTTGACGAGCACCCGCGCGCAGCCGCTCTGCCCGAGCCGCATCGCCCGCGTCAACGCCGCTCGTGCGTGCGCCGGCCGCAGCGGGCGCGTAGGCGAAGCGTCGCGGGCTACGGCACTCGCGAGCGCGCGCGTCAGCGCCGCGTGTCGTGCCGCGACCGTACCAGCCGCAGGTGCGGCCGCTTACGCCGAGGCTTGGGGCTCCGCGGCGGCGGTCGCCGCGGCAAGAGCGCTACCAGCCCCGGCGGCATCGTTCTGCCGAATTCGCTCGCCAGTTGGCGCAGGCTCTCGACCGAGAAGGGCCGGCGGCTGATGCCTCTCGCCGCAAGCACCGCGGCAGCCTCGCCGGCCGAGGACGGCGCGGTCTTGGCGAGCACGTCGAGCGCGCGATCGAGCGCTGGGAAGTAGTACGTTTCGCGGTCGAAAAGGCGTGCTTGCGTGGTCGCCTCGCGCCGCTCCAACTTGTACCGGTCCAGGCCGGCACGCGCGGCCGCTGCAGCGAACGTCACCCGCGGCGCGCCACCCCAGCCAAGCCTATCGATCACCGCCCGACGAACTGCGGGCGGGAAGCCGGTGGCGGCGGCGATCAGATCGTCGACCGTATCCTCGAGCGACAACGCGGCGATGGCGTTGCAGCGGCGTTCGACGGCCGGCATCGCGCGGAGCAACGCGCGCGCCGCGGGATAGTCGTTCGCCCTCGCCTCGAGATCGAGAATGCGCGCGCGCAACGAGCCGTCGCCCGGCGGCAGCAACGCCGCGAAACGCGGGTCTCGGGTGCTGACCTGCGTTGCCCACGGCGGGAACGCATAGGCCTGGAGGGAGCGGACGACGTCCGTGGGCGGCGCAGGCGAGCCATGATCGAGCGCGTTCAACGCCGAGTCCGCGGTGCACGCGAGCTCGAGCAGTGTCGCCGGGCCTATCTCGCCGACACCGAGCAACTCGCCGTAGGTCATGCGACAAAGTCTTTCGACGTCGTCCGCGAGCTCCTGCCGCCCGAGAACATTCTGTACGCGCACCGTCAACGGCAGCATCGACGGCACGAGTCCGAGCGGCCACGGGCGTTCCCACACTCGCCGGCCGGCGAGCTCCGGGCGCGCGACGAGCGCGAGCAAATAGGTGCGAAGCCGCTCGCTGATCGCGGTCATCGTGCGCCAGACGCCCGCGTCGAGGTCGGCCACGGTGGCGCCGTCGGGGCGGCCGATGGCTTCCGCCACCGACGCAGGGAGCGGGGAAGCCCCGAGCGCCGCCCGCAAGGTCTCGGGGACGAGAGACGATCCCGCCTCGCCCCATCTCGGCGTGGCGACGCGTGAGCCGCCTGGCAGTTCGACGTGTCGAGTCTCCCGACGAGTCACCGGCGTAGTCTCCTTTCCCCGGTTGCTCGGAAGATTCGGGAATCGCCACCGCGGGTCCGCCCACGGTGCAATCATACGCCCGCCGCGTGCGAGCGTTCGTTGCGGCGCCGAGGGGCGGGCCTATAATCCCGCCCGTGACCGCCGGCGCCCCGCCGTTCGGCCATTCACGAGCGAGGAGCCGCCGGCGCGCCCTGCGCGTCGCGCGTGTACGTATGGCCGCGGGCCAGTTCTCGAAGGATCCCGTCGTCGACAAGGCGCTCCGCCATTCTGTGCGCGACGGGATGGCGTACTCGGTGCAGGTCGGCGCCGGCGAGACGTACTTCTCGGCGTTCGCGTTGTTCCTGCGCGCGACGGCGCCGCAGATCGCGCTCCTTTCCACCCTGCCGCCGCTGCTCGCGTCGGGCGCTCAGATCTTTTCCGCGTGGCTCGGCGGCTACACCGGACGGCGGCGGCTCGTCCTCATGGGTTGCGCGCTACAAGCTTTGCTCTGGCTGCCGATCGTCGTGCTGCCGGCGCTGCTGGGGCAGTACGCGATTCCGGCGCTGCTCGCCCTGCTCGTGCTCTATCACAGCGCGAACAACCTCGCCGCGCCGCAGTGGACGAGCATCATGCGCGACCTCGTGTCGGAGCGGCGGCGCGGGCGCTACTTA
>Ga0073934_10006811_pt1 | contig 16344 bp, 15 predicted proteins | sample LarsenN4metaG_FD_76834 | JGI IMG/M metagenome (GOLD analysis project Ga0073934, IMG submission 76834) | Hot spring sediment bacterial and archeal communities from British Columbia, Canada, to study Microbial Dark Matter (Phase II) - Larsen... ...
CTCTTGGCACACTTCGATGCCGTCAGGATGGTGAGAGCCCCGCTTCATCTTGGCTATCCTTCCACTTCATAAAGATGGCATGGGCGCCCCCCGAAGGGGCGGGAGGCGTCCATGCCATCTTGGTGGTTCAGGATTTCAGGTGCGCCGCGCGAGCGGCAGGTTCGCGAGCAGGTTCTGCGGCTTCATCCGGAGCGTCCCGTCCGGCGCCATCGCCAGGCCGAGAAATACCGGCGAGCCCGCCAGCTCCGGGCGCAGCACCACGGGGTCGCGGAAATCCATGCGGAAGAGGCCGATGATGCGCTTCATCCGCTCCTCCTCCACTTCGCGGCCGTCATAAATCGCGTTGAGCATGGCGGTCGCCTCGGCATCGAGCCCGACGTGCCATACCCAGTCATCGTCGGGAATTTCCCGCACCGGCTTCACCGTTACCCGCACCCCGTGAAAATGCGCGATCCAGCGCTCGATCAGCCGCGCGAGCGCGAGGCACCCCGGCCGCCCGAAGTTGAGGTTGAGCACGGTGTCGTAGCGCTCGTCGCGCCGGAAGTACTCGCCGGCGGTGTTCACGTCGAGCACGTCGAGCTCGATCGTGCGCAGCGGGGTCCGGCCCTCCCGCAGCAGCCTGCCCAAGTCGCCGAAGCCGCCGCCGCTCGCGTGCATTTCCACCGTCTCGTCATCCGCAAGCATGATGTGTCCGTCGTCGATCGTGACGCGCTGCTTGCGGAAAAACAGCTCCGCCGCGCGGGCTTCCAGCCCGTCCTGGGTCCCCTCGAGGATGCCGCGCAGGATGACCTGCACCGTGTGGTGAATGAAGTCCGGCGGTACCGCGATATCCCGCTGGAACAGGCCGGCGTAGAAGGCCTCCAGCGTCGGCGCCGCCAGCAGCTCGCCGCGAAAGCACAGCATCACGCGGTAGTTCTCCCGGGCGTCGGCGTCGGCCACCGCTCGGATTTCGGCGTCGGCAACCGCACGGCGCGGCGCGGCCATGAGCGAGGCGTGCAGAGCGCGCTCGGCAGCGCACGACTCCGGGACCGGCGCAAGCTCCGGCCGCGCGTAATAAAGGCGCAGGTAGTCGTCGGTGACGATCAGCCGCCCGTCGCTGCTTCTCTTCAGCAGGTGATAGCCGCAGCTCGGCCAGAAGTCCATGGAATCCGTGATTCGTGAATGATGATTCGTGATTCGACCCGCGTCGCCAATCCAGGATCCCGGATTCACGATTCACGACTCACGCTTTTTCCGATATTTCGACGAGATTTCCGTCAGGATCGCGCACATAGACCGAGCGGATCGCGAAGCGCGCTCCCGTGCGCCTGACCGGCCCTTCCTCGATCGGGACGCGGTTCGCCTTGAGATGCGCGATCACCTCATCGAGCGGCCGGTCGGCGAGAAAGCACAGGTCGAGCGAGCCGGGAGTGGGCGTCCGCGCCTTGATGCCGGCGTCGAATCCCGGGGGATGGACATTGAACTTGTGATCCCCGAACCGGAGCGCGACCCGGCCCTCGCCGAAGCGCTCCACGCTCATTCCGAGCACGCGCGTGTAGAAGTCGAGGCAGCGCTCGAGGTCGCGCGTCGCGAGGACGATGTGGTCGATGCTCTTGATCATCGGCGTCGTTCCTTTTTCATTTTAGGCTAAAATCGCGGCGAACCGCATGGACCGAACCTTCGATATTCGACGGGCAGGCTCGGGCGCCCCGGGAATCGCGCCTCCCGCTGCCCCTGGCCCAGCGCTGCCGTGACGTCCGCCCTCGCCTTCGCCAGGCACGACGAGAAGAAACGCACCCTCGCTTCCGCGCTGCACGCGGGAGGCGGCAGCGTGGCCCTCGGCAAGGACACCTCCAATCTTTTCCGGGACCGCGAACCCGCGGCCCGGCAGCGGCTCGACGTGCGCGGCTTCAACGAGGTGCTTCGGGTCGAACCGGCGCAGCGTTTCGTCGAGGTGGAGGGAATGACGACCTACGCCGCCCTCCTCGACGCGACGCTGGCGCACGGGGTGATGCCCGCCGTGGTGCCCCAGTTGAAGTCGATCACCATCGGCGGCGCGGCCGCGGGTGTCGGCATCGAAGCCTCCTCGTTCAAGTACGGGCTCGTGCACGAAACCCTGCTCGAGCTCGATGTGTTGACCGGCACCGGCGAGGTCGTCACGTGCACGCCGGACAACGAGCATCGGGAGCTGTTCTTCGGATTTCCGAACAGCTACGGCACGCTAGGCTACGCGCTCAAGCTCAAGGCGGCGACCGTGCCGGTGAAGCCGTTCGTGCGGCTCGAGCACCGGCGCTTCGATGACGCCCGCGACTTCTTCGCGGCGCTCGCGCACTGGTGCGGGGAGCCGGTGGACTTCGTGGACGGCGTCGTGTTCGCTCCCGGAGAGCACTACCTCACGGTGGGACTGTTTACCGATAATGCGCCCCACACGAGCGACTACACGTTCGAGCACATCTACTACCGCTCGATCCGCGAGCGGCGCGAGGATTTCCTCGCCACGCGCGACTTCGTCTGGCGCTGGGACACGGACTGGTTCTGGTGCTCGAAGAATCTCTACGTGCAGAACCCGCTCATCCGGCGGCTGGTCGGACGCTCGCGCCTCAATTCGGTCACCTATGCCAGGGTGATGCGCTGGAACAGCCAATGGGGCCTCACCCGGACGCTCGACCGGCTGCTCGGGTGGCACAGCGAGTCGGTGATCCAGGACGTGGACATCCCGGTCGCGCGGGCCCCCGAGTTCCTCGAGTTCTTCCACCGCGAGATCGGGATCCGGCCGATCTGGACCTGCCCGACGAAGTGCTTCCGGCGCGACCGGCGCTTCCCGCTCTTTCCCATGGATCCCGACACCCTGTACGTCAACTTCGGATTCTGGGACGTGGTCAAGCGGCGCGCGCCGCTCGCGCGCGGCCAGTTGAACCGCCTGATCGAGCGCAAGGTGGGTGAACTGGGCGGGATCAAGTCGCTTTACTCGGACTCGTATTTCGAGCGCGACGAGTTCTGGCGCATCTACAACCGGCCGGCCTACGACGCGCTCAAGCGCAAATACGACCCGGCAGGGCGCTTCCCGGACCTTTATGAGAAGTGCGTGCTGCGCCGCTGATCGAAACCAAAACTCTCACAGGGAATGGGAAATCGGAGGGGCGCCAACGCGCTGTTCTCCCGATTCACGATTCACGGCTTCTTGAGCTGCTGCAGATCGTCGATCACTTGCTGCGAGTTTTTCGAGGTGCTCGCCGAGAGATAGACTTTCGCGACGCGGCCCCGGGGATCGATGAGAAAGGTGTTGCGCCGCGCGAACTTGACGAGACCGAAGTCACGAATCGAGCCGTAACGGGCAGCCACCTCGCCGCGGGTGTCCGCAAGCAGCGGGAACGGCAGGCTGTATTTGGCTGCGAACGCGAGGTGGCTCGCCGTGTCGTCCACACTCACGCCCACCACCTCGGCGCCCATCGAGGCGAGCTTCTGCCAGTCGTCGCGGAAGGTGCACGCCTGCTCGGTGCAGCCCGGCGTGTCGTCCTTCGGATAAAAATAGAGGGCGAGCCATTTGTTGCGGAAATCGGAGAGACTGCGGGTCCTGCCGGTCTGGTCGGGCAGCGAAAACGCCGGCGCCGGCTCGCCGACCTTGGGCATGTCAGCCGCGAGAGCGACACCCCGCCAGATCAGGAATCCGACGGGCACCACGAGAAGGACCGCCATCCACTTCATAGCCCCTCGCCGCCGATAAATAAGAACCGGTTGATTTTGGATTAGATACGGTAAGTGATAATGATTTTAGCGCATCTGCGCTAAAATCATAGGCGAAGCCCCGGTAGCTCAGTGGATAGAGCATTCCCCTCCGGGAGCCTGAAACACGATCAAACGCGCGTGCGTTGCGAGCCAGAATTGGCGATAGCGCGAAGCGAGGTGCAGCCAATACTCCCCGTATTGGCAAGCCGAGCGACAAAGCTAGCGGCGATTGTGGCCGCAACCCTTGTGGCTGGCGCGGTTTTGGCTCATCACCGCCCTACCCCCGAGCATCATCCTCTCGCCCAGTAATCGGACGTGCCGTGCGGGCCGCCAAAACCGTGACAGCGCACGCGTGTTTGATCGTGTTTCAGGCTCCGGGGACAGGTCGCACGTTCGATTCGTGTCCGGGGAAAAATGCCGCGAACCCGCGGCATTTTTTTATTTGACCAACAGGGACGGGAGTCATTGAGTCAGCTTGAATGGGCGCATATCGCTCGCGTCTACACACCGATTCCGGCCGAAAAATGCGTTCGTGCCCGTATTTCCGCTGATGATTTTAGCGCCGTTGCGCTAAAATCATAGGCGAAGCCCCGGTAGCTCAGTGGATAGAGCAGTCCCCTCCTAAGGGACAGGTCGCACGTTCGATTCGTGTCCGGGGTGCCATCATAAAGGCAGAAGGCAGAAGGAAGAAGGCAGCGGAGTTAACCGTGCCAGGTTCGAAGCTTGTGTAATTCGAGCCTGGCCCCCCTTAACTATTCAATGGCCACTCGCTTCCAATTGGCGACGACACACAAGGCTGAGTACTGGAAGCTAGCTGTCTACGCTGGCGCAGTACTCATCTTCGCCGCGCTTCTTATCCCGCAAGAAGGCTTGATCGGCAATATAGGGTTTCTAATTCTCGGTGCCATCATCGCATTTCTTTCCGTATTCGCAAGTGACGAACTTAAACGGACGATACAAGCCAGCGAGCTTGCGCGTGCGCTCTACGAGGAACTCGCCAATCGCGTTGCGCGGTGCTGCTTTGACTTCGAAGAGCCATGGAAGAAGTGGATTGAGGCGAAGAATTGCGGTAGCAACGATGTCAGCGTCATGCGGTTGCGTAAGTTTACGCCCGTAGCTCCCGTCATCTACCCAGCTACCGCCGCTCAGATTGCGCTCCTAGGCGAGGATGCCCCACAAGCCATCATTCGCTTTTACGTTTCGCTAGCCGTCTACCAAAAAGATATGGAAAACATTGCCGATTTCTGTCAGCAGGATGTGCATCCGGGTCGGACCCACGCAAGATTCTGATCTCACAAGACATCGCCACGATAAACGAGCTGTTTTCGGCCTTAGACGCACGTTTTTCCCAGTGAAACCGGCGCACTAACAAAGGTCGAAGTGGACGCCGTGCGCACGGCCCGGCGCGAGCGTGCGGGTCGTCCTTGATTTCCATGTCGTCGTATTGGGCCTACTCTGGAGGGCTGGCTCCGCGCCGGCCACCGGTGAAACGGTCATTCCGGCTGCAGCCGGTTCTCGACGGTGGCGAGCGGGTCGTTCACCGCTTGAAGTAGCGGTCACTCGATTTTGGGGCGAATTTCCACGGGCCGGCAGCTTTCATGCGGTCGATCGCGCGCAGCACGGTGCGTCCGTAAGCGGTTGATTTCGGGGCCGGCGCCTTCTCGCGTTCGCCGTTGCGACTGGCTGCCGGTCGCCGGGCGGTTGTCGTAGTCTTCATGCCTCACGCCGCCCGCTTGCCGCGTTCTCCGTGCTCTTTGGTCAGCAAGTACAGCACGTACTGATTGAGGCTGACGCCCTGCGTCTTGGCGGCGCGGGCGAGCGCGGCGTGCAACCGCCTCGGCACGCGCATTAGAAACTTCCCGCTGTAGTTGACGTCCGCACGATCGCTCGGCTTAGGGATCGGGTTACCTGCCTTTCTGGCCGCCTTGATCCACAAGTCGATCACAGTATGCAACTCCGTTATCGCTTCAGCCTCACTCTTGCCCCACGCGGACGAACCCGGAAGATCGGGGGCGATCGCAACATAGCCCTCGTCCTCCTCACTCCAAAAGACCTCGATCGGGTAACGCGCCATTTCAGCCACCGTACTTGTCCATCATCTCGATCAATTGGCGGGCCTGGTACGGCGGAACGTAGCCGCCGCGATTCTGAAAGTTCAGAATGACCGGCTCCCCCGTCCTCGCGTAAACCACATGGGAGCCTTTCCCGCCCGCCCTGGAAAAACCAACCGCCTCGGCTGCCTTGCAGGCGTCCTCGAAGCGGACACCCTTTGGGTTGTTGCGTATCCCGGCCAGCAGCTTTTCACGTCTGGTCACCGATCGATTATACTAAATATAGTATGAAGCTCAAACCTTGGCAAGCTGTCCGCGCGGTAGGGCAACGCCTCGAATCTCTTTGCGCGAACTGAATCAGGATTCATGAAAGTGAGTAAGGACGAGTTTGAAGCGGCGAACGCTCGGGGTGCCGCTCGACTTCGCAAGACTCCATGCGCGACGACGGTGCACTACGAGCGCAAGCGGGACCGCGTGGTGGTCCAGCTGAACACGGGCATCGAGGTGGCGTTTCGCCCGGGCGACGCGCAAGGTCTCCAACGCGCGAAGCCCGATCAGCTCGACACCATTGAAATCTCGCCCTCCGGCCTCGGGATCCACTTTCCGAAGCTGGATGCGGACATCTATCTGCCGGCACTGCTGGAGGGCTTCTTAGGGTCCAAGCGCTGGGTCGCCGCCGAGCACGGCAAGATTGGAGGCAGCGTATCCACGAGAGCCAAGGCCGCCGCGGCGCGGCGCAATGGAAAGCTCGGCGGGCGACCGAGGAAGGTCAAGGAACCGGCTTGAGAACGTCATTCTCTCGACTAATCGGAGAGCGGGATGAAGCCTAAGGGGAAGGTCTTGGGCAAGGGAACCAATCTGAACCTGACCCCCGCGCACGTATGCACTTCGTTATGAAAGCATACCACGATGGAAAGCCGTGGATCGTTCTCGAGCCTTTGGCGGAAAACCTGACGATCCTCGACAAGGGAATACTCGGGTTCGACCTGGCGCCTGGAACGACCGGAGAGGAAGCCGAGGAGCTCGCCCGCCTCCTCAACGAACGAGTGACGACGATCGGATACACGATTATTCCTGGCTGGGGCAAATCCTGAAGAGAGGTAGCGTTATATGGCTAAGAGCCCCGAGGAAGAGTGGCAGGATCTTTGTGACGAGCATGAGGCCGCGCGCAACGCAGTATTCAAGACTATGGCGCCCGTGATCCGGAAGCAAGGCGCAGTCGCGCGGAACGAGTCGCGCGACAACCCATCAGATGAGGAACTTGACGCGATGTTCAGGGCGAACGAGCAATGGGGCGACGTCAAGCGCCGTATGGACGAATTTATTGAGAAGTGCTTCGGTAATCGCAAGAAGCGGTGACTGGTCTGTGGGGGGCCGCGAACTCTTCAGTCAATTGCTCCCAGGTTGGCGGAAGTTACAACGCTCGGCTATCATGGCCAATAAGCGCCTTGAAGGCCTGTCAAAGGCACGGGAAAAACTCGCTGCCAACCCGCTTCCCCCGATGACCCCGGAGGAAATCGAGGCCGAAATCGACGCTTACCGCGCCGAAGTTCGCCGTGCGGCTGGTACTTGATACGAACACCACGATCTCGGCGTTGCTTTGGCACGGCACGCCAAGCAAGCTGATCGACGCAGCACAGAGCAAGACCCTTTTTCTTTTCACCAGCGCCCCGCTTTTGGCGGAGTTGCGTGGTGCACGATTGCGCGAGAAATTCGCAGGGCAACTCAAGGCCAGGAGCCTCAGCCCGGCCGAAATCGCCGCCGGCTATGCAGCCTTAACCTTACCTACTCGCACCAGTGTCCACCTTCATCCCCTTTGGCGTGCCATCATTAAGGCAGAAGGCAGAAGCAAGAAGGCAGAAGCATCAGCGGCAAGCCTGGCTGCCTGTGCGATTTCACTCTCCCGCACGGACCGCGGAACCTGCGGACGAGGAGACGCCGACGATCCGGCGGCGATGATCTGCTCAAGTGTCCCCGTCCCGGCGGGGATAGACAGCCGTTTCTTGCTGTTCACATCCGCACCAGAGACCATAGGAGGTATCGCATGATTCCCTCCAGGAGCTTTCCCGCCTTGTTGCTGCTGGGCGCGCTCGCCGGCTGCGCCGGACCGGGCTCGGTCGTGCCACAGCAGACCACGATCGCCGAAGTGCGCGCTCGGATGGGCACCCCCACCGACATCCGTTTCGACCGCAACGGGGAGGAGCTGTGGGAGTACGCGCGCGGTCCCGCGGGCACCGAAACCTATCTGATCCGCTTCGACAAGGACGGCCGCGTCAGGTCGATCACTCAGTTGCTCACCCAGGAGCAGTTCGCCAGGATCGTGCCGAACAAGACCACCAAGGCGCAAGCGCGCGAGCTGCTGGGACGGCCTTCCGATCAATCGTTCCTGCGCACCGGGACGGCGTGGAGCTGGCGCGTTCTGGTGGGCCCGCAGCTCGGATATTTCGTCGTGCGCTTCAACCGGGCAGATATCGTGGAAGAGGCGATGCTGCTGATCGACATCAGCCCGGATGACCGTGACCGGCGCGATCGCCGTGACGGCGGCGACCGCGGTGACCGCGGCGGGCGAAATTAGGCCCGGGAGCGTGGTCAGTGACGGGTGACTCGTGAGCGAGTGAACAACGCGGATTAACGTGAGGGCGTGAGAGCGCGAGAGGGAAGGAACCCCACCTCATGACATCTCGATCTCACGATCTCCCGATTTCCCGACTTCACGGTCGTTCCGGTCACCGGTCACCGGTCACTGGTTTCAGCTTGCCGCCGAAGTCGCGCTTGACCTTGTTGCGCCGCCAGTCCTCGGGCTTGCCGTGGAAGCAGCGCGGATCGCGCGGGCCGTGCGTCGCAACCTCGGGGAAAGTGCCGTAGGGCGTGCGCGCGGTTGCTGCAGATTCCCGGGAAGACGGCGTCACAGCCGGTTTGTCTTGTTCCGCCATTGCAGCCTCCTAGATGTGTGTGGGACTCTGTTCCGCACACTCCTTTAGCAGCCTGTCGGAACTTCAAGTCCGACAGGCTGCTAGTGCCGTTCCAACCGCGCATGCGCTTCAGCGTCAAGCGGTCCCCGTCGCCCAGCAGCAGGAAGGAAGCCGCCTCGGTGCCGGGGCGAAACACGAAATGGCTCGCGATGTGCACCAGCGGTGCGCCCCCTGGCAAGCGCCTGCTGCATGACTTGCGCGCTGAAATGGTCGTCAAGGTGCACCTCGCCCGGGATCACGCCGGTTGCGCCGGTTTTCACGATCGCTTCCAGCTCCGCCTTCACCGCCGGCAGCGCGGCGTATTCCTCGATCGCCCGCGTCAGCCCGAGCGCTGCAATGGTGCGGCCCTCCGGGGGCAAGTGTGTGAGATTCTCGCGCGCGACCTCGGTATAGACCGCGAGCGCATAGCGCTCGGCGAGAAACCGGCTGCCGTCGTGCAGCACCGCGAGCGGGATGTAGCGCAGCGCGCCATCGAGATACAGCATGAGGGTCCTCGCTCCCGCCCCCTCGAGGTCTGCCGCAATCGGAGCGATCAGCACGCGATAAAGGTCTTGCGCCGCGGGAAGCGGGTTGCTCCTCGGGCTCCGCAGCACCCGGCGCAGCCGATCGATCTGCCGGTTGAGATCCGCGGACTTGATCGGGACCCGGTGCGCGACCTGGCTCGTGTCGGTCGTTACAATGATGTTCAACCGCTCCTCGGCCTGGGCGTAGTGCAGCATGACGCTGCCCGCGGCGAGCGTGGCCAGCGTTTTCTGCAGCGCCGCGCGATTCGCCAGCGCGTCGGCGGTCTCGGGCGCACGGGTCGCGGCGGCCGTCGCAAACGCCGCGGCGATCTCGCGGTGGAAGCGATCGAGCTCCCGGGCTGCCTTCGCGCTTTCCTTGTCCAACGCGGCAAGCTTCGTCCTGTCGGCTTCCGCAAGGCCGAGCCTGATCTGCCGCTCAAGCTCCCTTTTCTCCGTGCCGATCTGCCGGAGCCGGCCGGTGAGCTGCTGGAGCCGTTCGTGCCAAGGCTGCTCATAGCCCAGGAACGCGACGCGCCGCCTGCGCGGATCGTCGGCTTCGCTCCGGCGGATGAACTCGAAGAATTCCTCCTCCTTCAGCATGCCCAGCACCTGCTGCGCCTCGGCCAGCCGCCCTTGCTCGATCAGCAGATCGGCCAGCGCACGGTAGGCGCCGCTCTTGTCTTCGAGAAACGAGCGCTGCAGGCCGCGTTCGAGCTCGGTCAACCGCGCGCGCACGCCCTGGATCGTATTGACCGCTTGTTTCCCGAAAAAGATCGCAACGTCGGTCTGGCCCGCCCGGGCGAGCAGAGCCCGCAGCCCGTCCTGCACCCGCCACAGCGTGTCCGGCACATTCGCCTGGCTTGCGATCGGCAGCGCGCGCTCGCGCAGCGCCAGCGCCTTGCCGTATTCCCCCTTCGCCGCAAGCAACTCCGCCAGGTTGTTGAGGCCCGTCGCCACGCTCGGATGCTCCGGCCCGAGCGCTTTCTCGCCGATCGTCAGGCTGCGCTGGTAATAAGAAAGCGCCGCGGACAGGTTTCCCAGCTCCCGATGCGCCGCGCCCAGCGCGTCCGTCAAGGAGACGAGCTCGGCGTGCTCCCTTCCGAGCACCTGCTCCCTCAGCGCCAGGGCTTTTTCGTAGAGCGGGATCGCGTTCCTGAAATCCCGCGCCTTGGCCGCCGCGAGACCTTCCCTATGGAGACGCTCGGCCTCCCGCAGCCGGGAATCGGCGGCTTGTTCCCGCTCGGCCGCGAGTCCGGACGAGGGAACAAGAAATAAGGTCCCGGCCGCGAGCGCAAGCACCACGAGCATCGCGGGGAATCTCATAGCATGTGCCCGGAATGGGACGCTGCTCGCGGTCAATTATGCTCCCGGCGAACAAGGTTGGGAGGGATTTTGCGAGGCGTTTGCCGTGGTCCGCCATGCTAGTATGAGCGCGCTCCGCACCCTCCCGACCAATGGCCGACCCGTCGTCCCGATTCGAGCGCTGGCAGTTCTGGATAGACCGCGGCGGCACCTTCACCGACATCGTCGCGCGGCGCCCCGACGGCACCCTCGTCACGCACAAGCTGCTTTCGGAAAACCCGGGGCATTACGACGACGCCGCGCTGGCCGGCATCCGCGAGCTTCTCGGCCTCGCGCGCAAGGCGCCCGTGTCCGCGGGGAAAATCGCCGCCGTGAAAATGGGCACGACGATCGCGACCAACGCGCTGCTCGAGCGCGCGGGCGAGCCGGTGGCGCTCTTCATCACGCGCGGCTTCCGTGACCAGTTGCGCATCGGCTACCAGAACCGCCCGCACATCTTCGCCCGCCGCATCGTGCTGCCGGAGCTGCTCTACGGCGCGGTCTACGAGGTCGCCGAGCGCGTCACGGCGGGCGGCGCGGTGCGGCAGCCCCTCGATGAGGAGCGGGCGCGGCGCGACCTTGCGGACGCCCGGCGCCGGGGCTACGGCGCGGCCGCGATCGTGCTCATGCACGGCTACCGTTACCCCGTCCACGAGCAGCGGCTCGCGGCGCTCGCGCGCGAGGCGGGCTTCACCCAGGTCTCGGTCTCGCACGAGGTGAGCCCGCTGATGAAGCTCGTCTCGCGCGGGGACACGACCGTGGCGGACGCCTACCTCTCGCCCATCCTGCGGCGTTACGTGGAGCGGGTGAGCGGCGAATTGCCCGGTGTCGCGCTCCTGTTCATGCAGTCGAACGGCGGTCTTTCCGACGCCCGCCGCTTCCAGGGCAAGGACAGCATTTTCTCCGGCCCCGCCGGCGGCGTGGTCGGCGTCGCCCGCACCGCGGCGGCCGCCGGCTTCGACCGCATCATCGGCTTCGACATGGGCGGCACCTCGACCGATGTCTCGCACTATGCCGGCGCTTTCGAGCGCACCTTCGACACGATCGTCGCCGGCGTGCGGCTGCGGGCGCCGATGATGGACATCCACACCGTGGCCGCGGGCGGAGGCTCGATCCTGCACTTCGAGCGGGGCCGCTACCGGGTCGGGCCCGACTCGGCGGGCGCGAATCCCGGCCCCGCGTGCTACCGCAAGGGCGGTCCGCTGACCGTCACCGACGCGAACGTGATGCTGGGCAAGATCCAGCCCGGATTTTTCCCGCGCGTATTCGGGCCGCGGGGCGATGCGCCGCTCGACGTCAGGATCGTGCGGGAAAAATTTGCCGCTCTGGCTGCGGAAATCCGAGCGGCGACCGGCGATGCGCGCACCGCGACGGAGGTTGCCGAAGGCTACGTGCGCATCGCGGTGGAAAACATGGCCAACGCCATCAAGAAGATCTCGGTCGAGCGCGGCCACGACGTCACCACCTACACCCTCGCGTGCTTCGGGGGAGCGGCCGGGCAGCACGCCTGCCACGTCGCGGACGCGCTCGCGATGCCCCGCATCCACATCCATCCCTACGCCGGCGTTCTCTCCGCCTTCGGCATGGGCCTCGCGGACATCACGGCGATGCGCGAGCAGGCCATCGAGGCGCGGCTCGAGCCCGCGCTCATGCCGCGGCTGGAAAGCGCCCTCAATGGCCTCGCCGGCGCCGCGTCGGAGGACGTCGTCCGCCAGGGCGTGCCGCCCGACCGGGTCACCGTCCTGCGGCGCGCCCATCTGCGCTACGAGGGCACCGACACGGCGATTGTCGTGAGCTTCGGCTCGCCGGAGAAGATGCTGAGGCAGTTCGAGGCCGACTACCGGAGCCGCTTCAGCTTTCTCATGCCCGGGCGGGCACTGGTCGCCGAAGCCGTGTCGGTAGAAGCATGCGGCCAGGGCGAAACGCTGCACGAGGCGCTCGCCGACCTCCCGCCGCGCCCGGGCGCGCCGCAGCCCGCGGACACGGTGGACATGTTCAGCGGCGGCGCCTCCCGCGCGACGCCGGTCTACCGGCGCGAGGACCTGCGCCCCGGCGACCTCATCGCCGGCCCCGCGATCATCGCCGAGGCAAACGCCACGACGGTGGTCGAGCCGCAGTGGCAGGCGCAGGTCACCAAGCTGAACCACCTGGTGCTGACGCGGCGCGTGCCGCGGGCGAGGAGCGAGGCGATCGGCACGCGCGCGGACCCGGTGATGCTGGAGATCTTCAACAACCTCTTCATGGCGATCGCGGAGCAAATGGGCCTCACCCTCGCCAACACGGCGTACTCGGTCAACATCAAGGAGCGGCTCGACTTCTCCTGCGCGCTGTTCGACCCCGAAGGGGGGCTCATCGCCAACGCTCCGCATCTGCCGGTGCACCTGGGAGCGATGGGCGAGAGCGTGCGAACGATCGCCCGCGAGAACGCGGGCCGCCTGCGGCCGGGCGATGTCTACATGTTGAACGACCCCTACCACGGCGGCACGCACCTGCCCGACATCACGGTGGTGACGCCCGTTTTCGACGAAGCCGGTACGGGGATCCTGTTCTACGTCGCTTCCCGCGGACACCACGCCGACATCGGCGGCATCACGCCTGGCTCCATGCCGCCGGCGAGCCGTCATCTCGACGAGGAAGGCGTGCTGATCCGCAATTTCCTGCTGGTCGAGCGCGGGAAGCTGCGCGAGCGCGAAACGCGCGCGCTGCTCGCGGCGGCGCGCTACCCCGCGCGCAACCCCGAGCAGAACCTCGCCGACCTCCGCGCGATGATCGCCGCCAACCAGAAGGGCGTCGCGGAGCTCAACCGCATGGTCGCGCACTTCGGGCTCGAAACGGTGCAGGCCTACATGCGGCACGTGCAGGACAACGCCGAGGAATCCGTGCGGCGCGTGATCGACGTGCTGAAGGACGGCGAGTTCCGCTATGAGATGGACAACGGTGCCGTGATCTGCGTGAGAATCACGATCAATCGCAGCGAGCGCAGCGCGGTCATCGACTTCACGGGTAGCTCCGCCCAGCTCGCCGACAACTTCAACGCGCCGGCCGCGGTCACGATGTCGGCGGTGCTCTACGTCTTCCGCACGCTGGTGGATGCCGACATCCCGTTGAACGCCGGCTGCTTGAAGCCGCTCAAGGTCGTCATCCCGGAAGGCTGCATGTTGAACCCCGTCTATCCCGCGGCGGTGGTGGCCGGCAACGTCGAGACCTCGCAGTGCGTCACCGACGCGCTCTACGGCGCGCTCGGCGCGATGGGCGCCTCGCAGGGCACGATGAACAACTTCACCTTCGGCAACGACCGTTACCAGTACTACGAAACGATCTGCGGCGGCTCCGGCGCCGGCGAGGGATTCGATGGGACCGATTGCGTGCACACGCACATGACCAACTCGCGATTGACCGACCCCGAGGTGCTCGAATGGCGCTTTCCGGTGCTGATCGAGGAGTTCTCGATCCGCCGCGGCAGCGGCGGCCAGGGGCGCTGGCGCGGCGGCGACGGCGCCATCCGGCGGGTGCGTTTTCTCGAGCCGATGACCGCCGCGATTCTCTCCGGCCATCGCCGCGTCCGGCCCTACGGCATGGCGGGCGGCGCCCCCGGCATGCGGGGCCGCAACCGCGTGGAGACCGCCAAGGGCGATACGATCGAGCTCAAGGCCTGCGACCAGGTGGAGATGCGCGCGGGCGACGTGTTCGTGATCGAAACGCCGGGCGGAGGCGGATACGGCACGCCTGAGACTCACTGACGATTGACCTGACTGTTCGGCTTTTAACCGGACACTGCTGTTTGTATACTTTCGACGTACGCGCCTCGATCGAGGCTCACATGATCATCGACACCCACGTCCACATCTACGGCTATCCGTCGTTCCGCGATCTGAGCAGGCACATCCGGACGATGGAGGACGCGATCGCTTTCCGCACGCGGTATCCCGATCTCTACAGGTGCAACCTCACGGAACAGCCGATCGACAACACCGACGACCTGGTCGCGGACATGGACAGGAACGGCGTCGACTTCGCGCTGGTGCAGGCGAGGGCGGGCTTTGTGTCGAACGATCTGGTCGCGACCGCGGCGAAGCGGCACCCGAAGCGCATGGCCGCGCTGGCGCGAGTGGGCCACGACCAGGAGGCGGCGGGCTATCACGAGGATCCCGGCCCGACCCGCGAAGCGGCGCCGGCCGAGCTCGAGCGCTGTCTTGGGTCATTGGGGATGAAGGGCGTGGGCGAGACCTTCGTGCGGGCGCTCACCGACCACGTGAACCCGGAGAAGAGCGCCAGGGATCTGTCCGGCATCATGCGCGTGGTGGAGAAGCACCAGGTGCCGATCCAGTTTCCGACCGCGTGGTCGCAATTCCCGGGCGGCCTGTTCTACGGCGATCCGCTCTGGGCCGACGAAATCGCCGGACGCCATCCGACCGTCCCGATCATCCTGACCAAGATGGGCAGGAGCATCACGAGCTATTTCGACAGCGCCATGACGGTCGCGATGCGCAACGTCAACATCTACTTCGACGTGGTCGGGACCAACCCGCAGCACCTGCGCTTCGCCATCGACAAGCTCGGCGCCGAGCGCATCATGTTCGGGACGGACTGGTCGACGACGTGGCGCTGGCTGAGCGTGCCGGCGACGCTGCACCAGATCCGGATGAAGGTGCTGGACGACGCAAGACTGACCGAAGCGGAACGCGAGCAAATTCTCTGGAAAAACGCCGCGAGAATTTTCAAGCTGGAGTCGAGCGTGCGGAACGCGGCGAGAGTTGCGGCATAGACGCGGCGCGCGCCTTCGCGCCGCGCCGTTGTGCCACCGATGAACTGCAACCGGCGGGAGGAAAGACCATGAACCGACGCACATTGCTGGCGATCGTGCTGGCTTCGGTTGCGCCGACTGCGCTGGCGCCGCCCGGGGCGTTCGCGCAGTCGCAATATCCCACGAGGCCGATCAGGCTGGTCGTTCCGTTCCCGCCCGGCGGCGTGATGGACACGATCGGCCGCCTCTGGGCCGAGAAGGTGGGGCCGTCCCTCGGCACGATCGTCGTTGAAAACCGGGGCGGCGCGGGCGGCGTCATCGGCGCGGGGGAAGTCGCGCGTGCCCGGTCCGACGGCTACACGGTTCTGATCGGCAACACCAGCACGCAGGTTCTCAACCCGGTGGTGATGCGCCGCCCGCCATACGACCCAGTCAAGGACTTCGTCACGGTCGACATGATCGCCCTCTCGGCGACGTCGATCATCGTCCACCCCTCGGTGCCCGCGCGCAGCCTGAAGCAGCTCATCGGCTACGCCCGGGCGAATCCCGGCAAGCTTTCGTACGGATCCGCTGGGGCGGGGACCGTGACCAATCTTGCCGGCGAGATGTTCAAGCAGCGCGCCGGCGGCCTTGACATCGTGCACGTCCCGTACAAGGGCGTCGGTCTGGCAACCGCCGACCTCGTGAGCGGCTATATTCCGATGATGACGCCCAACGTGACGGCTCATTTGCTCAATCTGCATCGGTCTGCGAAGCTTCGCATCCTGGCGGTGAATGCGCCAACGCGCCTCAAGGCGGCGCCCGACATCCCGGCCGCGGTCGAAATCCTGCCGAATATGATTGCCCAGTTGTTCAGCGGGCTGTTTGTGCCGGCCGGAACGCCCGGGCCCATCATCGAACGGCTGTCGCAGGTCACACGCAAGGCGCTGTCCGAGGAGGCTTTCCAGAAGACCCTGATCCAGTCCGGGTTCGAGCCGGTGCTGGACTCGAGCCCCGAGAAAGCACAACGCTTCGTCAACCAGGAGCAC